>Ga0209434_1000917_pt1 | contig 13482 bp, 7 predicted proteins | sample ETNvirnome_2_300_FD_184068 | JGI IMG/M metagenome (GOLD analysis project Ga0209434, IMG submission 184068) | Marine viral communities from the Pacific Ocean - ETNP_2_300 (SPAdes) (version 2) | ecosystem: Environmental > Aquatic > Marine > Oceanic | place: Pacific Ocean | collected 2013-06-22
CGATATCTATAGAGGTCAAACATTTGTTAAGACAATCACAGTTACTCTAATAAACGAAACAAGTATTGTAGCTACATGGGCAGGAACATTGAATCTACAAGCTAGTGATGAAATTTGGATTGCAGGAACATATGACGGTGAGAAAGTATTCAGATGGGTAAATAATCCAACAACAACTGGACGTGACATAAAACAATACGACACCTTTAAACTTGCTGGGGGAGAAAACGATCCTATCACCATGTTAACAAATATTGGAAACATACAACTTGTTGCAAATAAAAGCACCATGGCTTCTTGGAATGATTTCACTCTTGAAAACTTTGACTTAGACATTGGATGTGTTTCTAAAAAGGGACATGTAAAAATGTTGGGAACTCTTTTTTTTCTACATTACACTGGGGTTTATGCAACAAGTGGTGGTGTTCCGCGTCTAATGTCTAATAAAATAGAGAAATATATAACAGGTGCAACAAAATCTGGAAAAGAAAATTCAGCAGCGGGAAAGAAAGGACGAAATATATTCTTCACACTAGGAGATGTTACTCTATATAATTCAGATGGTTCAGTACAAAAAATTCTTAATGATGTTTGTATTGAATACAATCTAATTCAAGAAAACTGGTTTGTACATAAAAATGTAAAAGCTAGTGAATTTGCAACATTTGTTGAGGAGAGTGACTCAGATAGACTTGAACTTATAGACTATGATGGACAGCGTTCTGTTAAAGAGTTTCTTCGAGGGGAGACAGATGACGGTCAGGAAATCGATTTCAGAGTAGATACAATGGCACTTACACTACAACAAACAAAATTCGAAACATCAGTTAAACCAATTTCACTTGTTGTTGAATCTGACCGAGGTGCGGGAATACAGGCGTTTGTTAATTTAGGAAAGGGTGAAGGTTATTATCCTTTGGAAGGATCTATTGTTAAGGGGTTGTCTGAATTAAAATTCACTAGTAAGGATGATAAAAGGTCGAAACCGCCAACTTGTCGTTTAATCTCAATTTCATTAAGGGATTCGACTAAACAACTTTGTAAAATATCAAGAATGAGTCTTATTTACCTTCCAGTAAATGAGGAGACTTATGGAAACCAATAATATGGCAACAGAAAACATAGAAACAAATAGAGATTATGAAAGTATAGAAAGACCCTATAATACCTTTTTGGAGCGATCCATACCTTATACATCAGCAGAAGGTATGGCTAGTGGTGGTGGGTACGAGGAAGAGGGAACTATAAAAAACGTAACATCCACAGATACTACACCTTCTGCTGGAGGAGCAACAGATAACGGTAGTGTACAAACACAGCCTGTTAAAAATGATGGAGGTATGGGGGATGTCTGGATTAAGAACTTCATAAGATCTCAAAACTGGAAGCCCAAAAAAGTGGGTTTCTCAATTGATGGACAAACTGGGAAAGCAGAATTTACTGGAGTTTATGTAAGTGGAGATATTCAAGCTTTAACGGGGACTATCGGCGGTTTTACGATAACTGAAACAGAACTTTATGGAGGAATAATTAAAACTGCAGCTACAGTTGGATCAGGGTCAACAGGGGTAATTGTGGATACAGATGGTTTGAGGGGATATGATTCTGTTTTAGGTAACACATTCAATCTTCCCACAGATGGTTCAGCGCCAACTTTTTCTAGTGGGATAATAAATTCAACAATTTTTGAAATAAACACAAGTGCTGTTTTACGAACTGCCTCTACAGTGGGAGATGGAACAGCTAATTCTGCTGGAATCTTAATAAATAATACTGGATTTTATGCCTGTGAGGCAAATCAAGCCCTAGCAAGTGCAAATGTGAAGATACTTATTGATGGAACAGCCTCTTTCTCAGGTACAATTAATGCTACAGCTGGAAAATTTGGAACATCTAGCAATTACTGGAGTGTTGGATCAACGGGTCTAACAGCAGTTTCAGCAAGTGGTGATGTAATTATAAAATATGGAAAAACAGACTTTGGTCAAGATTCAACTGACGGTTTTATCATAGGATACGATTATTCTGCCTCAAAAGCTAAATTTGAATTCGGTGATTCGGATACATCTTTATTGACATATGATGGAACTGACTTTACATTAACGGGGGGAACAATCTCAGCTGGTACTATCTCTGGTGCCTTGATAGAGACATCAGGATCAGGGTTAAGAACAGTAATAGATTCAGTAACTGATGAAATCCAATGGAAAGTTGATTCAACCACCTATGGACAATTATATATAGCTGCGTATGCTGGTGGGCAGAGTATTGTTATGGATACAGATGACGGAGCTTCTGGAGGTATGTTGGGAGTACAAAACGGTACTACACCAGGAGCTTTTCTATATCATAATGGAAACGGTATTTGGGTAGACAGCGTTGTTAGTATTGGATATGATCTGATACCTGATAGCGGACTTGATTTAGGGAGTTCTTCTAATCTTTGGGCACAACTTCGTGTTACTGATGTATATGCTGTCAATATTGTGGGAGACCCAAGTGGTGGAGGTAATGCTTATGTTACATTTAATGATCCGTTTATATTAAGAAGTTTACCCGCAGCTGCTGAGCCGTCAGGTGTCAACGGTATGATGTATTACGATATCACTAATAACAGAATTAGGGCGTATGTAGGAGGTGCTTGGGTAACAGTGGATGTTACATAATAACTCTATACACTATATAGTGTATATTTTTCGTACTAGTGTATAATAAGACTTATAAAGAGATTACTAAATTTAGCACAATATAAATATGAAAAAAGAAACAAAAGTGACCAGAAAAGATGAGGATAAGGAAAAGGAGGAAAATAAACCCCAAAAACTACTAATGCGTCAGATTATAATTGAAACAGATGGGAATAATATTAATATAACAAAGGCAGACGTTAATGGAAAGATAGAATTAGTTGGTATTCTACAAACAGTAATCGCATTCATTAACCAACAAAAATAATGGCATCAAAATCAGCTCAAGACAAAATAAAGAAGTATTCAGGCGTTGCAAAAAACGTTAAGGACACTACAAAATCTGCTTCTTCTCAACAAGCCCCTGAAGAACCAAGGATTTCATTAGAACAGGTAATACAAGCCTTTCAGTCTTTTGGTTTTGAGCCAAATGAGAGAAATAATAACGATATAGGCTATTGGACAACAAGACCTCAATCTGAAGGTCCAAAGCTTATGGAAGAACTACACAAGCGTAGAATCGCTGAAAATGAAGAAGAGGATGAGACTATTAAGTCAAAAAAAACCTTACCACGCCTTAGTGATGAGGATATCGGTGCTCTTTTTGATGAATACGGCCTACCTAAGCCAGATCCTGAGTGGGCAAGAGAGCATCTCCCTAATGATCCTGTTAAAATAAGGGCTATTTTAGAAATGCAACGAAAAACAACTGATACTATGCTTAAAAATGAGGCTAAAATAGCAACAACTCCACCACCTGTAGCTCCAGCAGCACCAGCACCTGTAGCTGGAGCCCCTCTTATGAGGAGAGGAGGTCCAACACCTCTTGACGGTCAAGCAGATATGATGGAACCAATGCAACCAGCTAAACCCTTCTTCGTCGGGGATAGTGCTCTTATTAAAATTACAAATCCCCAAAACCCAAATAATGGTACCCTATGGTTAGTTGATACAAAAAGAAAGGTATTAAGACCTATTTTATCTGAACAAGGACTAGAAAATGCTTTTGAGGATATGGATGCTGCTAAAAATGCTATAATAACAGTCTCAGCAAAAGAATTGGGTCCAGGAGGGGCTTTAGAGGGTTTTGAGCCGTTACAAGAGGGTAAAGGTGTTAAAAACGATGGATCAATGGATGATATTGAATATAGTAAAAACCAAATCCAAAAAAGATATGGACAAAAACCTAACCCACAAGCTGAGAACAAGGCACTTTCTATGTTAGATGGAGTTTTGGGTAATATGCAAACTAAATAATATGCCAACTGGGATTTACAAAAGAACAAAAGAACACAAAGAAAAAATGAGTAAAATCATGAGTGAGAGAATGATGGGTAATTCGATATGGAAAGATAAAAAACATTCTCAGGAAACAAAAAACAAAATCAGTGAATCAAATAAGGGAAAACATTTTTACTCAAAAGAGATTATTGAAAAAATTCGTAAAGGTAATACGGGTAAAAAACCCTCTATAGAAACAAGAAAAAAAATGAGTGAATATCGGAAATCTAATCCTATTAAATACTGGAAAGATAAAAAAAATCCATATATAACAGGTAATAAAAATCATTTTTTTGGTAAAAAGGGAGAAAATCATCCAAAATGGAAAGGGGGAGTTACTCCAGAAAATCAAAGAATTAGACATTCTTCTGAAATGAAATTATGGAAAAAAACATGTTTAGAGCGAGATAATTATATAGATCAAAAAACTGGAATTAGAGGTGGAGATTTAGTTGTCCATCACATTAATAATTTCTCAGATTTTCCCGAACTCAGAACTTTACCCTCAAATGGTATTACCTTGTCAAAAGAATCACATGAGGAATTTCATAAACTTTACGATCGAAAAAATAACACAAAAGAACAATTAATTGAATTTTTAAACTAAAACCATGGCTTATACAGCACAAAAAAAAGCAGACGGAAACTATGAAGTCTTTGAAGACGGTAATAGAATTACAACTGGAACATCAGCCATCCTGAGCCAGTATGGTTTATCTGAGGCTAACTTAGAGGGTGCAGGAACACCCATTTCTAGACCGGGAGAACAGGCCACAGGTGCATCAACCCCCTTCTATGGCTATGGAGAAAGAAATCTGGACTGGGAAGAACCAGTTCGTAAAATGGTAAAATGGACAAGAGAAGAAGCTGGAGAAGCTGGATTTATAAGTCAAAGTTTTATTAACTCACATATAAATACAAATGACACTATAGCGTTTTTGGTTAATGCTATCGCATACGGGGGTTATCAAATTGGAGATATTGTAAACGAAATGAAAAGAATGGAAATGGTTTATAACAGAGACCCAGATGCCTTAAATATGAAACAGCTTATTCATCCAGAAATGACTAAAAAGGTGTATATGACAACCGCAGATGGGCAAAATGCATATAGAGAGGCTGCAACAATTCTACCCACTTTTCAACTTGCCGGAGGTCTCGACCCAGAAATCCTAAATTATGGACTAGATATGCCTGATGCGTTTTTTGATATGCTTAATCCTCTTTTAGATGATGAATCAGAAGAATTTAAAAACGCCGTAGAAGACGTTAAATCAGCCTTTTATGATCTTACAAGTCAACAATTGCAAGCAAAATCAGAACAAGAAAAATCTGTTGCAGATTATAACTATGACAAATTTAAAGAGGAAATAGAACGACAGTATGGGATTGCTTTAAGTGACGACGCTACAAAAGCATGGGCACAAATAGAGGGGCTTGAGGAAAGCTTTACAGCTCGTGGTATTTCAGGAAGTGGACTGGAAAGTGAGGCTGTTGATACAACTCTTAGAGATATGAGAAAACAAGATCAAAGATTGAGACAAGAAAGATTGACAAAAGAAGAGGCAGAAAAAGCATCATATTACACATCTTCAGCCACTCCTGAACAAATTCAGGCATTAATTGATGAAGATAAAGCCAAAGGTATCCCACAAGAAGAGTGGAGAGCAACAAAGTGGGGATTAGTACCATCTGCAGATATTGTAGAGAAATATTCTATGGAAAATCTAAGAGCACGATATCCTGATCGATCTGATGAATATCTTCAAAGTTTACGTGATGAGGTGGTAGATAAGAATAATAACTACAGAAGTGGTATATATTCTAAATATTATGCAGATATAAGTAAAAATAAGGCAAAAAAACAGGAAAGTGCTGAAACAGTTGTCTTACAAAGTGCATTAGATGAAGAAAAAAGAGATCGTAGAAACCTTGAAGCAGGTCAGCAATCTTTTAGTGTGGCTACACCTAGAGATGATACCCAGATAAAAGATTTAGAAAAAGACGCACTTCCTACTGGAGTTGACACATATTCTTCAACAGAACCGGTTGAGGATACAAAATCTAAGATAGATACATCACATCCATGGGAACAAAACCAAAGTACTGAACAAAGAAAAGCGACATATGAAGCGGCGGGTGTAGCAGCGAGTAAGGTGGGAGTTACTCCCCCACAACCAAAGGGTTATTCTAGCTATACTCAAAAGCAAAAAGATCTTTACCAAAGGGCTGTGGGTTTAATTCCTAAAAAAGAACCAACGTCCACTGGACCACCAGTTTTATCTTCATCACAACAAGATGAATACTACAAATCCCAAAAAACAGCAGCAAAACCTCTTTCACCAATAGATTGGTATAAGCAGAAGTATGGTGGATAAGGTTAAGTACTGTGATAATATATACATATGGCTACTCCTAAATATAGAAACATAAAAAAACTCGGTACTATAACAACCCCTTATGGAGGTAATACACGTGGAGAAGCAGTTCATCCCGGGGTAGATATAGCAAATAAAGAGGGTACTCCAGTACCAGCCCTAGCTGATGGGGTAATTACGGCAGTTGAACCAAAAGACAATGGAATGGGAAATACTGTTACACTTCAAGACAGCAATGGAGATACTCACCAATACGGGCACCTTCGTAATTCTATAGTAAAAGCTGGACAAAGAGTTAGAAGAGGGGAACAAATCGCTGCAATGGGGCAGTCAGGAAACAGTTATAGCCCCAGTGGTGGTGATCCCAGCCATCTTGATATACGCATTGTCTCTGCTTATGGAAAATGGAAAAACCCTATGACTTACGTAAAATCTTTTATATAAATATGGACAAAGAACTTAAAAAAAAGAAAAACAACCTACTTCATTCTATAATGAAAAACCCTAAACTAGCTAAAAGTTTAGGGGAAGCCTTTGGTTCACCTATTGGTAGCACAAAAAGAGATCAGGCTAAATCTTTATTTTCAATAATGAAAAAAGTTGGGATGGAAAGGCGGGGTAGTTATAATGGTCAAGGAGGACCGTTTGGATATACACAGGGTGTTCCCAGTACACCAAGTTCAGAATTAACTGTTTCTCCTTTCAAAGATTATAGTAATATGATGATATTTCCAGCAGCTCCTAAATTAAAAGGATCATTTAGTGATATGAAACTTCCTACACCTACAACAGGGAAAGCACCTGTAACAGGAAATGTGGGGAGTCAGGCTCCAAGTTTTTCTCCATTAAATTTAGATAAAAATACATGGGGTAATAGATGGAATGATGTCAGTAATAATCTTATAAAGGATTCAACGGTAACTCCAAAAACAGGATTTGGAGATATGTCTCTACATGATTTACCAACTCCAACAGAGAGGAGAGCTGTGCCTGGTCTTGCTGGAGCATATGAAGATGTACCAAAGGTAGGATGGTCACCTTATACTAATATAGATGCCCAAATTCAAGGAAAGAAAGAAGGAAGAACACCTACAGGAGATACAGCTCCAACAGATGTTGGGGGAGCATTAGGTCCTTATTATCCAGATGCTGTAAGGGATGTAACAGGAGCCCCAGATACAACTGCTCCAGATACAACAGGAACAGCTCCAGTAGATACACCTAAAGGTAAATATGCAACACAAGTTGCAGAAGCTCTAAAGGAAGGAACAGGAGCTGGTTTCTTTGCTAAAAACGTTGTGGATGAACAATTTGGAGGTAGCCTTGATGCTTATATGAACGCTTTTGGTGAAAAATTAAAAGCAGAATTTGATTTAACAGACCTTGAAACAGAATTAAGTAACCTAAAAGCTCAAAAACAAAATCTAATTCCAACAATGACTAATTATATTACTGGAAAAGATAAATATCTAAGATTTATAGACCAAATGATTGATAAAACAGAAGGAACACTCTTAAAACGAGATATGGGTAATCCAGCTGTAGCTGCTTCATACCAAAAATATCTTGCTTATTTATATACACTCAAAGGACGTCAAGAACAACGTTATGGTAACTTCCTAAATTCAGCTATTTCTGATTACAATGCAGATCTAGAGCGATCTCAATCAAACTACGATAGTGTCTACAAACAATATAATGAGATGATGACAAACAAAACTGCTTGGGCTACAACTGAATACAATGCACTCTATAACTCAATGACTGATATGTATAATGATTTAAAGGAGGCACCAATGAGAAGTCTTAATATAGAAGTTCTTCAACAAGAAAAACAACTTAATGATATACAAATGACAAAAGACCTTATTGACTTATCAAATAATACAAATCCAGATTACGGTAAAAACAAAGCAAGTGTTCTTAAAGATATAACTGATGAGGAGGGTATTCTCTCCCCCGAAAGAATAGGAGCCAACGGGCTGGCTGGTGTTTTTGCTAAATCAAACTACGCTGAATGGGACACTCAGGCTACTATAGATGCCATAAATGTAGCTATGGCTGACTCAATTCTTAAAAATCCTGGAGATCTAAAACAAATAGATGAATTTAAAGACATGATAGCTACTCTCTCTCTAATGGAGGGGGGTGATCAAATAGCTTCAATGATATCACCGTCTCTTGCTGCTTCGTCTGAGGGATTAATGAGTGAATACGTATTAAATAATTTAGGTCGTATTAAAAGTGCCACAAAAGATCTAGTAAAAGGAGGATGGTTTGGAACTCCCGGATTAGAAGATAAAGAAAAATGGATGAATAAAAATAATGATTTGAATAAGAGTGTTTTAGAAGATCTCTTTGCTATAACTGAAAGTGCAATAGGCTCTGGAGAATATAATTCCGATCAATCAAGATTTGTTTCAGATTTATTCTCTGGAAATGATGACGAGGATATTTCAGAAAGAGTTGCAAAAAACATAATAGCATCATGGTAACAATAAATGGCAAGTTTAAATTTAAATACTCAATATAGTGATATAGGAACGCGACCTAAGATCGCGGATCTTTCTGGTTTAATAAAAAACATTCAAGCAAGAGCAAGGGAAAATGTTGCAGGTAATGTACAAAATTCAATAGCAAGTCAATTTAACCCCGAGGTAGCTTCAAGTATTTTTTCTCCCCTCAAAAGTAAAAGTGTTCAACAGGATATAAGAGATGTTTTACAAACAGGCACACCCATTACATCACAACAAGATACTAGATATGAACCCGTCCCTTACTACACACAATTTGCTCCATCAAAAGCTGGAGACCCATGGTCTTCGCCAACTGATAAAACAGTTATAAGAAACTTCCCCACTAGTTTAGGTGCGGGACAGTATTATACAGATCCCTCACAAAGAGGGGCTCTTATAAAAGGAACACGTGTCCTTGTAAATGAAAAAACAAATCCTGGAATGAGGAAATCAATCCTTGGAAAACTTCCATCAAGTTTATTTCAGGTAGACCACATCGTCCCTCTTTGGATAGGTGGTGCAGATACAATGGCAAACTTACAAGTTTTAGGTAATAAATCCCATGATAAAAAAACAGCTGTTCAAGCTGTTCCTCTTACCCTACTAGCCAACGGTAAGATTAATTTAAATCAGGCAAAAGCCATGGCTTTTTCATGGCAAGATAAAAAAATTGATGATATTCCCCAACTAGATGAGAATGGCTATGTATCATTAAAAGTCGCACAACAATATAAAGACAAGTGGGAAGCAGAGGCATTAAGAGGCCCTTCAACCAAAGAATTCTTTAAAGAATCTTTCTTAGAAGAAATGGGTAATTTTGGGGAAGGGTGGCTACCAGATCCCCTTCGTGAGTTCGTTAAAGGAGCTTTGGGTGGTGTAACAGCTCATATTGTTCCAGGGACAGAAGTGAGTGAGGATGCAGGGACCGTAGATAAAGGAGCACATTTGGTGGGGGATATAGCTGGAACAATCTTCGGTCTAGGCAAACTAGCAAAGGGTATCTCTTTTGTAAGAGGTAAACAAGCTCGATCCCTACAGGGTTGGAAAAAAGCTATGACTTTAACCAATAAAGCAAAGAAGGCTGCTGGTGTAACAACAGTTGGAGCAACAGGCGTAAAAGAAATTGTAAGAGCAGGTGTGGATAAAGGTAGTTTTAAAGCTACAGTAAAATCAATTGCACGAGGTGAGACCTTAACTAGAATGGCAAAAACAGCTGGGCTTCTTTCCCTATGGGGTCAAATCGGGCTTTCTGGACGCGAAGCTATAAATAGTGATCTTGACGCTGAATTCAGTAATCATTTATCTCAATTTTATATAGATGTAGCATTTGGTGCCCTTCTAGGATCTTCTAGCCATAGACTGAGGGGTTTTGCTAAGGTAGGTCTAGGAGTCGCAACTATATCTGTTATCTCGGGTGAAGAGATTGTACCAGCTCTTGAAAATGCTGCACTTATGACAGCTCTACATGCAATGGGGCTTAAGAGAGGAATGGTAGATCCTAAAATGAGAATAGCTCGTAATGAGTCATATAAAATGTCTGCTGACGTAATGAATTCTTATTCTAAAGGATCGATACCTGAAGGTATCCCGGGGACTCTAGTGTTTCCTAAAAAAACTATTACATCTTTAAGGAATCAGTACAAACAACGTAATCCTAATGACACAAGATTTGATAATATGTCACCAAATGATTCAGCAATGGCTATAGATATTATGGCGAGAAACGCTAAAAGAGACTTTGGAAAAACTATGAAAAAAGCTGACGGTGCTGTGTCTCAAGAAAAAATTAAAAATGAATATACACGTATTACAGCAGCACAAAATCTTTTAAAAAACCAAACTCTACCTCCTGCTGCAAGATCTGAAAAAGTACTTAAAGACATGTTCTCAATGGGTGAGAAATTACGTCCATCATTTACAGGGGAAGAGATGCGATTCAAAACCAATTCAACTGAACTTTTGAGAGATTTTCCTTTTGAAATCTTCGATAAAACATATGAAAATCCTAAAGGATTAAAATTCATGAATGGAGAAATAGTGATAAGAGGTTATGGAAATAAAACAGATCCAGTAGCAAACCTTAATCTTAAAAATCTTGAAAAAAATCCCCAAGACTATCATAAAAAATTAGTTCTTGTAAAGGATCCAGAAACTATTTCAGTAATGAAGTTACTAAAATCAGAGGGAGTAGATGTGGGTGTTCCAGAAGATGCCTTACGTGCTTTTGTTATTAAAAAAAGTACAGGTGAACATATCCCTGTCGGATACGCAGCACGAAAAAGAAGTCTTGTTAAAACAACAGAGTATGGTGTAAACTCCTTATTTTACGAAGTTGATGCTCGTATAAGAAATAAAATCAAAAACTCTACATCACCTGAAAACCTTAAACAAGTTCTTGCAAAAGATCTGTCTAAAAGTTTCATAAGTGACGCAACAGCAAAAGATCTATATGTAAAAAGAAATAATTTAGAGCAATTTGATGATATACAATTATACGCTATTCTTAAACCCGCTAAACCAGTTACTAAGTATAGTGAGGAATTAAATAATTCTAATATTTCTCAAGAAATGTATAATAAAGATATACAAGTATTAGTTACTGATATATCAAAACTACAAGTGGTTGTAAGAAACCAAAATGAAAGGTATCTAACAACAAAAATGAACGAGCAAGACTGGTTAAGAAGTGTGAATGTTAAGAATGAACCAACCTTAACAACTGAACAACAGGGGATTAAAAATGTTATTTCAAAACAGGAAGCTACAAAAGTGTCTGACGCTATTGTTAAAGCTACAGAGAAACAAAAAAGATCAGAACCATTACAAGAGGATTTAACTAAAGGACCTACCACAACGGAAGAATTCTTAAGTTTGGAGCAGGTTGTAAACAACAGAGGAGGGAAGATCTACACTAATGTAAAAGCTGGGGATAGAGTATACTTAGAAGATAATAGAAATAGTACTTGGAATGAACCTAAATTCCTAGAGGGAACGATTTTACGCGCACAACCTAAAACAGCAGCTGTCCTAGTGAAGATTGATAATAATACAGAAGCACAATGGTTTACTGGCATGGGAGTTAATGGGCTCAGGATTCAACCTAAGGTAAAAGTGTCTGAAGCTATTGTGGACGTTAAACAAACCCTTCCTGGAAGAACGGCACCCATCGTAGATGTTAAACGAGGACAAAAAGAATTTTCAAGTTTAGACAATGAAGTTCATGACGCTGTAATGAGAGAAAAAGGTTTTAAACCTGAAACAGAGATGGGTACTAAGGAATATATCCTGAATTCTCCAGATATTGCTGAATTAACAACAATGGCCACTAAAATGAATAGGGGTACACCCGAAACACCCCTGAGGACGCCCGTTTTGGAGCCTAAAACGCCCCAGGAGGCTCTTAAAGTGGAAAATCGACCCAAAGTACCTGTTGAGGAGATTAGACCCCTTGTAGGAGAAAAAATCGACAAAACAGCTGGTAAAACAGATCTTACAGAGTCAATTTTCCGTGATATTCAAGCACGTATTGATTACATGAAACCAGATATTAAATCTGTTCAAGCAAGTGACGCAAAAATAAAAGGGGTTATAGATTCATACAAAACAAAGAATCCAGGATTACCTGAGAAAGAATTCAATCAAATTATTGAGACTGCTAAAAAAAGAGCAGCGATTTATGCTGAGTTACCAGTTGATATGACATTTAGGGGAGAAGTTTTTGGAAAGATAGGTGAAACCTATCAAAGAAAAGCGGTTGCTGAAGATACAAACCCTTTAATATGGCGATACAATGAACTTAAATATAAAGAAAGGGGAGTTAAATTATCAGAAGATCTTCCTCAAGAAATGAGAGGTCTAGGGCAAACATTAACCAAAGCTGAGAGGGCTGAGATAAAGGAATTGGAGGTTAAAATTAGTAAGGAAGTTGAACTAGAAAATAAAGCAAAAGATATACGAAGATTTGTCTCAAAAGCAAAAAAAGATAACAGAACACTAAAGGAAATTGAAAAAGATGCTTTACAAGAAATCAAAGATCAACGTTTTAAATTAACGGAAAGTACGAAGGCAAAGGGCGTCAAGGATGAGAAAACACTAACCCTTGCTGAAGAATTCCGTTTATCATCAGAGCTCCCCAAAACGGGAAATGAATCTTTATTAAAAGTTTGGAATTCTTTATTAAGAAAAAGAGCTGCAACTATAAAAAGTCTTGCTTTAGAGGCAAAGGATAATAAACCAGCCTTAATTAAATTAGAAAAAGATACCTTAAAAAGAATAGAAAGAGAACGTTTCGCTTTAACGAAGAAATATCGTAGAGGAAAATATAACAGTCTTGTGTTGGCAGAAGACTTTGGTTTAGAGTTGGGCCCCCCCAATAGTGAAGGAATTCAATTTTTGAAATTAGATAAGGCTAACCGACCATCTTTCTCTTCAGAGTTCTTAAAGGAAAACCCTCAAGCAAGAACCCAAACCCCTTCAGATTTCTGGGGGTCTATATTTGACAAAGAAATAGAGGTATATAAAAGCAATTTATCAAAATCTAGTAATGCTCTCGCTGAAGGAATCGAAAAAATGAAAACCTCTGAGGACCCTTATGTAAAAAGTTTTGCAATATTCTCTGAT
>Ga0209434_1000918_pt1 | contig 13482 bp, 6 predicted proteins | sample ETNvirnome_2_300_FD_184068 | JGI IMG/M metagenome (GOLD analysis project Ga0209434, IMG submission 184068) | Marine viral communities from the Pacific Ocean - ETNP_2_300 (SPAdes) (version 2) | ecosystem: Environmental > Aquatic > Marine > Oceanic | place: Pacific Ocean | collected 2013-06-22
GGTGGTTGATGCCATAGTATCGACATACAAATTTCCACTAAGAAACATGTCGCCGCCAAAAATTGATGTACCGTTCGATTGGGCCCCCACCTTCACACCCCTTCCGCCTATGGTTCCGGATACATAGAGGAAACAGTCGGAGGCATCCCCGGGGTCCGTGCCGGCCGGGCCGGCGGCCTCGGTATCCGGCGTATTTTCCGCGCTGGAATATCTACTCCCAATTTTGATCTGATTGATTCCTGTCTCACAGAAAAGTAGGCACGGGAAATTATTGCCGAGGTAAGGATAGGGGCCACCTTTGATTCCCTGTACCCTAAAGTCAATATCATGATTTGCATTGTAGGTTTGAAAGGGGCCTACTAGGACTTCTTTGTTTGCTGTGAACTGATTGTATCCAATACCAAGTACACTTCCAATCCCCATCTTCACTTCCCATGTAGGTACGTTGGGCCAGGATGACAGTGTATAGTTATCATCAACTTTAAATGTGACCGTGTCATTAACGCCGTCAATGAATAAGCTTGGATTGTGTGCGTTACTGTTTACACGGAAGTTCCCAGTCTTATTATGGGCGCCACCTTCAAAAAACTCAACATGGAGTCCGGTGGCTTCTAGCAACTTCATCATCAGGTACTCACTAGCAGCACAATAAAATTTTATCTGATTAGATGCTTTGATAAAGCGCATGACTGCATGATTTCCGGCGGCGTTAGTCCTATGTACATCTAGATCCTCTGAAAGATCTTCAAACTCACCGACTTGTAGTCCCTTACTAGCAGTAAGATTGTAGAATATGGCGGGATCGGCCTGATGTATTATAACAGAGCCCCCAGCGCCCTGGTCAGTGTGTGCAATTCCGTTAGAGGCGGTTAGGACTCTCTCGCTTCGAAGGCTTCTGTTAGTGGACATTACCACATATTCTGCATCAGCACTTCCCCCTAGTACCTCCTCATTGTGAAATTTCAGAACACCAAATTCGTTATATAACTTGAATGTTGTGTCTTTAGGGACCTCTTTCGAAGGAAAAATAATTCCCTTAGAGGGATAATTTGGGTCTGCTAAGCCTATCTGTATATCACATGTGCTAATATTCTTAAGGATATACTGATTTAGGCCATTACGTACAGTAATCCACGCTCTTCGTACTATGTCAGCAAAATTTTGACTTTGGGGTTGGTCCCCCTCAGTACAGAAAAGTTTCTCGTCTGTTGCCATTACGTCACATCAATAGTTATTACGTCGCTACCTGCAGCAGGCCTATCACGGGGAATTCCGTCGTGGTATGGTAGTGAGCTAGTTGCAAATTGACTTATATTCTGTGAAGAGGTGTCGAGGGCTCCAACTACATTATCATTTGCATCGACAAATTTGATATTAATTGGTGCTGTGCCAATTTTGTCACCGGTAAGTCCATCGTCATAAAATTTGGAATCTTTCCTCTGTTCCAACATATCCCTAAGCTGCCCATATTTACTGCGTCTAAAAATCATGCTCGGACTGTGCGGGAATATTGATTTTAGTCCATAACCAAAACCCCTTAAGGGCAACTCTTGAAAAACATCTCCCTCAAATGGTAGCCCAACCTCACTAGAAGTAATCGGCACACCAAAAACAGTATTTCGATCTCCATCACCACGCCCATATAATAATCTCACAAAATCACCCGGTGATGGTACTACAATTTGACCTGCCTTATTTACCAACAAGGCTGGGCGAGAGGCCGAGCCGGCAGGTCTAGAGAAATTTTCAGTTCCCGTAATCGCAAAAGCTTTGGCACGTGCCACGGTACCTGATGCCGGCCATGCATATCTAGGCCCAGCAATATATGAAGCCGTGGGGGCAAATGGGCCCACGAAAAGATCGGGGGTCATTGTACGAACGCGATGAATATCGGAAAATGCTGCATAAGGACTGGCGGCTCGATCGGCCCAGTCACTTGAAGCGTAATTATCATATGCTTCAGCATGCGACGTAGGAGCTGGTCTAGCACTCTGTGAAACGTGAGAAATACCAACTAACAGCGAATTGTAACCGTAAATTCGAATAACTTTACCTGATCTGTTATCGGCGCCCTTCCCCAGATAAGCCTCCATAGGATTGGGAACAAATGAATCAAAATAAAAACTAGTATTCTCAATTACCCTAACGCCGCGAAAAAGAGACCCGGTAGTTCCCTGAGTGCCCTCTGTCATACTCCCAACAACACCGCGGGCGCCTTTTGCAATTGGATCTGTCGCAAAATTAATACCCCTAGCAAACATTGATCCATCAAAAATCTGATCATTAAATGAACCGGCAAATGATTTAAATGACTCAACCTCAAACTGGTCAACAACTGGATTGTCAGAATGTAGCGCCTCATGTATAGCGTCGCTAGTAAGTGGTTGATTGGATACTTGGTGGTACTCAGTTGAATTCTTAATTAGAGAACCAAAAAATGTCATCTTCATTTGGCTAGGCGCAAGGCGTAGCACATCACGATTAGCAACCTCAAATTCTGTGCTACCATTTGCCCCTGAAGGTACCAGTTGTTTGACGGCGGCTAATATGAGCTTGTCTTTTGGCATGAGTACAAATGGAGAAATTTCCTGACCGTCTTCATACTTTTGTTCATACATGCTTGATGTTAGAACATATTTACCAGTGACTTTTCCACCTACAGTTGCCCGAGCGTAGCGGCGACCACTAGTAAGATCAAATAGGTTACTTCCACCCAGTGGATTACCAACTAAATGACTTATCCCTTGAGCCAAATTCGATCTATTCCCAAATAGATCGCTTTGTATATTGCCTAGTGCGACGCGTCGAACCGGGGCTTCAAGGCGAATTGAACCGGTATACGAGGTGGTGCTATTTGTCATTGGTAACCAATGATCAGCTGATTCCCAATATTCTGGATGTGATGAAGATAAAGCAGTTGATGAGTTGAATGAATTAGTACGAAAACCTGCAACTCTCCCAAACCAAATGATATCACGTTCACGAAGTGTGGAGAAAAATGCGGCACCTGTCTTTAGCCTGTGTGTTCCATAGTCGTAATATGCCACCGTAGTTTCTTCAGATGATGATACAGCACTCAGTGATTGTTTCATAAGAATAAATGTACTGACAGCGATATTATCAGTAAGTTTACCGGAAATCTTTTGAAAAGCTGGGCCGCCAAATGCTCCTGAAATTTCTAGTACTATTTTTTCTACAAGAAATGGGTGCGTTAGGCGGGTTGACATATCCAACAACTGCGATCCCGTGGCGTTAAATTTAGTGGCCAACGGGAACCCACATGTATTAACCGGTATACCATACGTGTTACGAGGTGGACTATAGTTTGTTGTAGCTGCTAACGTTTTCTGCGCCGGAACACAGGTTAAAAGTGAGCTAGTAAATACCTCAAGTCCACCAGACACAACCGATCGCTCATTCCAATAATCAACATTACTGCCTGATCTCAGATTACCAACAGGCTCCCACTGGGACTCTTTCCAATTATAATATGTTAAGCCTGAATTAATACCTGCTGCAAATCCTGCATTACTAGTGGCGTATGGAGATGAATGAGGGCTTGTACCTGTCGAAAATGCAACCTTATACTCACTGTTAGGTGTAGACTTTATTGTGAGCACTGTCTTGTCTCTAAGCTGTGAACTAAAGCCTGGTATAATCGACGGAGAGGTGCCTGTCAAGTAGAATTCTGAACCACTCAGATATATGCGACTTTCATTAAATGGTGATAGTGATTGACTTACAACGTTGTTTTGGTTGATATCAAATAAATCATCAGAAATTCCGGCAACCATATGTCGACTAATAGAAATACTACTGGTAATATTCGGCGTCGCAATAATAGGGTCGGAACCTGATACAGTCATTTTGAAATTTAACAAACCAGGATATATCAGGGTCTCATTAAAATTAGATGTACTAAAAATTAGAGTCCTGGTATCATCAAAATGTACTGGAAACTTACCTAAAAAATCCGGATCACCAGTTCTAGCAATTGTAGGGTATCTTCCTAATGCACTATCTCTATCCCTTAGAATTACGCGTGGGGGAAGATTAGTAAAGCCTGACCTGAATCCTATTGATGATGTTACTGGCATTTACTTTTTAAGACCCCCAAACGCAATTGAGTCCGTACCATAATTTGTACCTGTTAATTGTCCTATACTAAATGTAAAACCTGCACCGGATGAACGATATCCCTTAGAAAACATTTCCATTGTAGACGATCCTGTCACGGTCCCCAGCACCTCTCTTATCCCGGGATCTGTCAGTCCTTCCACTCGTGACTGTTCAATACTAATATCCTTGAATGGAAAAATATCATTTCTTTCATCAATGATTAGGCCTGGTAGTGATATTTCACCTTCGGATGAGGAAGAAAAAGTATCCGGATGATCTAAAAATGGTTCCATCCTTGTAGGAGAAAAAGCAGTCTGTTGGATAATGGGTAGATTTCCTCGAAATGTTTCCTCAAAAGAGCCGCCAAGCGCTGCTCGAGGTCTATGAAATATATCTTTTCCCTCTGGCGCAGAAAATTCAATTTCATTACGAATTGTAAACGGCTCAATTACACCGTCCATTTGTGCCGGATTTTTAAGCGTCTTATTGAATAGTACTATAGGATAGCGCTCCAATAATGACGTATGTCCTAAAAATTGAATTGATGATCCGGAAGTGGGACCATCCATGTCTTCAAATGGTACACCTTGGACAAATTCCTCCGGCTGACCATAATTGCAGATCTCTAATTCATGTGGAAGGGACGTGATAGTATTCTTACTCATCAACCTACCCGGGCCTAGGCCGGCGGTTGTGTCGTCAAATATCGAATAGCTATAGTTGCCACCACTAGTAATATACCTAAATGGTCTAGCTGAATTTATGTGCGGGGCCAGTGATGTACCAAAATACTGTCGAGGTGTTCTGACACTAATACCCTGTCTGAAAAAATTTAGTGAAGCGCTGTGTGTGGCTGAAGATGGCATCTTTTTTAACTCGGTAGTATGACAATGCCTACATTGGCAACATTTGGTCCGGCTTCATTGATCGCCTGCTCATTTCTATAAAAGAATTGACTCTGGGTCGCCCAGTCTGGAATTAATGCTGAGGGGCCTGCGATTATCCTGACTCCAATGAACTGATTTAGCATTACCGGTACATTAGCATTAATGTATCCGTATCTAAATTTTGATCTCTCTAACATATGAGACTCGATAACAAAATTCATTCCTAAAAACTTGGTTTTCGATGGAACCAATCTCTCAACCAATATCCCATACGAGTCATCGAGCCATCGAAAGACTTCAAAGAATGCCTTAATGTTAATTTTGTCTGTTAATCGATCAAAGTAAATACTTCGTAGAATACGTAAGTCAGGATAATTTTCCGCAAATAATAATTCAGGCCTACCTACGTACTCATTAAATTTTTCGAAGGTTGCAAAAATATTAACAATATCCTCATTTAGTGCATGCACGACAGATGCTTCAACACTGAACCTGGTGTCGTCAATAGGCCTTTCAGATTTAGGTACTTCATAAACCGGCGCAACTTCACCCCCAAGTCTTTCTATATTTTCGAAATTTTCAAAACTTCTAATCCTTATTTTGTTATTGCTACTTCTCTCATCAAATTTTGGATTGAAAAAACTGTATGAGAACATATTCGCCTTAATCGCTAATTCGCTAGGTGGAAGACCACCAACACCAGGCCTAGGGGGTAGGGGATCATTGTTGCCAGGTGTGGTACCGGTGAACTGTTGAGAAAAATCAGTTAATGCAATTAAACCGGATGGATTTGAGGCAGTTATAGGCTGATCAACTGATACATCTAAACGCAATTTTTCAAAAGCGCCCAGTGGGGATACGGTGAAATTGAAATTGGTGGTGGGATCCTTCACACCCAGTGATTGAAAGTTTCTGGTATGCTCAATCGTCTCAGTCTCGGTTAGGGCCTTTGACCAAAACCTGAGACGTGCAAATCTTCCGGAAAAATTGGTTGTTAGTATTTGCCCACGCTCATCTTTATTATTTGTAATAGATGTTGGAACATTATTCAAAAGCTCCCATTTCCCGAGTGTCCCTGCCCACTTGTTGATACTCTGGGAACCTATTGCAGCAAAATAACCTCGGTGATTGTAGTCTTGGTCATATGATTGCTGAGTATCATAACCGAAGGGGTGGTCAGTTGCGTATTCATAGCCGTCTACCCCAGTGCCAAAAAGACTAGACGTGGCATAATATTCTGCCAATTCACCATTCAGTGGTTTTCCGGCCCTTAGAAAATATGACGATGAATGACGTGAACCAAATTGGTCATTCCGTACCCTACCAAATGAAATGTGCCAATTACCTCCATCAAAAATATTAACACCGGTCAATACCAGCCTCATCATATCCGGAAACTTTACTAGTGTGCTATGAATTCGCTCCGGGCGGGCATATAATTTTAATGATCCGGTATCAACAATCTTATTTGATGCAGATAGCGCCACCAAATTAAATGTCAAAAATGGAGAGGCAAATCTACTTCCGTATCCCCCTAGACCAATACCACTACTAGTTGTCTCCAGTCTCACCAATGACTGAGTGTGAAAATGCCTCAAAGACCCTGACAAGTTTTCAAATTTATAAAATGCCTCGTATGTCCACGACCCTGACGTAAACAAGCCATCTGACTGGTTATTTGATACTCCGTAAATATAAGTGCTGGTCAGGGGACCCTTGGTATTGGCCAAAGACTTGATATAGTCAGGCCTGACCATGGTACCGCTAGTGGTTCCTGCCCAGGTCCCCATTTGCGGAAACCCAAGTTCAACACGAGATCCGGACAAAAATGGAGAAACAAAGTGGGGCATTTTAGAATGAAAACCCTGTACATTTTCTTCGTTCTCCATGGAGTCCGTCCAGGCTAGGCCACCAGACATTTCAAACATCGATGATACCTTAAACGAACTAATTCTAGGTGGATTTTTTGTAAATACTTCTGCAATATTAGCGCCACCAAATTCACGCAATCTTAAATTGGTATCGGGATTAATGCCGCCAGCACGAAAAAGTGCCTTAATACTGTGCACCGTACCCTTACTTTGAATGATATCATTTAAATTTACCAGAATTCGACGCCAAATTTGGTTCTGCACAGCTCTAAGACTAAGGGCTGCAAATTTCTTGTTTGTAAGAACATCCTCCCCTTCTAAAAATTGAAGAATATCCGGATTGTTGAACATGTTAGGCATCGGGAAGCCTCTGCGTGCAGCCGCGAATGCCAAAAAGTGATCAGGCACGCCCACGTCATCTGAATAATCAACATTAATCAACTCACTGAATTGATCAACATACATTTTGACATCATCAAAGAATTTAGCCCATACAAAGAGTAAAGTTGCAATAATTTGTCCGGAATTAAGGGTCCCACCCCCAGGAAATGACTGGGAGCCAGTCACATATAATTCTCCAATGCTGGCCTGTTCACTGGCAAAGCCTTGTGCATATGCATCTTGAATCAAATAATGAGGAGGAATGAGCCTCGTTATTAAATTTGGGTTTGCGGCATCATACAGGCTGGCAGAATTAAGAAGATCTGCATTAAGAGCAACCACCTCATCGACTGTTGGAAATAGAACCGGATTGAACTTGCTCCTTTCATCAATCATGGGATTGGCTAGCCCAAGTTTATCACGTAGTGATGCGGTAAAATTCGTAACTACAGAATGTAAAGAATTTCCGGAACTGTCAATTAATATATTATTTGAAGTGTATGAGCCGGTAGGTTCGTTAAATTTAAAATATAGTTTGAGTGGTGGTTGGGCAAATACGTTGTCCAGCTGAAATTCTTTTTGATCTTTCGGGGTACGCTCTTGATGCCAAACCCTAAAATCATCTAGGGCTCCGGAAAATGTGTGCACAGGATTAAATAATCGACCATCAGTACCGGTTACATGGCCACTGCCACTAGCAATGATTAAATCAGGTCCAGCAAAATTAAGTGGTCCTAAATGTCCAACCGAGGATGACACAACAAAATTACCGCTCTGATATAATTTAATTTTATGATGACTGGTCTGTCTATCCAGAACACAACATATGTGCGTAAAACCACCCTTTTTAATTTTCATCTTAGCAGACAGTACGTTGCCCGAACCAGACGATGCAATCATCACTAGGTAACACTTTTTCATAGTAGCTGATGGATCTACATCCGGATCAATGTTGTCAAGACCAATGGTTATCCCATGGTGATCATTGGACTTTGTGCCGGATAATTTCTGAACAATAACCTGTGTATCAAGAGGTGTTCGGTCTCCACCTTTTCCACGTGGCACAAACAATTGCATTTCGAACGAAATTGATCCCTTAAGATCCCCACGACCGAAGCTGCTCAATATTGCTTCACCGGTCTTATTTTTTGAAAGTGCCGGTTTTAAAGTGCCGGCATGATCAGAAACTTTGACATGTGTTCCTAATTCAGCGCTATATGAACCACGTGGCGTCTCTTCAGTTGTTGTCCCGGAAAAATGTAGGAAATTTTTACTTTTTGGCCAGCGGTCAAACACATAATTTTCAAATCCGCCAAGTTCATCGAAAAATTGCTCAATTTCAACCTTGCTGGCATCAAAAGGAAATGTGTTGATAACCCTGTCGAATGCTACATTCACCTTTACTTCAGCAGAATTAAAAAATGTATGATTTTCAAATTTACTAAAATCTAGTCTCAGCTGTTGCGTTGATTTAAGACCAACTGGCCAGCCCTGATCCCACCTAAATGAAGCTGAGGGAAGTGTATTAGACTGTGATATTGATGCTTGCGTCTGATCAATAACGACGCTGGAAGGCCTGACCAGTTTATTGATTGACTTGGCACCAAAAAGTCCCAAATCTAATACATCTTTACTTCCTCTTGTCATCGATTAACTTGTAACTCTAAAATTAACATTCTTAGCTTCGATTATCTCCTCAAACCCGCGGTCAATTACCAAAAATTCCATTGTATAATTTCTGCCTATTGGAAGGGAGTCCATATACATCTCAAACCACATCCCAGTACTATCCGATGATAGCCTAGTGGCATTATTATCTTGCTTGAAGGGAATTAATACATTCTTGGTATCAACATCCAAAATTCTGTAATACACTTCATCAAAAATCAATGATTTTTCCCTATATGGTATTCTATGCGCGCGTTGCTTTCTGACAAACTCACGTCCAAAAACACGAAATTGAACTAGTTCAGTTGAACTATATGTAGAACGTGCATTTGTTACTATCAAATCAATCTCTTTTCCAAAATAATCAAATCCAGACCGGTGTGGCGTCTTAATAGTAAGGCTGCCGGTGTGATAACCTAACCTTTCACCCTGGGGATGTTGTAGCGACGACCAATATGTCTCAAATGTTACCGATCCTGTCCTGGCCGCCATCTGTGCCAGTGTTGTATTGAATGAAACCGTCGTCGTATCCGCTAACGGAATTGCAAATGAAGCAGAATACACGCCGGTCACATAATTGTAGCTTTCCTTCACGGTGGTGCCGGCAGCAGGTTGATTCTTATCCACCCTAGTCCCTGCTTGATGTTGAGAGCCTGAAAATGTCTTAACAAAGGAACCGGTTCGAACCGCCAGCATTATACAATTGGCGCCGGTGATCGCTGAAAGAGAAGTGCCTGATAATATATTCGCCGGTTTCCCACGATGAAAATTATTTAGAAAAAGTGTACCGGTAACATTAAATTCAAAATTTTGATGATTGTCCAAGATAGTGTCATCATACGATACAACCAGCCTAGGCCTCAATAGTTGATTTCTTACATGACGCGACGCAAATCTTTTTACAAATCTGGTTTTGTTATCAGTCTCTTCAGAACCAGTAAATGATAATCTAAATCCATAATCTGGAAGAATTCCTGCGACGGTTGCAGAAATAATTTTTGTCACATCGATGGACATGTTTTCAGTCCCACGAACAAATGTCTGAGTTGCGCCTAAACCGACTGACCCATTTCCGTCGTTTAAATTACCTGATACGATTGTGTCTATGTTGACAGGATAACCGGTGTTACTAGTCTTGTCAATAGACCCCTGGGCATTTGCACCAGATGCATACCAAGCTTTCACGGTACCGTTTGATACAGATGCTGTAACAAAATTGGCATCATCCAGATCATTAAAGCTAATAGTATCTTTCCCTCTGCCTTCGTCAAAAGACTGTGACAGTGGGAATAGGATCACCGTAAAATTCGAAGGAGTAACTTGCCCACCCATAATATCAAACATTTCAAGCCGACACTTAAAATTGTTTGAATTGATATTCAGGTTCTTGTGCCTTAATTTTTTAATTCTGTCATAGTCAAATTTGATTAATATTCTAGACAATTCATTTGTAACAGTTGTCCCTGTCAAACTAGATTCATTATACAGTCTAAATAAATCTAAGGTTGCTGCGCGTCCGACATTGGCATTTGACGCACTAAAACGGCTCTCTATAATTTTGTCAGTAATATAGGTGTCTTTACTGGCTGTTAGTGTGAAGTACATTATGTCACCTAGCTCGCATTTCCTACGATATCAAAATCTGGAAACTTAAGTTCAAAAATTCCGCCTGGGGGTGGTAATATTAAGCCCTTTACGGTATTGGCCAAGGGATTAAAATTAGAAGTGCTATATTTTCGGCCGTCGATATCCCCTATTCTTGAAAATATTTTCGGGAAAGAGGCCATAGAAACGACACCTTCATTATTGATAATCATGTTAACAATGTCAGAAGTATTGATGGGTTGATTGATCTGAAAATTGTCTACTTTTAGCATTTCAGAAAGTCGTGATGTAATTTGTTGAACTACCATTGATGGGTTAGATCTAATGTCGACAATAACACTAAATTCCACCCCAAAATTAATAACCCTTGCATCCACCATGTCTATTGCATCAGAGATAAGACGAAATTCATTAAGGTAATTGCTCAAATTCATCTTTAGGACGTCAGGAGCAACTGCCAGATTATCTTCCGAATCTTTACAGATAATAAACATGGTCGCAGCTAGTGGATTACTTGGGTTTGGTTGCACTGCAACTCGAAATGCACGTCCAAATTTGGCCGGTAATGTATATACACGTGCTATTAGATCTGGTGCACTAACAATACGTGATTGCATTTGTCTTACTGCGGCTACTTTGAATTTTAATTCTTCCAACGTTGGGGCCTCAAGACCTCCACCGGCTGCTTCTGGATTATTCACACGCAAACTGCCCCGAATGACATCGGCTTCTGTTGCTCCTAACCTTCTAGGGAATGTCAGAAAAACTGTACTAATTGACTTAATGGAATTTGCCGATATATTATGAGACAAACCACCACCATGCAAATATGTTATTGATAGCCTAGTATCAAGAGGTGCCACGCCTAATGTCTGGGCCGATAATAATGAATTGGGGTCAATGACAAATCTTGAGAATGATTTTTTGCCGTATAGTGGCAGTGCTAGCGCACTTGGATCTGGAATGATATCATCATCAAGTGTATCTGCATTACCGGACCCAAAACGAAGGGTTGTTATTTTAGACATTGGATCGACTATTCTCAAAAATCTCCTGGGTGCAGGGGTTACCGCCAGATCATATAGCTTTTCATCAAAAACATCACGTGATACATCTGTCTGTGTAAAAACTATGTCCTGTGTTAGCGCATCAACTTCGTAATATCGATTTCCATCATCATCCTGTACACCTAAAACTGAGGACACATTAGTTTGTGCTAACAATATTTCCCTAAACGGAATATGATTGTTGGGAATATTAAATGCTTCTGTGACTAATTTTCCGGAAACACAGACTCCTGGTAACATTAATCTAAATCTGGTTGGAACATATTGTGAAGTTACCTCAAGCACTTCCTGTGATGCCTTAAGATCTCCGGCCTTGTTTGTCAATGAAAAATCTAAATCCTCTGTCAAATAAAATTTAACACCGGCTGCGGATTCTACAGCCGTATCTCGCTTTATCATTGGTAAATTTGACAAACGGGGTTTTGTCACACCGGTAGCTGGATTGGTCTCAGCAAACACGTCAACAAAAAAATTAACAACAACTGTTGCAGGAGATGCGGTGGTTATCGGAACTCCGGCTTCCCTAATATGCTTTAATATATTTTTATTTTCGATGGCCGTCGAAGAGAATAGTTCATTAAATTGATGGTCCAAGTAAAATGATAGACTATCACCTACGTACGCCGCCATATCCAATAGTAGCCCCCCTAGGGATGCCTCGGAAAAATCCTGGATTTGCTCAGGAAAATATATTTTTGCATAACGATGAAGGTCGGCCTTAAAAGAATCAAAATCCTTCGCCAGGTAACTTCTAGATCTACTCTTTCTAATCTTTTTTTTGATATTCTGTGGCATAATTTATCCAACTGCATTAAGAAATATTTCAATAGCCCGGTGGGTTGTACTGATACTGGGAATGGTAAATGTCACCACAAACCCCAATTGTGCGACATGATTGGGCTCCACCGGGGGTACTGAAAACGGCTTGAAATTGATAAGATTAATATATGGCATAAAGATTGCCACATTAGATTTAATTCTGCCCATAACTTGCTCATCAATATCGCTGTTTGTCAATTCAAAGGCCAGGGGTAAAATATTAGCACCAAGATTTGTCTGTATTAATCGCTCACCATTATTTGTGAGAATTAAATTCTTCAAATTATCAACTATCTGATTTTCTAAATTTGTGTGCATCTCAAACGGGCTGGTGCTTGTTTCGGAAAATTTTAAGGGAGTCATAAGGCCTACCGGCATTATATTACCAATTTCAATTCCGGGAGTCTGTGCTAGATCGGCAGGTGTCTTACCAACACTTTTAAAATTATATTCCTTTTTTAATGTTCCCATTTTAGAATTACCCAACCCGACAATAGAGATAAATATGTAACCGGCCAATTCTAACGCATACACGCGTAAAGGAAAACTAATTATTAGCTCACTCTGCCTGTCTCGCTACAGAATGATGACTATAAGACGGTGGGAGGAGTAGCCAGAAGACGTGCATCCATGGGAGGAATGTACTCGATAAGCCACTTGACAATAACTTTCATTAGCTCGGGCTCCGCACCTATTCCGGGTGGGGTGGTGGGCGCCGACGGAAATTCTCCAGGAGATATGAGGGTGCCGGGGATGCCCACCGCTGCTGGGGTCTTGATATTGTTGGCACCAAGATCAAGCTGCATGATTATCTTATCACCTTCCGCAACAACTACCTTCAGGAATTCAGTGAAACTTTCTTCTACTTTCTCGATGGTCATAGCGACGGAATCCTCATCATTCGCGGCTTCAAGTTCTTCACGCTTCACCATGCCGTCCGCTAGGTGCACCGCTTTCATCATCGCATCTTTACCTTTACCTGATGGGTCTACCTTACCTACAAGGTCATTTGGTGGATTTGCTGGTGGTATCCCATAGGCATCCGTTATATAGGATGTGCTCTCC
>Ga0209434_1000919_pt1 | contig 13476 bp, 14 predicted proteins | sample ETNvirnome_2_300_FD_184068 | JGI IMG/M metagenome (GOLD analysis project Ga0209434, IMG submission 184068) | Marine viral communities from the Pacific Ocean - ETNP_2_300 (SPAdes) (version 2) | ecosystem: Environmental > Aquatic > Marine > Oceanic | place: Pacific Ocean | collected 2013-06-22
CCTGCTTCACCGAAGTCTTCAGCCATGCCAAAAAGCGCAGCCCCAAAGTAGTTCATTTCTGCTTGTCGATGTTCGCGTGTCATGGCTATCGGAAACCGAGGGTGTAATCGAGAACGAAGTTTGCGAGGGGAGCCGGGTCGTTGTTTTGTACGTCTACAAAGACTCCAGCATGGACCTCAATCTGGCCGTCCGACGCAAGCTGCTGCGTCATCGTGGCGAAGGCGTTGTCTTGAATGTTGAGAAGGATATTGGCTGCTTGGGCTTGATTGTCCGACCGCACTTCAACGCTTCGCGCAAAAGGCGGAATACCAAAGGGAAGGTTGGCTCCCGCTGCGAGCGCCGCCATAGACCTATCAATGTAGTGAAGGTCTTGAGCCTGACCAATCAAGGCGTTCTGAATAGAAGCTGTAACTGGATTGGGGAAGTTCACCCAATTCGCAACGTCGATTCGGATGGACTTTGCATTGACTGAGAATTGGAGTCCACCCCCCGAACCTGTCATATAGATTTCACCGCCTCGACCACCACCAGAAAACCATTGAACACGACACTGGAAAGGGGCACTACTAAAACCAACCGCCGTTGCAACCGGGCCGGGTGGGAGGATGATGGGAGAGTAAACACTGATAGTTCGCGGCCATGACAACTCAGCCTGCGTATCAATCAAGACGGTGTACTCACCGCGAGCGAACTGCGGGGTGAGCATCGTGAAATTGGGAGCAAGGTTAGTCGTATTGGTCGTTACAGGAAAACGTGCAGCAAAGGGCTGTCCTGAAGCATCCCGTCGAATCCCACCTTTAGGTGCGCGCTTGGCAACTCGGGCAAACGCATCGTAGTCGTCCATATCTGGAAAGCGACTACCCCCATCAAACATTTGCCCTGCCATAGCTACCTCCTAAAACGAAGTATGCCCGCCCCATCCCACAGGGGGCTAGGACGGGCATACCAGTGCTATACGGGCACAAGGCCCGAAAGCTGTCGAAAAGACGAGGTATTAAACCGCGCCGGGTCCGCAGCCAGTGGTTCCGCGCTTGAGGCCCGTAAACACTGCGGTCAACTGAGACGAAGTGGTGGAAAGACCAGCACCCGCGCCTCCAGTAATCGTAATGTCCAGACCAGCGGCAATGGCAGCGCCCTTCACCAGCCCACGAACGAACGAACCAGTACCGAAGACGGCAAGCGGAACATTCTGTGCGTTGGAGAAGATGATGCGGTCGCCAAACTCAATCGACTGGATACCGAATCCAGCAGCGTTGACCTGTGCATCATTAGCATTAAGCGTCAAATCCTCTGCCACGAAGTCGAACTGAGGTCGAATCGTCACAGTAAAGTTGACACCGGGGTTCAGTACGCTCTGACCAACCAACAGGGTCTTCTGAACAACCTGCTTGGCGCGGGCGCTCTTGGGACGCTGAAGGCGGGTGGCACCACGCCGACGATAGGCACGACGAGGCTTGCGCCGCCGACGCCGACGCTTTGCGCCGAAGTCGTCATAATCGTCGTCATCATCGTCCTCACCGAGAGAGGCGTAATCCATTTCCCCGAGACTCGCGTAGTCCATTGCCCCGAGGTCGTCCTCGACCATTTCCAGGCCAAAATCCTCATAATCCATTTCAGTTTCTCCTTGAATTGGACTTATGGAGGCCCCGAAAACAACTTCGCTTCCAGCATGGAGAGTACCAGTCGAATCTGCGTAGATTCGCTTGTATCCCATCTGTCCACTCATTGTCGCGAGTCTCCTTGTTAATACTCCCGCTACACCATGTAACAAGAGGGTTCATTGATTTGTTAGCAAGAGCAGGCGTTTCCAGCCCCAAAATAATCATCGTAAGGGTCGTCTTCACCCAAGGACTCTGCGTAAACATCGTCCATGGAAGGAATGTCGCCAAGTACATCGGCGGGGTCCGGTAGTGCGTGAAGTTGTGAAACGCTCATAGCGGGTGCGTTCTCATACCCGTCATAAAGGATTCCACTTCCTTCGTCGTATACATCGCCACCAAGGACTTCAAACCCAGCTTGGTTTTCATCGACCAACCAGCCCAAAGACTCAGCCATTGGGTCGGCCATAGACGGGATACCATTTTCATCCTCGCCCAAGCTCTCTGCCAATGGATTTTCCATCGAAGGAATTGCACCAAACGCCGAGTTCCACAACTGTTCTTCTTCGTAAAGCTCTGGAATTGCAGCGTCCCCACCATCCCAATTTGTGTCGGTAGTTGCGTAGGGGTCCTCACCGAAGCCGTCGAAGCCTTCATCCCAAATTGTCTCGTCGGGATAATGCTCGTCACCGAACTCGTCTTCGTCGTCGGAGTCCCACCCGAACTTGTCAGCAAGTAGATTGGCAACTGCGGAGTCATAGCGAGCTTGGTCCACACCCTGTTCAGCCCAACTATCTGCTTCCGGGGCTGCATCGTAGGACTCACCGCCACCACCGGGGTAGGTCAGCCCGCTCACCGGAAGGTCTTGGGGAACACCCCACGCCTCTGCTTGCTCCTGTTCAGCAGAAAGCTGCTTGTAGTCACTGACTTCTGCAACCGCTCCACGGTCGGCTTCGGGAGCCGCACGTTCTGCTACCAGAGCGTCGAGTACCATTGTCTTGATTGCGGGCTTTGCTGCGTGGGCGTCTGCTGCCTTCCGTCCATGCGTTTTTGCTGTATATGGCTTACGGGTGCGGGCGTGGGCGTCTGCCTTCTTCACGGCACCGGGCGTTAGGGCAGCTAGAAGTGCTTGCGTCACCTTGGGCTTATCAACCCCACGAACGACAGCCTTACTCCACTTCTTTTTCGCAATCTTCTTGACGCGCTTGAGGTGCGCCGCCGCAATCGGGTTCTTGTACTTACCCTTGAGGGGGCCGCTCTTGAACTTCTTGAGTGCGCGGAGCTTCCTGCTTGCATTCTTAGAGATACGCCTGGCCTTGGCCTTAACCTTGCGGTCAGCCTTTCGCGCAACCTTGACCGCCGCCTTCTTCATCTTGAAGCGGACTTGCCATGCCTTTGCGGGAACAGGAAGGCCGATAGGGCTGGGAACAGGGACCAATCCCTTGAGTCGGACGCGAGGACGCGCCGTATTGGCGAGCTTTCCAATACGCTTCTTGAGCTTGAGCAATCCCTTGGCAACCTTTTTGACCGTGTTCTTACTGCGAACTCCTACTGGCGTAGTGAGAAACACATAGATGTACTTGCCCTTACGGGAAACCTTACCTGCGACGTACTTCTTGCCATACTTCGGCTTGAGGTGCTTGAGCTTCTTACGCCGCCTCTTACCCAAGGATTCGGCGTACACATCATCCATTGAAGGAATGTCGCCAAACTCATAGGGAGTCGTCCAGTCTTCGGCGTCGTCTTCGCCAAACTCGTAGGGGGTAGTCCAATCATCCTCGTCATCCCCCATTGAATCGTAGTAGGTCCACCCCTCACTATCTCCAAAGGAAAGAATGTCGGCGTCGAGAAAGTCGCCGTCAGTGTTGAGGATGCCTTCGGGATTTCCAGCGAAAGGACTCATGTTTGTTCCTCCGAACTCCGGTGCGAACCGAAGATGCTCTCTTTCAATAATTGCTTCTCCCCCTGCATCGTGTCTAACGGGCGCAACACCAAGGTAGTGCATACCGTCGAAGTTAGATGCAGGGGGCACAAGCGTTTTCTCCCGAAGGACCCTTACTCGCGGCTCAGTCGAGCGGCGTATTCGGGCTCCTCACCAAAATTGTCGTAGGCGGGTTCTCCACCAAAAGCGTCGTATTCATACTCTTCGTCACCGAAGCCTGAAACCATCACCGGGCGGGTTCCCTGGAAACCAGAGCGTCCACCAGCGAGAGTCCGTCCACCCAGCTTGTCGTTCTTCTCAGCCATTGTGTAACCAGCCGTGTAGGCGGCTTCGTACACCGGACCAGCCAAAAGACCGGAGCCAAGAGCAAGCATGTAGTTGTCACGCATACCGTCCTTCTCGTGCTTGCCCTGCATTGCACCATAAAGGCCAATACCTGCAAGAGCAGCACCACCAAGAACACGGTAGTCAGTAAAAGCGTTGTTGGCCTGAATCCGCATCTTGCCCTGGCCCATGTAGCCAGCAGCGTAAGCGGAAACTGCCAGAGTTCCCTGAGTAATGGCGGTTGAGGCAACTTGACCACCAACCTCCTGCACGTTGGCTGCGTTCTTCGCAATCTGATTCTTCAGACGCGAATAGGAAGCAACCGGATTCTTACGGCGCTTCGCAACCTTCTTAGTGGAGTTCTTCTTACGAGAAGAGGTAGAGGAACGTCGCTTCGTTCCACCCATAGCAACAGAAAGGGCACCAGCCATGATATTCAATCTCCTGGGGTTAAGTTCTTCAACCCCGTGCCCTAACGGGCTTCGCATTCTGCGGTTCGCGCCCTTTTTTGAGGACAACCCTCAAGTAAGAAGCAGCGTCGGCTCTGTGGCCGTCGAGTTGGTGAAAGCCTGCATGAACTCTGCAAGGTAGTAAACCCCTAAACTCCCTTGCAAAAAGAAAAGGTTTACACAACTTGCAGGAAGATAGTCTGCAAGTAAAATCAAGTGTTTACAAAAGCGTACATATCGCTTACGCCCTTGTGCGAATTGATTTTTGTTTCAGGGGTTGCGTTTCTTGCACAAGGTCGCATAGAGTCTGCAAGCTGCAACTTGGGCGAAACGGACGGAACTTCCCGTTCGCACCCTGTTGTGCAAGGAGAACACCATGGGGGATTCGTCACATGGTAGGAAAAAGGGTTCCAACCCCCGTATTTCAGGGGATGGATACGATGAGTTGCAGGAACAAATGGCTGATGCAGCCGGGGATGCAGCGAGAAGTGCAGCAGATTCTATAGCCCAAGCTGTCGGAGCTATTACCGTTGCTTTGGGATTGAAGGCTGCAAAGCCTATTGCTGAAACAGCCGAAGACCTTGGCATTGTTCTAGGGGAAGTCCTCTCCAACTTTGCTCGTCAGCGTGATGGTGATTGGGAAGACTTAGAGATTGTGGTTATCGGACGGGACGAGGACGAAGTATGAATGAAGGAATCTTGAGTCGGTGGCCCGCAGTTCGCCAGATGCTCTCTACTTATGCAGATGACGCTGGTTATCTAAGTCTCCAAACCTACTACGCTGACCGTGGTGGCGAACAGGTTGGTCGCTTTGATGTTACCAGTGACTTTATTGCGCGCTGGCTACCTACTACTACTGCTGGTGATGGTGGGACGATTGATTTCAACCTTGGAACGGTTACTACAGATAATGATTCTGACGATGCACCAGAAGAGGAAGAACAGGAGAGCGAAGAAAGCAACGAGGATTCTGAAGATTCTGAAGATGAAGTAAAAGCTAAAGCTGAATCTGAAGATTCTGACGACACTCCTGACTCTGATGAGCCCGTCGCCCCTATTGACCCCATTGACCCCATTGACTCTGTTGATTTACTTAATGCTGCAAGACGGTGGCTTTATGAAACCTGTGAGGACAACACCCCTGATGGGGAAACCCAAAGGTTCCGTCTGCGTATCCATAGTGACCGGGGCAAGAAGCAACTTTGGTCAGGAATCCTTGACTATGAATCCGGCAAGGAAAAACCCCGTGAAGTCCGTGAACCTATTGAACTTACTACTTTTGAGCGTGGGCCTGTATCTCCCTTTGAGGAAGATGAAGAGGTTGATGCCACTCTCGACTTTACCGACCCCCCTTCACCTGATGAGCGTCTTTTGTCAGATGAAGAAATTGCATTTTCGGAGTTGCTGATGGAGCATCACGAAGACGATGACCTGTTGGACTTTACCAACGAGCTTCCTACCCCCTCTTCCCCGCGTACTTACACAGACGAGGTATTTGGAGGGGATAGTCCCTTTACCAGTGCGGCTGTAGAAACTACCCCTGCACCGACCGTCGTAAAGCGCCGCCCCTCACAACGTAAGAAAGACCCCAAGGGGCCTAGTACGCCAAAGGGTGCGCCTTCTCAGGCTATCCAGTCGTTGATGCACTTGCATAAGAGCCACAAGGAGTTCATTGATACCGTACTGGCAACCACAAAGCAGTTGGTCAAGGTCCAAGCATCGGCAATGGACCAGTTGGCAGGAACCTTGGGGGATGCACGGAACCGTGAAAATGATTTGGTAAAGGTTGTTCAAGGTCTGCGAATTGCAGAAGCCGAATCTGCTGTTGATGCCGCTAAGGCCCAGGACAGTTCTCAGGTGCGGTCTGTGCTTGGCAAGGAGGCTATTGCTCAGATGGGCCTACTTGGTCAAGTCCTTCTAACCCGCAACCAACAGATGCAAGAGAACCAAAACAACCAACAGAGCCCTTCCAATGGTAGGGGCCATGTACCCCAGGCTACCCTCCCCCAACAGCAAGAAGCCCCCCAACTCCAAAGGCCCACTCCCAATAATGGTGCAGACCTTTATCCTGATGTTTCAGACGGTGTGACGTTGGAGGACGACCAAGAAGTTGATGAACAAAAGCTCATTGAACTTCTTGGGTGGGCGCAGGCACGACCTGATGTGTTGGAGGCATTGACCGACCCCTCAGTTCGTAATTACCTTCGTAGTTCCGAACAGGTGGACCAACTTCGGAACCTAGCTCAAATGTTTTCCCCCGCAACGCTTGACACTTCACCCTCTTCTCCCCAGATTCCCCCTGACTTACAGGGTGGGGCAGAAGCTACCCCCGAACGTGCCCTAAACCCTGAAACACTTGAGTCCTCCGTCGAGGAAGACATTACTGACAACGAACAGGAGTAATTCTCTAATGGCCGAACGACAGAACTTGCCCGCGTGGCAGCGGAATAGCCGATTCCTCGATGAAGTGAAGGGTCTTCGCAACCCTTTGCAGCTTTTGGAAGCGGATTCACACGAACCTGAAATTATGGAGCAGGCCATTCGTGCCTGGGCGGCAATCGACGTTGATGTAAAGGAATACATCAACGCGAGGATTGCTTACAACCTACTGGTTGGTATTGATGAACTCCGTCGCCGTTTGGACCGGGGAAACAATCATCTTTCCAATATCCGTACTGGTACGCGCCTGACTGCTGAACGAGTTGAAGCTCTCAACCGCTCTGGCTCCTTTATGGAAGACGAGGACGAGGATACTGACTTCATTGACTTTGGTAACGAAGGCTTTGATGAAGTTGACGAAGGTGATATGCCGCCTATTCCTATGGGGGTTGACCGTGGACCTGACGCCCCCTTCACTGACGAAGATGAAGCGGAATTGGCAGAGGCTTTCATTGGACTCGATGAATCTCCCGCTGGAGTTTTCGTAGCCCAGGAACCCGAACTCCCGGCCCCTCCCCCCAAGCGCAAGGCTTCTCCCCCCAAGCGCAAGGCTTCTCCGCGTAAGCGTAAGCCCGCCGCCAAGAAGCCTGCTAGTAAGAAGGCGTCGAGCCGGAAGTCCAACAACAAGGACAATGGCGTAGGAACGTCGGTGGAAGTTCTTGACGAAGATGGAACCCCGGTGCAGCCTACCGCATAGATAGGGGTTGCCGCACTTCCCCCTCGCTGGCTCCCCTCTCAACCTCCAAAGGCCCCCTGTACTCTGTGCAGGGGGTCTTTGTGTATGGGTATCCACCGACTCCTCACCATAGGTTTTTGTATTTCCCTTTTGTGTTCCCCAGGAATACACGCAAGGTTTTGAATAATACAATAAAAAACCCGATAACAAATATCATTAAAGGTAGTTCTCCCATGACGGGACGCCCCAAATGAATAATGTATCGTTTTGCAGGTAAAAAGCCCTAAAACAACTTTTGTATCATAATTTTGAGGGTTCGCTAGGGGGGGCGTGAGGGTGACATAGATAATGAACTTTATCAAATTACTACAACCCCCCCTTCTACTGTATCCCCCAATACTGATAAATAGCCCCTATAGGTTGCCTATCATCACCATATAGGTTATTGTCCGTGGGAAGGAGTTATCATGTTGCATATCCCTCCCACCGTGCCAACCATCTACAAGTTCATGGAGCTTTACTGGCAGAGCCATGAGTTTGACCAACTATCCAAGGCATCGCGTGATGTTTACCGAAGTTGTCTTCGGTCCTTCTTACGGGAGTATTTCTTGTGCCCCGCTATCCAGTTCGACAAGGACGCTCTGGAAAAAGCCGAAGCGAGAATGGAAGGGGTATATACACAAGGGCGTATCAGGCAGATGAAGGCGGCATATCGAAGATTCAGCGAATGGGCTATCAGAGAACATCGCATTCCCTTCCCTCCAATGTTGCGGAAGGCTCCGGGCCGTTCTCAACCTACAACGCCGCCGCCTATGGAAGTGCTGGAAGCTATCTATGGACTGTTCAAGGGATTGCCCTGGCGGGAACTCACTCAACGCCAATTACTGAGGCTTCGATGGGAAGACGTTAAAACCGAAGCAACCTTGGGCGGGTCCAATATGGTCTTTCTACTTCCATCGAAACACCCTGGAGTGTTCTTACGATTTCCCCGCGAGTCCCAGGCCGGAAAGGCTTTGTTGGTTCTCCAGAACTACGCAATGGTCGAAGGGGAAACCCTTGTGGGTCCTTTACTTCCCGCAGAACCGGGGAAGGACCGTGCATTAAGTATTGGCGCGTTACGCGCAGGACTCCGACAAGTAGAGTCAGCCCAGGCTACTAAAGTCGAGGGTGACAACATTGCTATCGTCCTCGGTGGAGCTATCAGGGACGAACCCACTGTCGCCAGCGGCACCGAAGGGGCTGGATGAAGGGGGAGTAGGTATCGGAGAAGTGGGAGTAGGAGTTGTAGATTGAGCAGCTTGACTAATCCGGTACTTCCCGGCTTTTACATCGCGTCGAGCTTGGTCTACCGCAGCTTTAATTTCCATAGCGGTCTGGACCCCACTGATTGCAACTATCCCCATTTTGGCCCGGTACGCTCGGGCACGACCTTTCTCCAATCCATACTCTCTGCTTTCTTCGATAAACCCCTCAGAGACAAGGGTTTCAAGTATGGGGTAGAGGGTTTTCTTGAGTAGCTGGGCGCGACGGGTAACTTTGCCAATGGGTGTCCAGTCACTTCCAATGGCATCTACCACCTTGCGTCGATTCTGCATATCACGGGTGCCCTCCACACCAGAGAAGATAGCAACAGCCCCCATGAAACAGCGTTCTGCGAAATCAATCGCTATACGCATTGTCTTGAGGCTGACGTTGAAATCCTGGCCTTTGATTGCTTGTAATGCACCGGGAGGCTGAGTAGGAAAACCAGCCCCCTGTGACAGTTCCAAAAGGACAGCCATTTTCAAAGCATGGATGGGTGCGCGACCATAGACTCCAACGAACTTATCATCGGGGAGCAATAGGCCGGATTCATCAACGGCAATGTTGAACTCTGTCCATTCTCTTTCTGCGGAAGTAGAAAGACCCAGGCACTTTCCATACATAGACTCTGGGGTGGAAGCCACCACCTTTAGCCAATCCACTAAGGCTTGTTCTAAGGCCGGATTGGCCTTACCAAGACCTTGACGACGTTCCCGCCGCGCAGAGTAAACGCAATAGCGAGAATTAAGACCGCCGTTCCAATCAGAATCCTCTGATTCAGAAGATAATAGAGCTTCATTGATAGCAGCAAGGATACTGAGGCGCGGGTGTTCACAGACCACAGTACGCCGGGAGAGTTTGCGGCTAAGGCGGCGACCATCCCAGGCAGGCATCAACTTCTTTTTAATCTCAGCCTGATAGTTGCCGCCGCTCCGTGCTTTGGTCTTACTTAGGAAATCCCCGTATTCACTCATTTCAAGAAGCTGTTGTGGGTTATCAGCTAATCCTTGAACGAACCCTTCACCAGAACCGGGTTCCATTCCCACACGATTCGGAATTGCTTGTTCCAAGAGCCGAGTTGCAAGGCCCGTTGCGGTGGACTTGCGTTCATATCCCTGGCGACCAACTACTAAAGCAAAGAAGTTGGTTTCAAGTCGTCCACCGGGTCCACTGTGCATTATGTGACTGAGGGGTGCGACAGTTGCCAGTAATCCAAAGGCGCAGCCAACGTGATACCAGAGAGGGCAGTCGGTTTGCTGCCTGCCCCAATTTGCATATTCCGGCAAGAACCCCGCCGGGAGATTCGCTAATTGGCTCCCTATGTCCGCTTCGGCACTCCATGGTAACGACACTGCTCCACACCCTCCAAGTCAGCGTCACAAAGAGTACGCCAGGGACTTGCGGTTCGTCAAGCCTCCTGATACAACTCACAGATGGTTAGCGTGAGGGGAATAGGCGTGACTGAAGATGCTGTAAATGCGTTAGAAGAACGCATTGTTCTCCCCGAAGTACGCCCTTGGGTTTGGCCTTGGCTTACCTCTTATCAGAAAGTAGGAATCTCTTTTGCAGTAGGTCGCCGCAACGCCCATCTTTGGTGGTCATGTGGGGCCGGAAAAACTGCCGCCGCAATAATTTGGGCCTTAGCGGAGTCAGGAACCGTAGTTGTCATCACCCGTGCGTCTGCCCGAAGACAATGGGCGAACGAAGTTCGACGCTTCTCAATGGTTACGCCGCATGTTGTCCGTCCACCATCACAGTTAAAAGATGGGGAGCAGGGCTTGACAGAGTATTGGAAGGAGACTACTCGCGCAGGCGGGCGTGTATTCCTGATTATTGGCTGGCCTTCGTTGAGGGACGATGAAACGTATAAGTCATTGATGCGCCTTCCGTCCTTTAGTGTGGTGTGGGATGAAGCGCATCTTGCCAAGGACCATAAACGGTGGGATGCCGACCCCCGAATTGATGGTTCTGTAGGCTTTCTCCGACGTAGTTCTATTGCAGCCCGCGCAGGGTTCCTTGCGCCGAAGGCTTCTCGGCGTCTTGCACTTACAGCAACCCCTATGCCTGACAGGGTGCGTGACCTATGGAGTCAGTTCGACATTGTAGAACCCGGTTGTGTAGGCAGATATTGGGATTGGGCGGTCAAGTTCTGTGGTGCATACGAAGGACAATACGGTTGGGACGATAAGGGAGCTTCCAATCTGCCGTCACTCCACCAATTCTCAGCGCATCGAACCCATATTGTTCGTTCCGAAGAAGTCTACAAACTCCTACCACCTATCCGGCGCTTAACTACTTACCTTTCCGTAACTGAACTTACCCGCGCAGACAAAGATGCAGGCACAGAAGTACGCCGCGCTGCCAAGGGCGCAAGGGGAGGTACAGGAACCGAAGACAATGAAGCCGCTTGCAGTTTGTTGGAAGCTAGGTTGATGCACTCCGCTGCCCGTAAGAGTAAGCATGTAGCCGAATCAGTTGTAGAACTTCTACGGGACAAGCAAAAGGTATTGGTTTTCACAGGTCGAAGGCGCGATGTAACTACCATCTTCAATAAGATTACGAAGCAGGCTCCCCCAGGAACCGTTTTGTGGGCCGCAGATGGAGAAACACCACCCGACGAACGTGAAACCATCCGTGAGAAGTATATGGACGCTCCTGGGCCTGCCTGCATTGTAGGTACAGGTGCGGCCTGGGGTGAATCTGTGAACCTTCACGATACGGACAGGCTGATTATCGTATTACTCCCTTGGACTTGGGGCCAGATAAGGCAACAGGAAGGCCGGGTACGACGCCTGGGGATGCAGCGTAGTTGCATCATCGAATACATCGTTGCGGAAGGAACTGTGGATGAACGTATCTCAGGGGTTGTCCTCGACAAACTAGCTGCTGTAGAAGCTGTCTTGCCAGATGAACAAGTAACCGAAGTGCGCGAAGCCGTACAAGGTGGAACCGACGACAACGTAATTGACGGTCTGTTGGACCGTTACATGGAGGATGAATAATGTACGGGCGTGTGTGTGAACCAGAACGGAACAATTACAGTCTTTGCCTTGAGCCGACGCTCACGATGGGGAGGGGCTTACTTACGCAGTTAAAGTCGCTATTGGAAGTGGTAGCCGCTGCGAAGACGAAGCCACGCCCGCGAGTGGAGGAGTTCTGCGAAATGCTTGAGAAGGAAATTGAGTGCGTGGAGAGGGAGTTTGAGAGCGATGTTGAAAATTACAAGGAACGGAAGATTGCTTCCGAACTCCGCACCATCAACGAAGACCAGTTGCAAGAGGCTGTAAAGTTTCTTACCGCTGTGTGGCAGGGTGAAATTGAAGCCACCCCCGTACAGGTTGCTGCCGCACGTTGTTTTATGAGGGGTGAGTGATGATAGACGTTTATCTAGCCCCCCATATACCTACCCGTAGTGTTCAAGAGTGTGAACGGTTGGTTGCTCTGTGGGACGAGGGCAAACATGACAAGGTTCGGAAGGAGTTTGGAGGGCAAGACCCCACGGACCACTTCTTGAAGACCTTTCGGGTCAACCCCCCCAACAAAGCACCAAGGCAACGAAAGGCCCCCAAGAATGAAACACGACGAGTGTGACCACAACGCTGACTATTGGGCCTCAAAGGCAAAAAAGAACGACCCACCCACAACAGCTTATTGGCGGCGTTCCCAAAGGAACGTAGACCGTATCGACAACTTCAAGAAGTTGCTTGCTCGCGCACACAAGGAATTAAAGAACCGTGTCCAAGATTGAGTTTGTTCCCCGTTACCGCCAAGACCAAGCACAGCGTTCTCGTGGAGTTCGCGCCGCTATGGACACCGAAAGCGCCGTTGCGCCTAGCAAAAAGCCTGTAGAGAAGCGTCCAACGGATTCGACGGATGAAGAAAAGGCCGACGAAGAAGACCTGCACTATGGAGTTGAGTGGTGGAACTGAATCGAACAGCGTATCTCACCATTGATACTACGGGTTTGGTTGGGAGTATCCCCGGTTGGACACCGCGCATTGTTGGTTTGGGCCTTGCAGTTGTTGAGAACAGCGAGGTTATCAACTCAACAGGGGGTTTAATCCACCAACCCGCCCACCATGTATGTGACCCTCGCGCACTTGGGGCGTGGCAGGCCAACGGAATTGAACCCACCGACATAGTAGATACAAGTATCACCGAGAACCAAGTAGCTGCATCCGTAAAGGATGCTGTAACTGGTTGCACTCTGCGGGGTTACAACATCGAGTTCCTACACGCCTTTCTTTCACAAGAACCCTTCGGACTTAATGAATGGGGAGGGTGCGTAATGAAAGAAGCCAAACGCAAGGTGTTTCCACCAGACGGTAGGAAGAGAGCATGGCAAGAACCCAGGTTTCCCTGTCTGAATGAAGCTCTCTATTGGGCCTTATCAAAGGGTCACGATGTAACTCCACCAGACAATGTAAAGAACCGCGCTCACGCAAACTCTGTACGAATCGCCAAACTAGCAATCGCTCTTACTAAGGAACAATGATGTTGGAAAAGAAAAGCATGGACGTAGGATTCATCAATATCGAGGCTGTCGAAGATACCAGTGGGGGCGTTGTCCTTAATCTGACTTCCAGTGGTAAAGGAAAGCTCACCAAAGCCAAACTTGGGGTAGTTCCGCTCCCCTTGAAGTTGAATATCAAGGAAGGCACCAAGCTCTCCTTCACCCTGACCAAAGGGTGAACCATGAACAAACTCGACAACGCGAACCGCCGCATTGAAAACCTGCTGGCCCTC
>Ga0209434_1000920_pt1 | contig 13469 bp, 20 predicted proteins | sample ETNvirnome_2_300_FD_184068 | JGI IMG/M metagenome (GOLD analysis project Ga0209434, IMG submission 184068) | Marine viral communities from the Pacific Ocean - ETNP_2_300 (SPAdes) (version 2) | ecosystem: Environmental > Aquatic > Marine > Oceanic | place: Pacific Ocean | collected 2013-06-22
TGTTCGATAGCATCGATCTCGCGGAGTCGGGCAGTCTCGCGGAACGCTACTTCGATTATGAGGCGTTCGCGCGTGATCTGTTCATGACCGATTACTGGAGCGCGCCCGCGCCGGACGGCGGCGTGTTCGTGTTCCACAACGTCTAACATGGATATCCCGATCACCACCCGCGAAGCCTACGGCCGTACACTTGTTGACGTGAGCGACCCCGACCTGGCGCGCGCCGTTGCGCGTCTTACGGGGCGTAAGACACTCACGGAGTCAGATATCGCAGCGCTGCGGGAGCTGGGGCACACGATTACGGGGTCGCGGCCATGAGCGCCACCGAGCGGTGGCCTACAAGCGCGGGGTCGCCCTGTCACTACTGCGGCGAACCGCTGAAGATGGGGCGGGGTGAACTCTCGTGGCGCTGGTGGGACGCCGAGTGGGGCGGCGCACACGAGGTCTGTATCGACAAGGCCGACCCGCCCTTCGAGGACAACAGCCACGAAGACGAACTACAGGGTACGTTCCCTATGCACAGGCCGACCGGCACCAAGGACACCCGTAGTCTGAATTGAAATGGGGGAGATGAATGAACTACACACCAACCGACACCGAACGCATCGCGGACCTCGAAGCGGAGCTTGCCAACTCGCGCCGCATTGCCGGGAACAACGCCGATCTATGGGCTGAAGCGCAGGAGCGGATCAAGGGAATGGAGGAGGAACTGCGGAAAATCTTGTGTTGGGTGGTGTGGCAGTCCGGGCCTGACATGGGCATGAACTCGTATCGGAATGTGGTGGAGCAGGGTCAACGCGACGGCTACGAAGCCCGTCAGCGCTTACTTGCGCGGCTGCGGCGGGCGTGGTGGTGGTTCCTGACGTGGCGGCCGGGGGAGTAGGCGGCAAGATGGCGCTGATGTTCCCGAATACCGGGCGGTCGATTCGTGCGCTGCGGGCGCAGGGGCGGCTCTTTGATTCAGCCGAGTTGTACCGCGATGTCGCCGATCGAAGCGATCAGGGGGCTGAGTGCGGCCTGTTCTGCCATCGCTGAGACCGCAACTGGAGCTGCTGGATGTGCTGGCGGAAGCCGCGCTTATCCAGCTCGGGCGTGACCATGACGATCGCGTCCTCGCCGTTGTCGGTGTAGTAGCCGGCGAGCCGGCCGGCGCGCCGGAAACCGTAGATCTCGTAGAGGCGGATGGCGCGCTCGTTGGAGGGCCGCACCTCCAGCGCGATGGTGTGCAGACCGGAGCGCAGCGCCAGCTCGAAGCACTCCAGCAGCATGCGCTGTGCGACGCCGCCGCCCTGGAACTCGGGCGCGACGGCGATTGTGACCAGGTGCAGCTGGTCGGCGGTGAACCAGACGCCGGCGTAGCCCACCACGCGGTCGCGGGTGCCGCCCACGCCCAGCAGCCAGCGTAGCGGCGACAGGGCGTCGCGGGGCGGCCGGGTGGCGTCGGCCTCGCCGTCGCTCTCCGGTGGGAGAGCCACCGCGACGATGTAGTGCGTAGAGCCGTTGCGCAGCTCCTGCGCGAAGGCCGTCCGTGGCCAGGCGTCGGCGTAGGCGGTGCGCTCGATGCTCCGGACCTGGCGCAGGTCGGAACGCGTTATTGGACGCAAGGCGATATCTACTCCCGCCTGCTTCATGTCTCTGAGGAATCCGGCAAGAGTCTCGATTGCGTGTTCTTGCTCGCAGGATCACCGTCGGCCTTTTCCTCCGGCCCCAGCTCCTCCACCAGCACACCAATCCCCTCCTCTAAGAGTTTTTCGACGCGGCGGATGCGGTGCTCACCGAAATCGAGATGAGCTGCATCATCGTCGGGGACGATGCCCATGTCTACGATGGCGTCGTAGAGCGGTTTGATGGCGCTGACCATGTTCCCAACGTCCCTGGCGCGATAGAACCCGTCGCGCGGGCGCTTGCGCGTCAACCGCATCTCCACCGACACCCTCGCCCGCTCGTAGGACGGCAGCGCTGGGCCGAGCGCCTGGATGGCGATACTCACGTCGGCCCGTAGTTGATCCCGCGCCGCAGCAACCGGCTGCCATCCACCGTGGGCTCCATTTGGCGACAGGGCGCGTCCGGGCAAAGTGGGTACGAAGAACACAAAGCCCTTAACGACGGCTTGCCACCTTATCGCCTCCTTAGAGTGATCGCCTAGCCTCATCACGAGACCCGCTTGTCCGGTGTTTTGTCCTATGTGTGAAACTTTTCTCAATAGCGTAACCCTCGACCCCCTTTACTAAAGTAAAGGGGGGGGTCGATCTGGGCAAGGTGCAAGGGTTACGTAACCCCTTACGTGTGAAAGCTATCACTATCACTATACTCTCGACTCAGCACGGCCCACTTGATCTCCCTGCTCCCATCCTCTGTGACCTGAGTGAACAGCTCGCCCTTCGCGTTATTGAGGTGGGTGCGTAGCGACGCCTCCGTGGCCTCGGGTATCCACTCCCGCAAATCTCTGACCGCCATAGCCCCGTTCTCCATGAGCACCGATTTGATCTGTTCTCTGCGAGTCAGCGTCTCTTTGAGCAGCGGTACGTCGCGCACGTCAGTTTTTGTAATCTCGATGGTCAGTAGCTCATCCCCGTTCATCTCGTGGTGAACCTTGAAGCCCTGCCTGGGCTGCTGGCCAATCTTATTGCGCTTGTAGTTTGTGCAGGCTACAAACAGGTCGGGGCTGTTCTCCTCCTGGGCCCCCTGAACATACCACGACAACCGCGCCTGGTTTCGCGTATAGACCGATCCGAAGCTGGCCGACTTATCCTTCGTGTTCTTGCCGATGTGGTCCACGATGGGCGTTGGAACCCTGAGTGTGCGAATTGCCCGGAACGCCGCCAGCGTCGCGTCCGCTGACTCAGGGTCGCCACCCCGCGCCATACCGAGAGAGTCCATAGCACAGGCGACAATCCCCTCGCGTTGAATCATCCGCCGTATCGTCGGCGCGGTTTCGGTGATGGCCCCCATCTCAGCACGGTAGAACAGGCCAGCAGGAACCCTGGGGTCAATGCCCACGCCACGCTTGAGCGCCGAGATGCGCTGCCGGAAGTCCACCCGGTCAGTCTCCCAATCGAGATAGAGCACCGGGCCGCGCAGCTCAGGCACCACCCCCAGCACAGCCTCCCCGGTGGCAATCGACAGCAGCATCGCCATCGTCAGAGTGGACTTCCCCGAGCCACCGTCACCGTAATAGAGCGAGGGCTGTCGGGCATCCATGAGTGGGCGAAGCGCGAACAACAACTGGTCATCGTCAGTAAGGTGAATCTCTGACTCGTCAATGAGTGGGTCGCCCTCGCGCCGCCTGAGCTTCGACAGACCGCAAGCCTGCTCGATGATGTCGGCCCAGGGTGTCTGGTCGTCTTTCTGATTCAGGGCGCTGATCTGCGCCCTTGCCCCCCCACCGAGCCACAGCCGCCGGCCCACCATTAGCACGGCGTCGGGGTTTTTGCGTGTGACCGTCAGCTCGCAGCCGATGTCGGGGTCGCGGCCCCTGCGGTCGATGAACCGCTCCAACGACAACTCGATGCCGAACTCCACCCATGTGTAGACATGCTGGTCGTCGTCGTAGCGGGCATCAGGGAGCGCCAGGGTCATCAAACACTACCAACACGGCCTGTGGCCCGACCTGCCTGCCAACACTTCACACATTGCCAGCCCTGCGGTGCGGTGAAGGTGTATCCCCTCTCCCCGCATTGCGCGCACATGGGCACCCTCGTCATCTTCTTCTCCCGCTCAGGCGAGAGCGGTTGACAGAAGCGGCACGCAAGCGTTTCGGGTGCCGCTGGCCCAGAGCAACACGAACAGAAGCCAGGCGACAGGTCGCGTCGCCGCACATCAGCCCAGCGCCTCTCAATAGTTGCCTCAGCCATACCGTGGTCCGCGCAGCCATCGCCCCTCATTTCTCCCCCGGCATCTCAAACCCCTCGCCGCGCCACACAGAACCCCCGCTAAGGCCGCTGTAAGGCCGCTGTGCGCGTTTTTCTGGCTGATGTGCAGCCCTGGCCAGCTTCTGCGCTTCAGTGAGCATGCTACGCCTCCGTGCGTAGTCGGCCACGATGTGTGCGTTGGCGGCGGCCCCGCCTTCAGTGAAGGCCATTGGGTTCCAGTCGGCGTGGCGGCAGATGTTGCTCACGATCAGCGCCTCCCCACTCACCCCCTTGCGCTCCACCTTGTCGATGGTCCCGTCGAGCGCCATCTGGTAGCAGACGGTTGGTACCGACACGGGTGGGGCTGTTCTGAGCACGGCGGAGTAGACGAGCCGCCAGCAGTCGATGTGAAAATCCTCCGGTTTGACGACTGACCTGACCAGATCGACAAGCCGGGCATCGCACATAATCCCTGCGCAGATACCCCCTTCAGCAAGCTGAGAGTACAGCGGTGGGGGGTCAGCCATACGTGCGAGCCCCACGCTGCTCGCGCCCCCTCAGATTGGGCAGTCCGTGCAGTCCGTGCGTAGCCACCAAGTCCCCGCTAGGTGTACCCCCTTGATAGCAGGAGCAGGCCAAGATGCCACCCACCCACCCCATCGCTATCGGCCGCTCACAGTCGTGGCAGAGTTCTCGTATGCCACAGATATTCCCTGCCGTTTCCTCCTTGAGTGTCCGCTCCCACCACGCCAGCGCCTCCGCTGTAGGCTCAGTCACAGCAACCTCTCTTGACTTACCAGCACCGGCGGGGCATACCTGTGGTGCGTCCAGTCGGGCGACATGCGGCCAGGCTTTCCCAGTTCGCCCCACTGGTGCCAGCTTGCGGGCTTCTTGCAGGGTACTCGCTCGTCGGTTCTCGTTAGGCGTTCGGCGGTGCAGTCCCACGGTTCAGTCACAGTCTTACCCCAACTAGTACACTAGTGACATGGTATCCAACGCTCACGGCCGTGCTCACGGTGCACAACTCCAAGGCGTAAACTCCCTTCCTGCCTCCAAGTAAAGCGACCACGCAGCCTTCAGGTTCTCACGCGGGTCGAGCAGGTCATACGACCTCGCGAGGTGCGGCCACTCGGCGATGTTGATTTGTACGAGGCCAAGCGACGGCCCCGTGAGCAGGAACTGCGTGTCTCCCACGGCCAGTGCGTCTACCCCGTCCTCCGCAGGCGACTCGCAGGCCATGATCTGAAACAGCGTCGGCCAGAGATGAACTGGCCAAGGCGTATCGCTGAGGATTTCAATCAGCGCCGCCGTGTTGTAGTAGCGCTGGGGTTCAACCTCAACGGCCAACTCCAGCACCTCGATAGTGGGCGTCCCGGCAGACTGCCCTTCACCTCGTAGACTTACACTTAGCTCCTCGTTTGACACTGCCAGATTGTCCGCCGGGACATCCACCGCCCAGCCACTCGGCTGGACAGCAGGAAGGTCGAGCCCGTCACCTCTCTCCCCAGATAAAGCGACGGCTTGAGTAGTCGGTTGTACTACTCGACCCCCCTGCTGTGCGCCCGAGCGGCAGCTTACCGCAAACGCCACCCCTAAGCCCACGGCGGTGGATACCAGCACGAAGTAGACAAAGAGCCCCATCGTCCCCTTCGGCGACCTCAGCAGCCCCATCTCAGTTGCTTGGAGTGGGTGCCCGTGAACCCAGATGTGGTGCAACCGGCACAGCCCCACCAGGTTGCCCATCTTGTCCTTCCCCCCTCGCGCGACAGGTAGGATGTGGTGCCCGTCCTTCGTCGGCTGGTTGCAATCGGGATAGCCGCATATCGGGTCGCGTTCCTGCAACGCAGCCCGCATGGCCGTGTACTCTCGGTCCCGCTTGATGCGCTTCACCGAACGCGGGCGCAGCCGCTTGGCGCGCCTGCGCCAGGCGAGTGCCTTCTGCACGTCGCGGCGGATGGCGGAGCGCTTCATCACACCAGCCCCGGATGCCCACACGAGCAGGGGCAAGGCTTGCGTCCGCCACGACCCATGCGTCCGCGACAGTGATCATGCAGGCCGCCTCGGCAGTAGACGGAGATGGATCGGTCAGGGCTGACGCTTCGCCGGGCGTTCTCTTCATGCCACGCCTCAGCGAGTTCTCCCAGCTCCCCACGAGCGAAGCGGATGCCGTTGTGCTTGAGAATGCGGAGCATGGCTAGAACGGAACATCGTCAACAGGTACTTCGTTATCGGGTGGGTATTCCTCCTCCACCACTTGTGTGTCTGCGGGCTGGTGCCTGAGCGGGCAGAAGCCGTCCTCGTTGCCGGGCTTCTGTGTCTTGCCCGTGCACTTCAGAAGCCCGGTGTCGCGGTCCCACGGCTTCATTGGTCGGGGGAATTCGCGGTCGCCTCGCTTGATGTTGTGCCACGAGCACCCTGGCACATCGTAGCCGTCGTCATCGACGGTCATCACCACTACCGGGGGCCACGGATTGTCCTGCCTTCCCCCCTGGCCACCCTGACGTGGCGCTCCCCCACCCTGCCGACCCTGACCGGAAGTATCCTTCGCCTGGCGCAGGGGCTTGAGCAGGGCGTCCCACTGGGCCTTGGTGTGTATCGAGGCGCGCATGGCGCGGTCGATGCGGTCGGCGTTGTTCTCGTCGTCAAACAGATACACCTCGACGTTGGAGTAGTCCACGTCGGGGATGCCCCACTTCACGGAGCCGATCTGGCACAACGGGGGGGCTTCCTCGGTCGGTTGCTCGTCAGTCATGCTTCTCCTCCTTGCGGTCCAGCACCTAATCGCGCGGCCCGATGACGACGACCCAGAGTTCGTTGTCGATCTTGCTGGTTGTAACCTTGATCCCCATATGCCTGGCGGCTGTGTTAACAGCAGATCGGAGACCATCAGCAGTTTCTTCCTTATGGCGGGGCACCTTGGTGGGCACGCCAACTACTGCTTCATTCAGAAGATTGCGGTGTCGCTGGTTCGTGCCCCTCCCCTTGCGCCGGCGCGTAAACTCCTCTAGCGTCATCGTGTCCGTCATCGCAAGTCCTCCTCGTCCACACCCAGCAAATCAGCTAGCGCCTGCCGCTTCGCGACCGGGATGCGTAATGTGCCACCTCCCCACCGGCTCACGGTGGAGATGCTGACGTTCGTCTTCCCAGCGATCCACGTAAGCGACCGCCCCTGCTCCCTGAGTATCCTCCGCAGCCCCGTCTCTTTCTTGCTCATGCAAGAACCCTAGCACGGTCAGTGGGCCACGTCAACAAAGTTCTTTGCAGACAGCGGAAAGCCCCCCGGCTAAGGGGGGCTCGCCTATACGGGGCCACGCGCCCCGAACAAAAAGGGGCGGCCTCACATTCCTGTCTCGGGGTTCACGTCCCACGCCATTGGCATCACCCCCCCTCCAGCATGCTAATCACTCGCCACGCGAGGACGATGACAGCGGCAGTTGCTAACGCGCCGATGACCTGGAGGAACACAAGGAAGATGATGTCCCCGTGGGAGAGGCTGTAGACGACCTCGATTGTCTCGGCGGGCATCTAAACCTCAACGCTGATGTCCAGCTTCGGGTAGCCGTGCAATATGCGCGGTCGCAGCCAAATCTTCGCAACCCCGAGGGCCACGGGGTTCATCATACCGCGTTCGACATAGGAGCCCTGCGCCCGCCTGACTTCCTGCCCCTTCTTGTCGCGGCCAATAACCGTTCCGCGTCCCTCCATGTAACCTCGCAGGAACGATCCGGTGGCGATGAGCTTCTGGTCCTTATGCTCAAGCCAGTTGGCTGCTCCGCGAGATGAGAACTTCGGGTAGATGCGGCTGGTCGATGCGGCGCTAACCTTGTGGTGGTGGCCGAGTAGGTACACGTCGGCCTCGAACCACTTCAGGACGTGCTCCAACTGGTTGATGGGGACGGACAGCAACTTCCCCCCCAAACGGCCGTGGTGCGCCCAGATGACGCAGCGGGGGTGGATGCGAGTCTTGCCGCCTGGCTTGAACTTCACCTCCACCGCAGCGCACGTCCCAAGAAAGGGTGCCTTCAGAAACTGCGCCAGCCTCATATCGGAGGTCGTGCCGTCCTCAAACTCCCAGTAGTGGTGGCCTTCGAGCAGGCCGAGCCACCTACCCTTCGTCGGTTCCAGCACTTTCTGTACCGCATCTAACGCCTGCTCCCCCGCGAGGTCGAGGGCGTCCACGGTAGAGTCGTAGAACGCCCCGGACTTGATAGCGGACAGGAGCCTGTCACGGTTGGAGGGCGATGGGAAGTCCACCATATCGCCCATGCCGATATAGTAGGCGTTGTTTTCCACACCCCACTCAATGACGCGCTTGAAACGCTCGAAGTCGCACTCAGGCGGGCCGTACTGGAGGTCGCCGATTGGGATGATCAGGGTTTCAGTCAGCGGCAACTGTCGGCCGATGACCTTCTCTACGCTGGCAAGCTCCATAAGTGGGCCGGTGCCCTAGAACGGCTCCCCCTGCGATGCGTCCCTGAGCGCCCTGCGTACTTGCAGAAGCACAAACAGCGCACCTGAGCCAATGCCGAGTTCCGCCGCGTTGTCGATGGCGAAGCCGGCGATGACGAGTCCGATGACGGGAACCAGCTCGATGGCTGCCTTGTGAAGTGCTCGCCTGTTCATGTTGACTTCCTCTCCAGTGAGTCTGCAACTATTTCCACCTCTAGTTGTAACACATGCAGCCGGTTCTCGATGGTACGCAACTGTCGCGCTTCATCTGATAGGTCGATGACGGGACAGTCTTTCCCGAACGCATCAATGAGGTGCTTGCCGGGGCAAGCGGTGCCCTGTGGGAAGTTGTGGCCGCGCGAGTCAACGGTGGGGATGGAGCCGTGGGGGTAGAGCGGGATGGTCGGGGATGCCGCCACTGAGAATCCCCGTATCTCATTGATGCCCCTGCGTATCGCGGCCTTCAGCAGCTCCCCCGGCTCGTCCACCTCGTAGTTCCCCAGCGCGCAGATGGCCACGCCGTCGATGTTCCAGCGCCCGCGATCTTCGGGGTTGCGGCCCTTGGTGTGTGCGCGGTGCGTCCCCACCTTGCCCACGGCAAACAGCCTGCCAGATGGGCAGGCGACATAGTTGTACCCTGGCCCGATGCCGAAGCGGTTGAAGTGGTCAGCAGCCATCGCATCTATCTGCGCCTGGTCCTGTTCGAGCAGGGAGCCCTCGGAAAGGGTAGCGCCGTAGAAGCCGGCGGAGTGGTGGAGGATGACGGCGCGGATGGGGTAATCATGGCGGGAGATGCGCCAGTCGATGGTGGAATCTTGGAATCCGGGGTGATGGAAGCGGTTCGTAATATCCAGCGCGCTCACGTCGCTACCTTTTGCGGGTCGGGCTGCTCAATCGCCTGAAATGTCTGGAAGCACTTTGGGCACGCCCCTACCCCCCGCTCTTGCAGGCCCGGCAAAAACCAATCGACCCAGCCCCCATTGCAAACTGTGCATAGCTCAATTTGCCCGGAGACTTTCTCTGCATAGGCGACAGCGCCCATGCGCGAAGCATAACAGGTTTTGTCAAGGTTTTATGATAGCTCTGTGATATGACATCATGTCGATTCCCGTCACTCAGGTGGCCTAGATCGGTCGTACCCCCATCGCGTAGAGGACGCCAACGATTACGGCTGCCGTGGTGTAGGCCCCGTTGACGACGTGCGGCCACGGGGACCTACGGAGCTTGCGGATTTCCAGCCAGAGGTGAAGTGTCTGTTGCTCTTTGGTGCGTGCCGTGAATGCGTGGGCCTCTGCACGGATGGCGTTGTCCTGCACGCCGAGGTCGTCAAGCGTCTGCTGGAGGTCTATGCCGTTCATGTGAGCGTGACCGTCCTCCACGCGCCTGCGTCCTTATCGAAGATGGTCAAGATGAGAGTCGCCCCGCTCGTGTAGGCGTGGACTTCGCCGTCCGCAGCGGTGGTGTCTGTACGGGCAGCCGTGTTGGAGATATCCAGCACAACATTCCCGCGTAGGAGTTCGCGGCCGGTGGTGGTGGCGGATAGCAACCCGGTCGGGGCGGGCACTACGACACCTCCCAGAGATGGAGCCTGACGGTGCAGCGTATCACCCCATCACCCTTGCTGTCGGTGAAGTCTGACACATCTGCGACGAAGCCCTGCGAGTCTGAGAAGTCATCGGGAAGTCGCACAGCATCGGGAGATGTTGTCCCACGGTCAACCAGAGTCACGAGGTTGTCGTAGAGCGTTCTAGCCCGCTCGCCCTTGCCAAGATCAAGGATCGCTACTACCTCCGTGATCATGTCCGGCCGTTCGTCGTACACGATATCCAGGAAGCCACGAATCTGCGGCGGGGAGGATGAGGACGCGGCAACCTGTGTCAGCCGGGGCTTGAGCGTGTGGAACGAGACGGTAGTGAGTGGCGTGGAGCCCGTAACCGGGAACACCTGCTGGCGACCGTCCGTCGCGATGGCAGAGCCGACGTTCACATATGAGCCCTCATCCGGTGAGATAGAGAGCTGCCAGGTATTCGAGCCGTCGCAGTTCTCGGTGAGGAAGTTCGCGTAGCGCACGTTTTTCGTCATGTTCATATCGCGCATCATCGTGGAGCCGTTCCACGTTCCCCCGTCCGTGGAGAACACGTAGTTGCTATCCGCGATGTCACGGCCCCGCCGACCCATCGTGTAGTAGGCGGCGTTGGTGTCTTCAGACACCACGATGGTCGGGTTCGTCGGCACGGAGGTGGCGGAGATGGTGCGTGCCTCGGTGGAGGCGAGGCGGCGGAACGGGAACCACTGCGGCCTGCCAGTGGCGGCCGTCTCCGGCCCGAACATCCCGCGCAGGATGTAGGAGTGCCCGGCGGTCGTCAGGTAAGAGGCGAACAGCGAATCGCGCCACGCGAAGACGGCCAGCGGGCGGCCGTCGATGTCTCCCTCAAAGTCGATCAGGGACTCTACCCCCACGGGGTTGACCGTCACGCCGCCGTCCCATGCGTCAATGCCAAGATCATTGACCGAATACTGCCAGCCCCAGATGGAAGCGTGGTCGATGCCGTTGTTCTGCGAACGGTGGCCGCGTAGCGAGTCCGACATCCGCACGGGCTTACCGGCGTCGGTGAAGGAGAAGTTGCCCGTCTCCGTGCCAAAGACGGTCAGCGGCCCGAGAGTGCCGATCCCTGTCGCCCCGATTTCAGGGTCGCCCACGGCGAAGGAGTTGGAGACTGTGGCGAGGTCGTCCAGCGAGTAGAAGGCTTTGTTGGAGTTCGCAGCGGCCGCGTTCACCATCCACAGGCGATCGTTGCCGACTGTCATCTGCTTCGCGTACGTGCTGCCCAGCGCCTCCTGGTATGAGGCTCCCGACGACGTGACGCTAATCCTGCGGCGCATGGTGACGGTCTCGCCGAGTCCCAGGTAGCCCTTGCCACGCCATACGGCCGAGCCGAGTACGGGAACATCGTGAGTCGTGGCGGCCACAACTGCCCAGTCGGAGGGGTCTACCTGCGTGGTGATGCGGCCACGGTCGAAGAAAAGGTGGGCGCGATCTTCGTTGATGTGAGCCACGTCCTGTGCCGTGACTGCTCCGCCGAACTTTACCCCTGATGCCCCGAAGGCGAATCCGGCAAAAGCCGCCACACTGCCCGCTGTGGACGGGTCCTGGCTCGTCAGCGTCAAGGCGTTGCGGGCCGCGATGGACGTGACTAGATCGTTGTAGCGAGTCTCGATGTTGTCCGAGAAGTCGTGGCCGAGGAACCCGTCAGGGAGTTCACGGGACGGGCCAAGGGGGCCGGACAGTTTCCATCGACCCATCCTGATCCGGCCGGGGTCGGACGGCTGTGAGGGGCGCTGGGAACGTGAGAGGCCGCGCCTGCCGGATGGCAGCGCAGAGTCGGCGAGCAGGTCGTACTTCTCGCCATTGATCCACAGCGACCCCTCGGTGGCCATCAGTCAATCCGAACCACGACGGCGTGGTTTTGCGCGAAGGTTACATCCCCGTCCGGGTCGAATGTGGATGGAATGGTCCCCGCTGACACAGTGAGCGTGCCGCAGACTTCGTTCTCACCCGATGGAGCCGCGAACGCCATGCCTCCGATCGTGCTCCATGTGGTCAGGCTCAGGTTGGCTGCCCCCACGGGCGCGACCACGAAGTAGTAGAGGCCAGGGGGGAGTGTGACGGGCGTGGCCAACGCATCCGTGTGTAGCCCGGTGCCCGAGATGGAGGCGGTTGTCTCCGAGGCAAATCGGGTCTGTCCGTCGTTGGAGAATACGCCCCAGACGAGTGTGCCGGCACCGCCGACGGCGGACACTTCGAAAGAGATGCTGTTCCACGCCTGGGGGTGCTGAAGCGCGAACATACCCACACTGGCGGTGGTGTTTGTAGCGAGCTGACGCCCAGCCGTGCCCTGCTGCCCAGTCATCGGAATAAGGAGTTGCGGCCCCTCGACCAGTACGGGGCTCACCCGGTAGGGGATGCGCTTGACGATCTCAGTGCAGTTAGACGCCAGCGTCTCGTTCGCCGGAATACGAACAAGCGCCAGCGCAACCCTGGAGCCTAGCTCGGGTACGGCCGGGTCTGAAGCTGCTGCGCCCGATACGATTTCGATATCACCATCAGAGGCCACGCCAATCCATGTGAAGCGGGGGTTGGAGGCGTCAGCAACCAGTGTCACCGCGCCTACTTCGGCGGCAACTGTGAGGACTGAGCCCTCAAGCACGACAGTCCCGGCGGTGGCGATATCCACCGTCAGATTAGAGCCGGAAAGCGTCAGCGTGCAGCCGGTGACGACCCCCGACTCCTGATTATTGGCGCTGATCTCCCATACCGTGTCGGAGACGGGCTCGGTGGTGTCTACTGCCTGGGCGGTGGCGGCCATCAGCTATTCACTTCCCCACGCAAGTGCGCCGCCAAACCGCTTGGCGCGCCTCTGGGCGACACGCTCGTCCGGGTATTCCCCCTCGCTTTTACCCTCCACAACCAGCTCCCAGTGCTTGACGCCCTCACCGTTGTCGATCCGCTGCACCCTCGCCCGCTTCTGCTCGGGAACAATGGAGTCAACCGCTACGTCTATCCCAGCAAGCCACGCCTCGCGACGCACGGTATTGTCGTTCACGTCGTCGGGGATTCTGGCGCGTAGCGCCTTGCGGATGTCCTTTGTGTGGCTCATGCCGACCTCACAATCACCGGGTCTTGCGTGTCTGGTGTCGGGACTTGCAACAACCTCCCGGCGGTTCGTGCGTACTCCCGCGCCGCCCGGCTCTCAATCACATCCAGTCGCTCGCGGTCCTGCCCGGCCTTACGGATTCGAGCCAGCTCGAAGACTAGCCCCGGAACGATTACTGCGTCGGGGCAGTCGGTGATTGCGGAGTCCGACGAGACGGTCGGGTACGGCATCTTGCTCCACACGACTATCTGCCCCCTGCGACCACGCGAACCAGGAAGCTCAACCACAGGCACCCCGCCTACATCCCTGACCGTGTGTGCAAGGCGGTGGTACTTCCACGCCGTATCGCCCGTCACCGAAAGTAGGGTGTTGATGGATGAAGCGTCCTCAGCCACGAGATGGTCGAAGTGAGACGTGACGCCATTCGGGCTTTCGAGCCTGACGTAGAGCGAGTCAGCCGAGGAGTTGACCGTGTGGGATACCGAAAGCAGTTCGGTATCCCCCCCCCCGGGGG
>Ga0209434_1000923_pt1 | contig 13443 bp, 17 predicted proteins | sample ETNvirnome_2_300_FD_184068 | JGI IMG/M metagenome (GOLD analysis project Ga0209434, IMG submission 184068) | Marine viral communities from the Pacific Ocean - ETNP_2_300 (SPAdes) (version 2) | ecosystem: Environmental > Aquatic > Marine > Oceanic | place: Pacific Ocean | collected 2013-06-22
CTGGGGAGGTTAGGGTTATAACCCCTGTTCCTGTATTCCTAGAAGAATAATTAAAGGTTTCATACCTATTTGTGCTGGCATCAGAGGTTATATCCGTGCCAATCTTGAGGCTTCCTGTAGCGGATAAAGCTGTTAAGGCTGCCCCAGTATCCACGGTTATAGTAGAAGCACTCGCCGATACAGACCCATTTAGGGTTAAGGTTGTTTGCCTCGTTATATCAGTCCAGTCTGTATTGTCCCATACGGCTATGTCGTCAGTACCAAAGGCAAGCCAATAGTAGTTTCCGTTGGCGTCTTCGTAGGGGAGTATGTAGTAAGGAGCAAATGGACAAGTAGCCATAACCTCAGTATAGCCCCTGATTTTCTTTACACCGTTATTAAGAAACCGTACGTTATTTCCATCAGACCATGCGTTCTCAGGAATGGCATACGGAGGTATGTCCTTTATTAGCCCTATAGCGCCAAGATCATTTATGGGGACTAGAGGCATTATTCTATTCTATACCCTGTAAACCAACTGGCAGTAGTTGCTCCGTTTACCGTCTGGTCGCCGCCGCTTTCCTGATGCACATAAACCTCCACATAATCAGAAACAGAAAGGTCTAAATTAGCCTCTAGCTGCATAGTAGGCACACCAGTGTTAGCGCCAGAATCATAAGCTATAAAGTAATTCGCGTATCTAACCATACTGCCATTCAGATACAAGGCAGCCATATTGTCGTATAGAGTATTTCCCGTCATAACTATGGCAAAATAGAAGTGGTACTTGCCAGCTACATCGCAAGTAAATTTGTCTGAGCCAAATACACTACCAGTATCCCACTCTTCAGTAGGCCAAGTAACTTTAGTTAGTGTCCCAGTAGCAACACCAGTTTGGTCTGTGCCGCCCTTTGTAACAGAAAATGATCTGTATCCAGCCGCAGAGCCGCCGAATGCTGCTGCTGATGGAGAGGAAATTGTAGCCCAATCTAAGTTACCAGATCCGTCTGTCTTTAGATACTGATCTGCGATACCATCCGCTGTAGGAAGAACCCACCCAATGGTATTTGATCCCAGTAACTTAAAGTCTGTTACAGGAGATACGTTTAAGGTTACCCACCCGGCATCAGCCTCATTCCGTACCTTTAATACATTGTTAGTAGTGTCAAACCAAAGTTGACCCGCTGAGGTTGATGTAGGGGCCGTAGCCTTTGTATGAATTCCGTTTATAGCCGCATTAGCATTGGGGAAGGTTCCCTGTAATACACTCTTTAATAATCTAAGATGATCGTCGCCTTCTGAGATTGAATCTGAGCCTGGGGGATAAGCCGGGACTAATCCGCTGATGAATGATGCGCTTTCTACTGTCATAGTTTAACTCCAGCCTAATGATACTGCGTGTATTCTTGTTGCTTTGCTTCCAGATTGGTTCAAGGTTTTTATTCTGTAAGCCATGTTCCACGGGGATGTAATTGTGCTGCTTATTGTTACATCATGGGCTGTGGCTATTTTATGAGTTCCGGTACTGCCCTCAGAGCCTAAAGTCATTGCTGTCCATGTGCTTCCACCATCCGCAGAAATCTCAGCAGTAAGGTCTGTTCCTAGTGTTGCTGTGCCAATACTGTCCGTATAAGTGAAAACTACATCTCCTTTGGTTGGTGCGGCTTGTGCAGCAGTTGTTGTGGATATAAGCGTCATATTGTCATACGAGGCTGATACACCAATTAATACCAAGCCAGAACCGCCGTCACCACCCGCACCACCACCACCGCCTGTATTAGCTGTTGCTGTATTACCACCTGTATTATTACCGGTATTATTTCCTATCCCGCCACCGCCCGTTGCAGGTGCATTGCTGTTTGCGTTGTAATCAGAGCCAGAACCACCACCAGCAAATACACCGCTTGCGCCGTAGGTTGTTCCCCATTGAGAGGTTAAATCTAATCCAGCACCACCCTCCATTGGATTTGATCCATCATCAAAGTCCTTTCCTGCGCCCCCTGCGCCACCGCCCCCGGCACCGTATGGCCCAACAGCGCCTGATGTACCACCAGCGTTTCCCTTGCCTGTGGTGTTATATGTATTCACCCCATCATCTGTATTTACTGGTTGAGTTGACGCTTTCCCCGCATATCCCGGATACCAACCAGCACCACCAGAACCACCAGACGTTGCGTTATCTGTGTTATCACCCTGACCTCCACCGCCCCCACCTAGAGCAGTTAGGGTTTTGGTATCCCCAACAACCGTAGTATTTCCTCCTGTACCACCGGGAGTTTGTATAACACCACCATCACCAATCGTAATCGCATAAGTGGCTGATCCAGTAACATCCCAAGTATCAGCGGCTATGTTAATTAAGCCCCCTGCACCACCAGCACTACCTCGACCACCTCCATTCGTATAACCACCACCACCCCCACCGGCAATCACTAAAACTCCAACAGTTGTTACACCACCGGGAACTGTCCATGTTCCGTCTGTGGTAAACGCTGTGGTACTAGCACTTACCTCCCCGCTATAATACTTCCCAGAAGAATCCCTAATTTCATTAGTTGACGAACTAGCATTTACGCCGGACGTATCTTGGAAATCATCTACTGTTTGATCTACAAGATTGTATTTTGCCAGCGATCCGTTTGAGGCTACTCTAAAACCTAAAAGAGCAATGTCATCTTCCAATCCAGTTAAGTCAACTGCTGGCACATTGTCTAATTGCGCCAAAGGTACATCACCAGCGTTTAAGTTAGTAGCATTACGGGGGTCTACCGCCATATCACCAGATGTTATTGTGCCGTCCACAATCATTGCACTGGTGACAGAATCATCAGCGGGGATTGTTATAAAAGGTGGTTTGTTTCCTACATAACTCATATTATGACCATCCTAGTGATACTGCTTGTATTCTTGTTGTCTTGCTTGCGTCTTGGTTTAGCGTCTTTATTCTATATGCCATGTTAATTCCTAGTAAAGAAGGGCGACGCCGTATACTTGTGTGTCTTTCGATCCACTTGCTTGGTTAGCAAAACTGATTCTGTATTTAGGAGTAGTGCCAGCAGTTACCGCAACTCCGCTAACAGCCGCAATGTTAATACCAGTAGAGAATGTTCCACCAGCGACAAGCGTTGCGTTTGCGTAATTCGTTCCACCGTTAGCAGATACCTCTGCCACGATGTCTGTGTTTAGGGATGCTGTGCCAGCGTTATTTTTGTACAGCACCACAATCCCCATCGAACTGACAGATGCTGTTGATGCTTGGGTTGCAGATGTAAAGTTACCGGATGCATTTACGGTTGTTGCGCTATAAGATGATGTTGGTGGAGTGAACCCAGACGTCCATCTTGCGATTCCTTTTGAGACTCGAATCTCATCGAGGTGACCATAAAATTCTCTGTTGTTGTATTCAGTATTACTATTTCCAAAGAATGGGCCATCTGAAGCTAAAAGAGTGACACTTACACCTGTTAGGTCTAGAGTTGTTGAGTCGGCAACGCCATTGAGATACCTTGTTCCAGTAGTTCCATCCCTAACAAACGCTATATGGTTCCACGAGTCAGCAGTAAAGTCTTGCGACCCATCGTTGTATGTTCCATCTATATTCGTATGAATTTTGCTACCGCTAGTAGACAACGCCCAACCACTGGTGCTCTCGTCATCCCTAAACATATACATCATGGCTTGCATACCCGTTGTGGTTGTAGAACGGAACCAACAATCTAGGGTAAAGTCTCCTGAGCCGAACTCGAAATCGGTATGTTTGGGCACAGATATACCGTCATCTACCCCATCGAAAAGTATGGACGACGCTCCAAATTTGGCTTGCGCGGTGTCATGTTGTGCCTGATTTTGGACACTCACCGTATGTGTAGTACCCCCCGCACTTACGTCAGTAAATGTGGTTGAACCATCTGAAGTATCTGACTGAATAAGTAATACGGTATTAGAGTCATTACCTGTTCCTCCAGCAACCGTCGAGGACATATATTCAGCCGCATCACGATCACACGTTGTCTGAACATCGAGTCCTGTGTCATCTTCAAACTGATCAATGAAGGAATTAGACAAGTTATAGGCGGCTTTGTTATCAGCTATAGCAGAGTGTAGGGCTAGAGTTGATATATCGTTGCGTAGACCAGAGTTATCAACATTTCCTAGTTGTGCAAGAGGAACAGACCCACTAGACAGGTTAGACGCATTAGTCGGATCAGTAGCCATCTTTGCGGTAGTAACTTCACTAGCCGTAATGTCTTCAGTTCTTATAGTTGTTCTAGCCATTATTTAGGGTACTTTGTCTTTATTGCTTGACGTTCGGTTTCTAGTGCTATGACTGAAGCCGCTCTTTCTTCTACTACGTTTTCCCATAGGGCTACGATTAGGTCGTTAAGAGGTGGGTATTCTGCTTGGCGATTACGGGCGTATTCTTGTGCATCGTGAGTCGCCTCAATTTCAGCCCAAGCAGTTGACAATTCTGAGAATGTAGGTTGTGGGTCAGGGCCATCCCACCCAATAATTTCATGTGGTGGATTTGATTGATCCAATCTGTATGAATTTAGATTTAGTTTTAGATGGTCAATACAAAGATGGATATCCATTACGACTCCTTGAAAATTCTAACTATAGTGTAAATTTCATTGTCACCAAATGATGCCGCATTACCGAAACCATTTGTACTTCTGGTTGTCGCACAGCGATGTTCAATCTTATAGGCGTTTGATCCACTGGGTGATACTCGCGCACTACCCAAACTAACATTTGAAGTTGGATAGGTTGGGTGGCTGTACTCTGGCGCACCAAGTTGTACCACTGCTGTACCAGTTACATCATATAATCTCGACTTATGCGCTGTTACCCACTGAGCAGGCGCAGACCATTCAATCAGGTAACTACCCGCATCTAATGTAAATTCATTGGAGGAAATAGAAACAATTCCGTCTGGGTCTGTAATTTCAGTATTCAAATCCCTTGTTTGATATGACCCAGATGTAAACGTGCCGCTCACCGTACCGGACGATTTCTGGTCGCAAATGATCGCATAAGATGAGAAAAGACCACCAGTAGGCGCGACCCAAGCATTATCCCCCCTTAGGAATGTACTTGAAGAAGCTGTACCTGTTGCAGATAACATTGCAATATCTACGGCATCAGCAGCAATGGTAAGGGCTGTAGCCCCTGTTACATCGCCTGTATGAGTGGCATTGGTTACTTTGGCTGTATTAGCGGCAATAGAAGTGTTGATGGCATTGGCTAATTTATCAGCAGTTACGGCATCGTCAGCAAGTTCTGCTGTGTCTATTGCTAATGTAGCCAACTTACTCTGTGCTATTGCAGCGTCAGACTTAACCATCGCATTGGTAATAGAGTCATCAGCAGGGATGTTGGTGGTTCCTATGTCTAGGATGCCAACAACCTCTAACTCATCAGAGGAAACCAGTGCGCTATCAAGCGTAAGGGTTGTACCAGATATGGTGTAGTTGTTCTGTTGCTTTACACCATTGATTGTGACAATAAGGGATTGCTCACTTGGGGGTGTCCAAGTAAGTGTATGCGTAGCAGACGTAGAACTCGTTACGTCAACCCTCCTTATGTCAGAGGATTTTAATTCAACTTGGCCTAAATATGACATTAGTCAATCTCAAGTATGCCTAAGACCACCTCTGCGTCAGAGTTTGCGCTGGCGGTCATGTGAACGTCACCTGTAGCCTCTAAGTCTATCGGCTTATCAAGCACCAGAGTAGAACCTGCGGGTACAGGTACAGTTTTAGCAACGTGGTAGTAAGTATCTCCAGAGGTTGCTCTAGCCTTTATATCCACATCTACTGAGTTTGTACCATCAATGTTACTCACATAACAAGAGTGAATGATAGCTGTTACGCCAGCACCTGCAGTATAAACTACACCTCCACCTGTAACTAATGCAGCCCCCTGATTCTTAAACGTATTAGCCATTTCAGCCTCCTAATGCAATCGCCATCGCTATGGCTGTTCCTGCCGGATCACCTGCTGTAACAGTACCCCACGATGTATCTGTTCCGTCAGTTGTTAAATACTTCCCACTTTCCCCAGACACATCAGGAACTATTGCTGTAGTAGACGTTGAAGGAAAACTGTTTTTTAGGACAGTCTTCAGCATCCTCAAATGATCGTCCCCTTCACCAACGGGGTCGCCAACAACGGGGTTAGCGGTGTCTAATTGTGTTACCCAACTGGCTGTTTCAACGCCCATTATGCACTCGCTGCGGTAAGTGTTACAGTCACCTCAAGAGTATCCCCAGAAATAACATCTCTGGAAGAAGCAAAGTCCACAACACCATATAGCGACCCGCCTGAAGACCCCTTAGAATCAGAGGAGGATAAAAAGGCCCCTGCTATTGTAGCTGTTCCATTTATAGAGTATGTAGCTTTACTAGAGGAGTTATCACAGGTGCTAGTGGTTGTTCCAGTTACAGAACCCAGCGTTAGTGTTTGTCGGTAAGATTGGGAGTAGGGTGTTAGCTCAGCCCACGTTGAGTGAGAACTCATGGTGTCGGCAATTACAGCAGTTCCTGCTCCTTTTAAGCCCACGTACCAGCCAGTGATCTGTGTGACGCTCTTGAATATAACGCCCAGCACATGGTTCGCGCCTTCTGTAGTAACGAGATTCTTATTTAACTCTCGCCACTTCTCCTGGCCGTCAGAACCGTAACAAACCACTTCCCATGTATTCTTCAGGCCGATAGTGTAATCATTATCGTATTTCATTATTAAGCCTCCGTCGGCCTTCATTGTTGGTTGCATTTTCAATCTGGGTAATCCACCTTAGTCCATGTTGTTGATGGGTCTGTTTCACTAGACCACGTTGAAGTAGGATCAGTTACAGCGGTCCATGTAGTTGTAGGGTCTGTCTCTGGGTTCCACAAGAAACTATCTAATGCGCTTTGTGACAGCGTACCCCCAAAGGAGATAGAGTCTGAGAAAGATAGGTTTCCAGTGGAAGAGTAATCAGCATCTATACCAAACGTAATAGTTGGACTCATAGTTGCGGTTACCGTGCTTAACTGCGATAGATCAGATGCAAACGTACCAGCACCTTGTATTATAACCCCATGCTGCATATCAGCACTTGCCGTTGTTCCGAATGCTACGGACATTGGCATGGTAGCCACACCAGTATTCGAGTAATCCGCATCTAACCCAAAAGATATAGAAGCCCCTTTAGTGTGGCTAACCCCTAAAGTATAACCACCATCTAAAGCGTATGTCGCACTCCCTGTCTCAGCAGGAGTATTCCAATCTATGCCTATGTTACTCCATAGGATCGGAGATGTAGCCTCCGCCCATGTAATAGGGGCTGTCAATAGTAGCCACTCGTATTCATCACTCTAAGGGCAGAGCCTGAGTGACGATCCTTGTTATCCTGTTCCTGTAGATTAGCAACACTCTGTTGAAATCCCTGTGCCCACAACCCAACTCTTTCATCGTTCATGATAAACGGCTCCGCTTCAAGCAACGCACCATACAAGTATATATCTGGGTTATCTGTCAGCATGGCCTCAGTTGTATTGGTTACGGAAAGGGCTGAAATCTTCTTATAAAACAGCATTTCCATAGTTAACACCGAAGCGGGTAGTGGACCCAGCTGAACCTCGCCAGCTACAATAGTATAGAACTGCGGAGTCCCACCAGTGCTACCACCCCACAGCCTGTCATATATCTCAGGGGTAACATACTGAAGTGGGGTTATTGGAGATGTGTTGAGCTGAAAGTTACGCATCTGTATATAACTAGCAGGAAGAGCGTAGTTTCTCTGAGCCGCTGCTGTAGATGCTGTGTACTTGGCTTCCATCAGACGTATACGCAGGACTCTATTCATCCTCGCTTCTGCCAGAGCGATAAACTCAGGTATCCTGTCTGTCAGGTCATCCCTATCTAACCAGTTAGCTACAGCCGTCTGTAACTCTGCATACGTCCCGATTGCCATTATCTAGTCAGTTCAGTAATGTAAACAGTTGCTGTGCCTGTCCCGGTAATTGCCGCGCACTTATCTGAACCATTTACTCGGAACAAATATGGGGTGTTCGCTGCAATGTATGTCGAAGTTGTTGCAGCAGTGGGAGATGCACCAAAAGCAACAAAACAGGCGGCGGTTGCGGTCACCATAATTGTCTGTATTTGCGCTCCGAATGCAGACGTTGCGGTTGAGCCACTAATAGTAGTCGCGCTTAATGTGTGGGATGTAACTTGAGGTCTAAAAATGTTACTTAGGTCAATCATATCTTTTACCTTATAGGTTGGTTGGGGCTACTTTGAAATACTTATAGTCGGGGTCATTAAGGTAAGCAGCCAAAAGTTTAGTGTCCTTCTCTATTGCCCCATTAGTATCCTTCATCCACTTCTCCCATACGGTAATGGGGATAGATGCAGTATGGTGCCATTCCCCTCTCTTACCAAGAGAGAGTTTATCGCCATAAGAATTGTACTTCTCCTTGTTCTCTTCAAGAACAGGGGTAGCATTCTGAGTGGTTTTGAAATTAAACGAATCATCAGCTTCGTTAAACTGGATGTCAGTGCGACGAACCCCATCGCTGTCAATAAAGCGTTTAGACATACCCCATGTTCCCCACTTTTGGCGCACCATCTGCCGGATCGTGGTCTACGTATGCCTTCCTTAACCACCCCGCAGCATCTGTGGGGTCTTTAGACTTCTTGTTTTTCAAAGGCGCTTTCTTGCCCTTTATCATCTTGTTTGCGATAGATTCAATTTCCTTATCGTGCATTTCTCTCTCCAGATACCCGTACCGATTAGGATACGACGGATATATTGTTCCAAGTGGAATCCCTTCGCCATGAAACCTTACGAGGGGAGATTCCGGTGGTATGTAGACATCTATTCCCTTTCCTCTGGCAAACCCGATAAGATACTCCATGTTAGGGCGCTGATACGCAAACTCAGAAAGATAAGATGGAATATCTGTTTCCAGATCAACCATATCCACCCCCCAAATACCGATCTTTTCCGCACCTTCGGCCATCGCTAGAGCCATGATGTACGAGATGGACGAATTAAAATAGTCCACGCCGAGATAATTGCTCACACGCTTAACCGGGTACTCCAGTGCGTTTGGAATTTCCGAGTATGCTTTTTGCATATATAACAGACTATCTAAGTTCTTTAGTCTGTCTTCATATCCCGGAGGTCTTCTCGCGTCGTGATGCCTCAACAATTCTAAGGGATGGATTTCAAACAGCCTGTCTAAATAGGGCCACATATCCTCGTCCCAAGGCAGCCCCCATGTCTCCCAATCAGGGTCTTCAAATGGGGCTTGATCGTGAGTAGAGGGAGCTAACCCTACAATCGCAACTTGCATAAGTTGGGGGCGAGTTTCCCCGCCCCCTCCCTTATTAACTTACCGATGCAAGAATGCCGCTTGCTTTTTCATTTTTAGAGACAAGGCCATACTCACCAAGCAGCATCTGCTTAGTGGAATCACCAGTCTTCGCTAGGGTCTGGGTCTGGAATGGCCTAAGCCATGCAACGCCCCAGTAATCCATGTCTAAAAAGAAAACGTTTGCAGCAACCGAACTTGGCCCATCGGCGGACAAGTTCCTATCTGGGATTATTTTGAAAGTCCCAAAATCGGAAACGTAAATGTCCACAGCCGCAATGGCTGTAGCGCCGCCCTTACCAGAAACTTGGTTACGAGGCGGAATGCCAAACGCTGTCGAACCAGAACCTACTGAAGCTAATCCTGAGATTGTCTGCTTTACGGCAGACGGGACTAACATTATGTCTGGTTGACCGCCCGCATCATAGCATTCCTTAATGGTTGCTTTGATGTTGGCTTCACTACAGGCAGCGGTCGATGTATTATTGACCATTGCCGTAGTACCGAGGCTACCGGCAGTTGCACTACCACCGGAACCACCTGCAACGTGGGCAGTGTTTAACCATGCAGGAATACCTGCGGTTGCTCTACCATTTGTAGCATCACCAGCGGCTTTTACGATATTCTGAGTGAGCATGACTTCCATGTCTCTCTTCATACGTTTGCCGAGTTTAGCTAACTGGTAGGCTTGATGTTTGCCATGACCCGCATAATCGACTGCATCGTCGGTTCCTGAGGTTTGAGCAATGTAACGACTTATCTGTGTATAATTATCGAGTCGCGTTGGGAGACTCCTTGCCGTAGCATCAGGTGAGTCATCGCCTTCTAATTGACGATTGGCAGAACCTGCTGTTATCGAATCTACCTGCCACTCAAATTTTGTGTTTTCAGCACTCATTTTGGCGCAACCAGATAGGAAAGGAGTATCCATTGGAGCAATATTATATATCACGTCAGACAAGTCTTCACGAATCGCCACTGAACTATAAGTTAGTGACGTATTTGTAGCGATTGCCATTTTATTTTTCTCCTGTTAGGAATTAAACATGTCTTCCAATAAAGCAGCCGCATCATCGACGTGGCCTGTTTCTTGGAGACGCTTCATTGATTTCGTACGTGAAGACTTATTTTTACTCTGTTTTGATTGTGGGGCACCAGATCTTACAACCCTCGGCTTGTTTCTGACCTTCTTGGCCCTTGGATTGGCCTGTTTTTGTTTGTCGTACTCCATAGCCTTATACAGGACAACGAATGCCCTGTGGTCGTTAAGCATATCCAGCTCCTCGTTAGAGAAGTCATTTTTTACAGCATAGTCCCTCATTTCTGAGGCTATTTTCTGCTTTTGTTCTGGATTTCCCCATGCAGGGAGTTTCTCAATAAGCTTCCCCTGTTCCTCACGAACAGTCTCGGCGAATTGAATTTTGTGCTCCTGCTCGGCCTTTGCCATAGCTTCGGCCTGTGTTTTTTTCGCAGTTTCGATTTTGTCCATAAAATCCCGCTGCTCTTCCTTCTTGGTCATGTACTCAATAGGATCGAGCTGTCGGAGTTCATCCCAATTAATCGAATTGAACTGCTGCATAGAGTTAGTCATGCCATCAACATAATGATTGATAGCATTCACGTACTGCGCTCTTTCTTCCTGAATCTGATTGATTTCGGACTCTACCTTGCTACGGTAACCCTCCATCTCCTTCCGTTGTTCAGAAATTTCTTGCGTTTTTTTGGTATAGTCTGATTGTCTTGAATAACCCTTCATAAGCTCGTCAAGGGTAACTTCATGTTCTTCGCCGCCAACATTGACGGCATATATAAGTTCCTCTCCCTCTTCTTCACGGTTCTCAGACCCTTCCTCGTCGTCTTCTTCAGACTCCTCTTCCAATGATTCGTCTTGAGTTTCCTCAGTGGACTCTTCCTCTTCCGTAGGTTGTTCTTCTTCAGTTTCTGGAGTTTCCTTTTCAGGTTCCATCATCTTCAAAAGAGCTTCTTGCGCCTCTATTACACTACCATCTGGCGCTTCACTTACATTTACTGCTTGCGGGGCTTCTTGCGTATCCGCCATAATAAAATCCTCTTAGATATACGGGTGTTGCTTGTCCAGTATCTTGTTCATGCGTCCAGTTTCAACTATGGATTCCACATGACCACGTACCTTGTCGAGCAGTCTTATCGCCAGCCAGATTGACTCTCTGGCCTCGGATTCATTAGAACCGCTGTTGTTCCAGCGCTCCATTAAATCTGTTTTTAGTGTGTCAAATGCCTCGTTAAAAAGATCATCATTGAGGAGGCGTTTAGCGTTCTCCTCTCTTCTTTCATCCGTCATACAGTGTAACGACGCCTTCCGCCACCCTTTTTAGGTCTCGGTTTCCCCTTCCTAGAGGCTACGTTAAATGTCTTAGCCCAATCATCCGCTGCTTTTTTGGTTCTAAACAGTCGCGTCTTACCTCCGTAAGTCGCTTGATAACCATTCGCTACTTTCGTAACTGCCATTATGTTGCTCCTATAGCCACTGGCCTTTTCTGTTCGGCCTCGAGTTTAAGCTCTGCCACCTTGAGCTGCGTTTCTACCTGTAGAGCGGCTTGCTCTAACTGTAGTTTCTGGGCCTTTATCTGAAGTTCTCCCATCTTTATCTCAACCTCTTTCTGCTTGATCTGAGACTCAAGTGCCATTGCCTGTTCACCAGCGTCAGGCTCCTGCTGCTGTTGTGATGGGTCGGTTAAAAAGTCCTGTACGTTGACAAAACCCATATTCTTGATAACCTGCGCCCCTATGTTGTACAAGTTCTGCTCATTTACAATACCAAGCCCCCCAGTAAGGGCCTGTGTTGCGAACTGTATGAGTTGCGACAGGTGCATTAACTGCTGGTCCCTATTGCCGTGTCCGAGGCCCACAGCGACCGTACAATCGTATTTATCGCGCCACGCAGAGGGGTTAATGGGTATCCACGTGCCCCTAATGCCGATAACTGTGTCTGTATCTTGGTTTTTCTGGAGAAGCTCATAGATAGTAGACATAAGCTCCTTGACTCCGGTTTCCGCGAAGTTGCGAGCTATCAGCTCAACCCTAGCCTGCGCCGCAGTCATCACCTGCGCGACGGCTGTGGCCGTTGTGTGCGACGTCAGGGCGTTGTCATTCAATCCCTGCGTGTTCTTGGATACGCCAGACCTGCTTTCCCTTACACCGTCCAAATACTCAAGCATCTGGAAAGAATAAGGCTCAAGGGAGGGAGTAGCCAAAGGGGTGACTGCATTGGGGGATTTGACTCTAACTACCCCTCCCGGCCTTTGTGTCAATAGGTCGTCTAAGTTCGCCTGCCCTTCTAGGACGGCATAGCGACCAAAGTTCTGGTTGTACATATTGTCCATCAGGTTACGCATCAGCGTACTCTTGATGAGCTGGAGCGATTCAACCTGATCAGCTACCGATAAACCAAAGAATTTGTGGGGTATTCTTATTGGGCAGATAGATACAAACGGGATTGAATCTATTGGGTCGTTGGCTAAAACCGTACTCCCGATTGTACAAACCTTCCTGAGTTCGGCTATACCATCCCCATCATAATCCGTTTTTACGTAGTTCTCGTGCAGCCAGTATTCTCGCAGAGACTCCTCTGTTCCACCAACCCCCCAGTTACCACCTACATCGGCGTTAGAGGAAAGGTCAAAGGCATATCTAGCCTGTCGCTCAGCATTGTATAAAACATCTTCACCAGAACCTAATTCATCTGGGTCTGGGTCATAGCCCATTTCCCTCAGTTCTGAGAGCGTCTTCCTCACCCTATGACAGACAAAACGAGCGTCCTGTATGGTTTTGGCTTCCCGGTTAATCAGGAACTCAGAAGGGGGGACATTCTCAACCCTAATCGAACCTTTTGAATTAAGTCGTTTTATTACGACATCATGGTAGGTTGTGCTGGTATATTCCCCAGTCATCTCGTCAGCGTCGGATGAGATGTAAGGAGAATGAGCAATAACCTCAACGTCCTCTTCGTTTATCAGGGCATCCAGTTCTATCTCGGTAAGCCCTTTATACTCCTCGCGGTTCCATACCTCTTCCTCATTCCACCATACTTTGACGATTCCGTTCTTGCCCAGGAGTGCGTCTG
>Ga0209434_1000924_pt1 | contig 13443 bp, 17 predicted proteins | sample ETNvirnome_2_300_FD_184068 | JGI IMG/M metagenome (GOLD analysis project Ga0209434, IMG submission 184068) | Marine viral communities from the Pacific Ocean - ETNP_2_300 (SPAdes) (version 2) | ecosystem: Environmental > Aquatic > Marine > Oceanic | place: Pacific Ocean | collected 2013-06-22
ACATTTATGATAACAACTATATGGTTTACAATTCTCAGGATATCTGGGATTAACACCTATCTTCTTATTATTAATAACTATATGTCCATTTTTTTTAATAGGTAAATTTTCATAGAAACTATATAATTTATCTTGCAAGAAGGGAACGATATCTTTATTCGGATTTATTTTTTTATGACAGCATATCGCATTCATTTCACGATTTTTTCTTTCAGAGATAAAACCTATATTCTCTTTAAATTTTTTCATATTATTTGAATAAATGGATAAACGCCAAGAAGTATAATCCTTATTCACATAAGATAATTTTTTGGTATATTTCTTCTTAAGAGAAGATATTATCCCAAATCTCAACAATAAAATCTGTATTTGTTGTAACAAAATATAAGATTTAGAACAACAACCAATTAAACCGTAGGTACTATAGCCATCTCCTTCAAAATAAGCTCTTAAAAACTCTTTGACAATATTTTTAGAAGATTTCAAAATAATATCAGGAACAAATTTACCACAAGACTTAGCAATGCCCAAAACATCTTCTATAAATTTTCTCACAATCAAATGATGAAGACAAACAGCCATTACATTATTTCTTTTGTCTTTTTTAACACGAGGTTCATATCCAAAAATGTCATTAGTTAAGTTAACAAAATCATCAATTAACTTTTTATCAGCATTACTAAACTCAAAACCGTCTTTCCTATAATGTCCTTCTGCGACTAGATATCCTAATAATCTAGCTAATCTAACATCTGTTTCCTTGGGAATAATAATATTCTTATTAATATTTTTAGTAGCATTTTTTTTCAAGCTCTGCTGAGAACAAAGTTTAGAAATAGGAAATTTTTCTTTATATTCTTTATTAGAGATTCCATGTAATTGTATGTGAGTTGATAAATTTCCATAAAAATCGCCACAAATTTCACATTTCACTACTGAATTATTTCCGAATTTCTCATCGTAATAACTTTCAACATCGAAATTAAAATCAATATCAATTTTATTATTCACATCTTTAATAACATTTCTGTAAATACATGCATAATCTTCTAATGTTATATCTTTTAATCTTTTCCAAACTATATTTCCACTTTGACCCATTACTTTAATTGGGTGTTCAGGAGTTCCTTCTATAGAATACCCTTCATTAGTTGTTATTTTTAAAACTGAAGCATCTTTTTCGAAATATCCTCCTATTGTTTCCCCAATTCCACTCTCACAAATCAATTCTCTTTTAAATTTCGATATTTTTTTATTATTCGGAACAACATTTTGGATTTTTTCTAATCCATTTTTCATCAAAACAAGACTGTCCCCTGTTATACATTTTCCACAACCATAATTACCAGCTAAAATATACGCATGATGTAGAGTCTTGTTTTTAAAACCATTATTAAAAGCTTTGACAATAACTGGTTGTCCAATAACTTGAGAAAGTTTTTTAGGTCTGTATTTTAAAGACAAAGGTATATCTATAGACATTTTATTTATTTTCCTGCAAAATAGATTCTTTTATGTCAAAAAGCATTTCTTCAGCATGATGCATCTTTATATGGTTCCGGCAGGTCATCTAATTCCTTTGGAAGAATACCTTTTTCTATTCTATATTGAGTTTCTACGATAGCCATTACATTCCACGCCACAGCACTAAGGTGATCCTCGTCATCCATACCCATTCTCACACAATTCAAATGTCTCAAGGCTGAATCTAGATACCTACCCAATGGCTGTCCTTTTTCCCAGTTTCGATCTCCATACGCACTTGCCCCATTTTCATAATGAATAGCAAGACGAAGCAAGGCATATGGAGGAATTAGGTCAAACCTACCCTTCCCCGTTCTAATCCCTCTAACACTTCCTGTACTAAAATCTTCTTTAATCTCAGTTTGTTTTACTTTATCAAACCTTTTTGCCATATTTATACTGTTCTAATAAAATAGACAGTTTTTGCTTCAAGATCTGGATGCTCTAAAGAATCTATAACATTTCCTCTTGCATCTTCAGCATACCACAATCTATTATCAAGAGTTCCTAGAACAATTCTTATATCGCTCTTAACGTCAGAAAGTAAAACTGTTTTAGAAGAGAAACTAGCTTTAGGATCTAAAGTAGTCTCAGCAACTCTAATTTCTCCCTCTACAGGTTTCTTCTGAGGAGTAGCAGATTTAGCTTTCTCAACAATTTTTCCTATTTGACAGAGAATATCTTTTCTTTGGACATTTTTTTCTGCATAAATATATCCTTCTTTCAGAGGTAATACCCAATATGCTGACCAATTTCGTTTCTTGTCATCAACAGTAAGAGCGTTATCTACATTTGAAGAATTAACTTGTTTGCGCATTTCTGCCTGGACTTCTTCTAAATCTTCAGAAGTCATAAGAATTGCCGCTTGTCCATATTCATCTCTCGTACACAATTGAAATCTACTCATAATAATTTACTCCTTGTTTTAAAATTGACAATCGGTTATCCACCTAATTTCCTCGTCTATAATATGAGGAATGTCTGGATCCGTTAAATAATCGATACCTTTAAATGTTCTTTGCATAGTTTTATAACCTTTAGAATCAAAGGAAATAACTTTCCCCTCATCGCCATCATCTCTAGGAATGCCCTGTAATATTTCAGAAACTAAAAGATACCTATGTTTTTCAGACAAAACATCCCAATCTGAAGACCAGATAGTGACATACCACGCATAAGGACAATCAGCTCTAATGGGTTCTTTAACCGCCTGAACAGACCATAATATATCTTTGCTTTCAGGACGATTTTTATTAGTTATCGCAACACATTTTACTTCATCAATTTCAATACCTTGAAACGTTTCTGGATATTTCCCAATAATTTTTCTAGCCATTTTAGGAAAATCATTAACTATTTCAAAGATTGGTTTAACTTGAGCCATAATAATACCTTTCTTAATATAATTTAACCCATCTTTTATCTAACTCTATTTCTCCATTATTTATCTTATTAAGATAAATCATAAATTCATCTTCGCTTTCAAAAATTTCATTTTCATTTATAAAAGAAATCAACCAAGTAGGTATGTCTTTCTTTTTTTGTCCCTCACCCATAATAACAAAAATAGGTTTATTTTGTCTTTCTGCCAAAAAAATCTCATTATAGGTCCCACATAAATGTGTGTTTATATCTATTTTTACAACAACAAAATCACATCTATCTATAGCTCTAAGATCATAGTGTCTAAACATCTTAACGCATTCTCTAGCTTCCTCCCACAAACCTAGTTCTACAAGACTTTTAACTTTTTCTTTTTCAAGACCAATCTCTGAACCTAATCCTTTAGGTTTGTCGCAAGGATCAAAAAATACAATTCCTAAATTATCATTTTCACATCTTGCTATTAAAGACTTTCTCCATCCTACTCCATCATCATCTATTCTATCAATTCCCCCGCTTAAAAAAGAATGACTATTAAATAACATTTTTTCCTTAAGAACTTTCATTATTCTCCTCTATAATAATATTAGATGTATCTCTTTGTCCTATATCTTTAACTTTTTTTCTTTCATTACCCATAGACGCTTCTTCCAACATTATATCATTTTCTTTTCCACTTTCAAACTTTTTATGTGTCCAAAACCATTCTGTTTTTAACGGAATAAATTTTTTGTCTATATCATAAGATAAAGTGAATTTACAACCAGTCCACCCTACACTAAGATTTCCTTTTCTATTTTCTCTTTTATGTGGAAAAAATTTCTTTCCTCTGACTCCTATCATACTAATAGTATCAGAATATATTTCAAAAAAAGTATCGGCAACATTAATTAAATAAATATCTTCAATTCTAAAGTGAACTGTTGGATTTTCTTCGACTGGAGGATTAAATCTCATATAAGGATTAAAAGCCCCTATATTATTTGTATTAAAATCTCCCCATTCAATAGTTTTACAACCTTTTTTATCTAATTTTTCCACTTTTTCTTTTTTTACAGTCCAATTCGCATAAAAACCAAGAGAGTAATTAATTTTTTTAGAAACAACTCTTTGAATAGGAAGTGAAGAAATATCTTGAAAAATGAAAAATCTATTTGAATCTATTTTAGAACAAAAAAGAAAATTCATGTTTGAAAAATCATTTTTATGAACTGCTCTCAAACATCTTGCAATATCAGAAAAACTTATAATCCTTTTCTTTTTAGGAATTAATTCTTTTGATTTTACCTTACCATCTGCGGAAGCAGTCAAATCAAACTCTGTTTTTTTGACAGACCATTTCTTCTTTGGACCGAAATCCCACGCATCACCATTCCATACTCTTTGTCTATCCATTTTTTTTCTTGTAATATTTTTTCTTTTTAAAAACCATCTTTTCGCCATCCATCTTAAAGAATCCACGACATTTTTGATCGCTTGCCCAGTTTCTACAACCAAGGTATTCTTTATTATTTTTACTAATCCTAATTAAAAATTTCTCACCACAATTAGGACACTTAATATCTGAATATTTTTTTTCTTGAACTTGTTTTTCAACAGGACAACCATTTTCTTTATTTACATCAGCTTTATAATCACATTCCAATTCTTTTCTATTTGAACAACTATAAAACGGACCATACTTTGAATGTTTTAGAACAAGAAAACCTTCTTGTCCTTTTTTTTGACATTTAGGACAAGGGTAATCTGTTTTATTCATCTCATTCCTTTTAACCTTAGCATTATCTAAATCACTTTTCAACCTTTCCCAAAAATTTCTTAAAATACATAATTTTTCAGCTTCTTTATGTGCTATTTTATCAAGGTTCTCTTCCATTTCGGCTGTAAATCCAAGATCTATAAAACAGAAATTAGAATCTATTAAAAAGTCAGAAACCTTTATACCCATATCTGTTGCATAAATTACTTTTTTCTTTTTCTCTGTATATTCTCTATCTAATAAAGTTGTTATAGTAGTTTTGTATGTAGATGGTCTTCCTATCCCTCTACTCTCTAATTCTTTAATAAAAGATGCTTCTGTATATCTTGAAGGAGGCTGAGTAAACTTTTGTTCACAAGTTAAATCTATCAACTTCATTAATTCCCCAACAGTTAACTCAGGCAATTCGGTATCAGAAACATTCCCATAATTCCAAACTTTTCTCCAACCATCAAAGACAACCTTACTTCCATTCGCTGTTAAAATACAATCTTCACAGACAAAATCAGCTACTCCCTTTTTCTGTCTCATAGAAGCCATTTGTGAAGCTATAGTTCTCTTCCAAATTATTTTATATAATTTTTTTTCATCTTCATCACCACTTTGTAGATGTTCTACACAAACATCTGTAACTCTAATAGCTTCATGTGCCTCCTGTGCTGATTTCTTGTTTGAAAAAACATTAATTTTGGGAGACAAATAATTATTTCCATAAGAACTTGCTATTTTAGTTCTAATTGTATCCATAAATTCTGGAACTATAAAAGTAGAATCAGTTCTATGATAACTGATTAATCCATTTTCATATAATTTTTGAGAAACAGATGCAGTCTTAGCAGAACCCCATCCTAAAATGGAAGAACCAGATTGATATAAAGATGATGTAGTAAAAGGAGCAAAAGCCTTTGTAGAAGCTTCAGTGACCTCGTATTTAGAAACTTTAATTAATTTTGTTCTAAGAAGTTCACAAATTTTATCAGCTTTCTCCTTAGAATTTATTTTTAATCTAGGAGGTTTCTTTACTACAGCTTTTACTCTTTCTTTATTTTTTCTTTCAAGTTCAGCTTCTATGAACCAATATTCTTTTGGTATAAAATCTCTTATTTCTTTTTCTCTATCTGCTATAATTCTAAGAGCCGCACTCTGAACTCTACCAGCAGATCTTCCTCCAGTTGCTTGCTTAGTTATATAAGAACATTTGTATCCTACAATTCTATCTAATATTCTTCTACATTCATAACTATGAACCATGTCCATATCAATATCACCGGCTTCTTCTATAGCCTTAACAATAGCAGATTTAGTAATAGAAGAATAAATGACTCTTTTATATTCTTTCCCTTTAGGAAGTATACTTACTACGCTTGCAGCAATTCCGGAGCCTTCTCTATCTAAATCAGTAGCAAGATAAATTAAATCTGCTTTTTTAGATTTCTTTTTAATTTCTTTTACTACGCTTTCTTTCCCATCCATTACTGCATAAGTAGGCTCAAAATCTTTTTTAATATTTACACTAAACTTATTTGGAGGTAAATCAATAATATGTCCTTTTGTGGCTATAACCTCAAACGAAGAATCTAAAAAAGACTTTATTTTTCTCGTCTTACCAGGAGACTCTATAATGAACAAATATTTAGGCATAATATTTCCCATTCTTAAATTTAACTATTCCTTCTCTATACAATTCCGCAATACAAAATTGTAAAGAATTATGGGCATTTTTATGTTGGGCAATTGTTAAAACATAAAGATTACTAGGGTTATTATCCAAAGAATCGCCATTAATATGATGTACACACTCATTCCTATACAATTTTCTACCTATCATTTTTTCTGCAACAAGAGTATGCTCGTATACACTTTTGTCATAAAAATAATATCTCCAATAAGATATTCGTGTCCTACCACTTTTTTTCCCGATATTTACTATATACTTCGTATTTTTATTGTATTCCGATAGGTCAACCACATCAACAATTCTACTTTTAACTCTATATAAAACATATTGAAAAGAATTTTCATTAAACCATATTTTTTGTCCTAATAAAGTATAACCATATTTTTCAGCACTTATATGACAGGAATAGTGATGAGAATTGTCTTTACATAAATACAAATTATTAATATTATTATTAAGTTTATCCATATCTATATGATGTAGTCTTTGAGGTTTCTTTATTTTTTTTCCAGTTTGTTCCTCATATATTTTTATATGTTCAAAAATTCTTTTACCACCGCCAACGTATATTCTACTATATCCTGTAATAATACTCTTTCCCCCTTTCCAATTCACTGCTTTTTCCATAACCTTAGAAAAAGGAGTATTTTTATATTTTATATTATAACTACACTTTTTACATAGATCAATATCTTTTCCTCTTCTTTCTCTCCCTTTCACAATATTATTCATCCTAGTTCTTTCCTCAATACCACATTCGTCACAAATCCTTGTCACAAATTTTGATGCATTATTTTTTAGTATTGTCGATTCTTTTATCATTTTATATATCCTATAGTTTGTTTTTCTATATACATATAAATACTATAGAATATGGAAATCTCCTTTAAAAATAAAATCTGATTTAAGAGTAGAGGTAGTTTTAACCCATATGAAACAGATCAAAACTACCTCCGAAGTGACCAGAATTTAAGATTAGACTACAACAGTGTCCATATCATAAATATTTGTGGCACGTGGTAGACTACGAAGGTGATATTCATCTCCTCCACCTCTAACAACTGTCACGCCATCAATTTTGCCCTGACGAGCTAATCTAACAGCTTGCTTCCTGGTATACCATTTCCCTGAAATCTTCAGAGCCTTGGTATGCATTTGAGAGTTCACTTTACGCTTTTGGATCTTCATAATATCATCTCCTTGTTTAAAAAGAACCAACTATTTAAAAACCGACTAACTTAATCTACATAGATTATAACAAATATTTTTCCACTTTTCAACTAATTCCTACAAAACCTGATGCTGTACCAGCAATAACTCCCCATGCTATCTCAGATAGATGGTTAGAAGAAACTAAATCTGTGTTTTTTTTCACTTTTCCCTTTAGAATATCATCGTTTCTAGCATTATATTTTTCACTAAAAACTCCATTTATTTTTAATCTCATGAAAGGTTCATTTAAATGATAACGATCAACACCTAAATACTTGGACAAAAGAGGTATTTCAGGATTAATACCATCTATATAAGCCATAACTATAGCTACACCTAAATAACCATTCATTTCTGCGTTATTTAACCTCTTAATATCTTTGACATTACAAATATCACAAATAACGTTATGATATCTTTCTATGTTCTTTCTTTTATCTGACATTTACTTTTCCTTTATTTTCCCTGAACATAACACTCGAATTCATAATAACGATTATCATTATATAGAAAATTTGAAATAATTTCAAGATAAGCATCCCACACTTTTTTCCTGTTAGGTTTATCAGGTAAAACAGACGCATCCCTAACTTCTTCTACCGTTGCTCTATGCATTTCATACAATTGTTCTACTGCTTTTTTAGACATTCTTCCATATCTAACATCTTTTAGAACACCAGCAATCGGTCTTGGGAAAGTCATAATCCCATTGGTCATCAACTCATGAAGCTGACCAAGAAGCCTAATAGAATGAGCAGCAGATGAAACTCCATATCCATATTTATCAAATTCTTTTTTTCTCTTTCCACCTATACCCTTTTTAGAAGGAACTATTTTTAATTCTCTATCTTCATAAAGTGTTTTTATAATTGAATCCATCTGTCCTTTACTTGGTTTAAATACTTCCCTTATATCGTTTATAACCGTATCTTCCGTTCTATCTCTTTTTTCTAAAACTGCTTTTTCTCCCATAGCTTTTCTCCATTCGCTATGAGAATAGCCTATAATACGACTATAAATAACATTGCTAATGATATCATCTTTTAAGCCAAGAACAATATCACTTGTTTTTGATTTCTTGATAATTTTATCTTCAGGAACAAAAAAAGACTCAATAATTAAAGGGTCTCCCCTTAGAGCTAACTCCAAAAATCTCTTTAGGCTATAAACCTTGTGATCATCCTCAGGAAGTTCTTTACATTCAAATCTTTTATTTCCAATTAAATATTCAAAAGGTGGGATTATATAACCTCTATAGTCATAATCACTTTGTTCTGTAAAAGTTCCATATAATCTAGACCCCGACAGACAGAGATAATCACAGTCTTGTATCTTTAAATTGAGCACACTTTCAGCATTCATTTACTTTTTCCTTAATTTCGACTTTAATTATACTTTATATTTTTTCACTTTCAAGGAAAAATTTGCCCTTCTTCTACAATTTCATCATCTAATTGTTCTATTTCTAATATCTCAAATGTTTTTTCTCTATCTTCTGGATATAAAGTGAAAACAGTTTGAGTTTTCATTGAAACCCTATGATATTTAGCTATAGCATCTTTAACGACATTCTCTATCATTTCGGCTTCTATATTTGTAACTACAAAAGTGATTGACTTAGACCCCAGTTGTACCTTATTAATTATTTTATAGATATCATCCATTGTTGCTTTTTTCTTTCTTTTTCTTCTCTTTTTTCTTTTTACTACTTTTTTATTCTTTTTAAAGACTTTCTTCTTTACAGTCTTCTTTTTCTTTAAGACCCTTTTTACCGTCTTCTTTTTCTTTAAGACTTTTTTCTTTACAGTCTTTTTCTTTTTTCTTACAACCTTCTTTTTAGATTTTACCTTTTTTCTTATCACTTTTTTAGTCTTTTTTGCCATTTATTTTCCTAATCCTCCACAATTATCTCCTTGAGCACTCATTTTTCCTTCTTTACATCTTTGATCTAGAGTTTTTTTCATAGGAGTCTTTTTTATACAGACATAACCTTTAACCGACAAACATATATATTTGCAAGTCTGTTTTCCTTTTTTATATCTACAAATAGAATGTAAATAATCTTTAGTAATTTTTCTATCTTCATCAAAAAGATATTCGCCAAGAGACCCTTGTAAATCAACTGCTTGCATTTTCTTCTCCAGAAACAGCAGACGAATTATTCCCCCAGTCCCAATCTTTTCTTACTCTCTTATTTTGTTCCCAGACAGCTTTAAGAACAAGAGGATCTATTCCATTTTCTTTCATAGTTGCTATTAGAGCGTTAAGATCCTTAGGAAAACACAGCCCACCTATTCCTCTTCTTTTATCATGTCCAGGAACTTCGTAATGAGACATTCCTATACGACCATCTGTTATAACTCCTTTTAATATTTTTTCCCAGTCCAGATTAAGCTTGTCAATCAATAATCTCATCTCATTAAAAAATAAAACTTTAGTAGCAAAAAAACAATTAGCCATATATTTTACCATCTCTGATTCCATAGGATTCATTTTAAGGCAAGGTGTTCCCAAAAATCTATTCTCTAACAAATCTCCAACTTTATTAACGGAAAAAATATCATCTCCTCCAATAATTATTCTTGCGGGACAAATAAAATCTATTAAAGCAGATCTTGCCGTAAGGAACTCAGGACAATGAACTATCCTTTTTATATTATGTTTATTAGAAATTTCTCTAGTGGTTCCTACAGGAATTGTAGATTTTAAAATAAATATTGTAGTGGCATTAAATAACTCTTCTTGCTTTACCTTATCAAAAAATGAATGTATAATTGATAAATTACATTTTCCCCCTTCCACCGACACCATAGGGGTGGGAAGACAAACAAAAACAAAATTAGAACTAACTACATCTTCGAAAGAATGAGTTGAAAGTTTAGAATTAATATCATAAACTTTTACATCAGCAAATTGTGCAAAACCTTTAAAAACAGCTTTTCCAACAAAGCCACATCCTACAACTCCTACAGTTTCTTTAATCATTATTTCTCACCTAGAAAAAAGTTTTTTAAAATATTTTCTGCCAAATTTTTTAGGACCAAGTTCCTTAAGAATATCTTTCAATTTTACAATCGGCCATTGTTTGTTTCTACTACAATTATAGATGGGAACAGGACAAGATTTTTTAACCCACTTACTAGCCTCTTTACACATATCTAATGTACGGTCTGTATGATCAGGATTCTTACCATAAAAATCAGTTTTATCTTTCCCATTGTATTTGCAATCTGTCCCCAATAGAACTATAGAAGAACATCCTAAAGATACAGCAAATTGAACTGCTATAGCCGTAGTATTTCCTCTCCCTTTTAAACGATGAGGCTTACCAATCATTTTAAAAGGATCTAAACCTAAAGAATAATTTAAAAATAATTTATTTTTATCAACAATATCTCTACAAACTCTTATTGCTTCCGTTGTCAATATTTCATCTTTATTTCTTCTCCACATTTGTCTATCTTGCCAAAAAAGAACTGTTGGTTGATAAAGATAAAAAATTCTATTTATACCTAAAGTAAAATATGGATCTAATAATTCAAGAGATTGTTTTTCTATACTTGGGGAATTTCCAAGAATAAAAATTGGTTGTCCTTTTAGTGAATTAGTCCATCTTGATAAAGGTTTAAAAATTTTTCTATCACAATTTTTTCTTTTTATTTGAGCCTTCTTAACTTTTGGAATTTTTTTTCTTATTTTTCTAATACTAGGGGTATTTATTCTTTTTATTTTTGTGTTACTAGTCTTTTTTATTTTTCTTCTTTTAGTCCTAGTTGGAACTATTTTTAGTTTAGGCTTATCAGAATATATTTTTTGTCTATTGAAGGACATATTATTTTACCAACAAAATAGATCTAACTATTTTTTTACCTATTTTCCCAGAGGCTTCTTTTTGTTCATGTTGGAAAGCACAAAAATTAATAGCATCATCTTGAGAAATATTCTTAAAAATACCTCTATTTCTTGCTTCGTCTTTAACTATCTTAAAGGGTTTATAACCCTTTTTCTTAAACAAATCAGGATGCTCACATCCTGCCGATACAATATATTTAACATTAAAACCTATATTAAATAAATCATTCATAGTTTGTGAAAAATTTCTTTTTTCATTATAAAATTGAGGATGAACTTCAATTAATAATTTACAATGTTCTACTTCTTTCAAGGTCCTCATCGCACCTCTTATTGCCTCCACCTCATAACCTTCTATATCCATTTTTATAAAATCGGGAAAAAGATTAAGACTATCTATTTTCTTTGTTTCTATCTTTCTTTTTTTTAAAAAATCTTTTGATTTTTTTACTCTTTTACTATCACATAAAGTATTGAGATTGGGATGTTTTTTAAATAGATAAATAACTTCTTCACCGTCTTTATCAGAAACAGCAAAATTACAAATTTCTACTTTCTCCTGAAATTCATTTTGCTTCACATTTCTTTTTAATAATTTTCTAACACTTCTATCTGGTTCAATTGCGATTATTTTATCAAGTTTGTTACACATATGGAGAGTTGCATATCCCAGATTAGCTCCGATATCTAAACCTAACTTACCTACAGCTTCTTTTTTCATGATCCACATAAAGCCTGGTTCTCTGTATCCTTGTCCCCATAAAGAAGAACTTATACCTCTTTTGAGAGGATCTAAATGCATTTTAAATTTTCCTATTTTCATAACCAAAGATTTTTTAGTCATCCTTTTCTCTTTTCATTTTGCCTATTTTTTTCTTAATATTAGTAGAACTTTGTTCCGGAAAATAAGGCATTACAAAGACATCTCCTCCAATTTCTTCCATACATTCCCTGCTCTTATTAATTAATTCTTCATCATGACTTTGGCTTTCTATTAAGATATCAGGTTTCAAAGCTCTTACATTTTCATGTGGAGAATAGGTATCTTGAGGAACAGCCATTGAAACCATCTTTAAAGAACTTACAATTTCCAATCTTTCTTCAAAAGATATGATAGGTTTCTTTTTCTTTTCCATTACTGCTCTATCTGTCAAAACACCAACAATTAAAAAATTCCCCAATGCCGCAGCATTTTTTAAATGTAAAAGATGTCCTTTGTGAATAATATCTCCACAAACATAAGCATACACTATTATTTTATTTTTCATTTTTATCCTTTTCCTTATTTATACTTTTACTTCTCCATTTATCGGGCCTTGAAACCTGTTTAGGGTTAATTGGTTTTTTCCAATTTTTATACAAAAAAGAAAGAAAATTTTCAGGAGGAGAAGGTATCCTAAAAATCATTCCTTTAAATTCTATTGTGCCATATTTCTCAAAATATTTACGAGGGAACTTCCACCTCTTAGTAACTCTGTAATCGTTGTTTCCATAATTAACATCTAAGGCAAGTCCATCAATAGTACATAATTGTTTATATCTATATAAATTAATCTTTGTACCAATACTTTTTTGCCAATCTCTAAAAATGAAACCTGCCGACATAAACTCTTCCTTCAATAGTTTATACTCCGGTAAAAGATCTTCTTCATACATAAAAAAATCTATATCATCATCATAGGATATAAAATCTTTATTTCTAACGGCTCCTAGTAAAGTTCCAAAAGCAAGCCAAAAAGTAAGATTTTTCTTATCTAGAATATCTTTAATTGTTTTTAAATTTTTTATTCCTGCCTTGTAATCAAAACCCAAACTTTCATCTCTACAATGTTGATGTTCTATTTTTAACCATTTTTTATGTTCTATATTAGAAAGGTTTTTAATTTCATTTGTACTCAACGCCAATCCTCCTTTTTATGTATTCCTTTTCTCCAGTATATATTTTTATTTCTCCATTTTACTTCTGGTTGACTACTCTTAATCGGTTTTTCCCAGTGTTCATACATAGAAGCAAGATATTTATTTGGAGGAGAAG
>Ga0209434_1000926_pt1 | contig 13433 bp, 20 predicted proteins | sample ETNvirnome_2_300_FD_184068 | JGI IMG/M metagenome (GOLD analysis project Ga0209434, IMG submission 184068) | Marine viral communities from the Pacific Ocean - ETNP_2_300 (SPAdes) (version 2) | ecosystem: Environmental > Aquatic > Marine > Oceanic | place: Pacific Ocean | collected 2013-06-22
CGAGTGGAGGATGGGGTCAGAGGCATCACAAGTCGCAGCCAGATTTGGCTCGTTGCTGACAACCTTCCTGACAACAGGATAGTTCCTGTGGTCCTACATGAAATGGGATCACATGGGTTACAGGCTATCATGGGTCAGAAGTTTTACCAGAAGCTCATGGCTCAGGTTGCTCACCTTGCAGAGACAGATCCTTACATCGCAGACATATATAAAACCCTTAAAGAAGGAAAGATGAAGGGAGAGCGAGAGGCTCTCATCATAGAAGAGACGATGGCTTACGTGGTAGAGAATGAAGCCATGCGTAACAATGCATTCTGGAGATCCCTGATAGATGCCATCCTCTATGGCCTAGCCCGACTAAAGATGGTGCTCAATCCTAAGTGGATTGGCGCGGGCGATCTACTCGTGCTTGCTAAAGCCTCTGCCAAGGCTCATGCTGCCGCCGCTAAGAACAAGGAGGCTGTGTTCGTAGCCAACTTTCTGAATGCGCCACTCTATTCGTTCTCTGACATCTTCAACTGGAAGGTGGATGAGAATGACTATGCCTCTGGCATTGTAACTGAACTAGGGGAAACTCTAGAGCCTCATCAGACTCAAGGCTTCTGGCAGGATTGGATGGAGAAGGACATGCCACTTCCTGATCATTGGTGGGAGAACTTTCTAGTTATCCGTCAGATTGGGGCTAAAGCAGATAAGCCACCTGTTCCCGGTATCAGAGTTAGAAAGCTGGGAGGGCTGAGATTTCAGATGTGGCCCGGTGAGAATATAGTTAAATGGATCAGTAACTATTTTATTGTAATCCAGAGGATGGAGAAGGCAATAGAACAGCGCGGCGGAAAGATAGACGAGAGCATGATGCCCTCCCTGTTCCACGGCGGCTACAAGAATAGAGTCAACTTCCTGCGTCGCCAGTTTCACAAGGCTGACGTACACGAACTGCGTGAGTTCATGCGTGAACATAAAATAAGTGGGACAGATCTACACACTTACCTCTACGCTACTCATGCTCCCTTTCGTAATCTAGTATTTAAGGCCAAGGCCAAAGCGAGGAAGGTAGAGCATGCGTCTGGTATAAGTAACGAAGCCGCTGCTCTAATGATTAGGACGCTCCAAGAAAACTTAACCAAAGAAGAGTATACCAATCTAACCAAGGCCGCTAATATCGTTTATAAAATCAATCAGAGGAGGCAGGAGTATCTATTGCAGGAAGGACTGATTGATGAGGAAACTTTAGAGACTTGGAATAAGAACAAAAACTTCAAGAGAACTTACGTTCCATTGCGTGGCATTACTGACGTGGTGAATAATGACTTCTTTGAAGAGCCCCTCGCTCCGGGCAAGTTAGGCATCAGGGGTTATGAATCTAAGGCAGTTGGAGGAAGAACCAGTCCAGCAGAGAACACATGGGCGTGGTCTATCATGCAGATGGATCATGCATTTGATCGGGCAGAGAAGAACAAAGTGGTTAAGTCTTTTGCCAGACTGATCTTGAACAATGAAGATGACTTCAAGAATGACATGATTGTTGTCAGTCGTGAGCAATTCAAGCAGGGTGTTGACCCCGCAACTGGTGGGCTATTCTTAACTGGTGAGAACATACGTGGGCTTCATCCAGAGAATGCGTCAGACCCAGCGCATAACATAGGCTTCAAAGATAATGGTAAGGAGTGGGTTATTGTAGTGCGGGACAAGAGGATAGGTGAGGCTTTTAACCGAACCAACATGAGTGACTCTGGTGTCATTATGCAGTGGTTCTCTAATGTCAACCGATTCTTCAGCGCCATCCACACCTCCCTCAGTCCTGAGTTTGTTCTCGTTAACTTTGTTCGAGACTTTCAGACCGCAATGATCAACTTGCAGAGTGACAAGCAGACCATCGCTCAGTTGAAAGACGTGGAAGGATTGTCCAAGCAGGTGATGAAGGACGTAAAGAATGCAGCCATAGGTTTGAAAGAGTTCATCCGTGAGAACAAAACGGATACTGAATGGTCTGATCTGGCTAGAGAATTCTCAGCAGAGGGTGGACGAATTGACTTCTTTGGATTCAGAGATGCCCGTGACTTTGAGAAAAATCTTAATGATTACATCAAGGATACCACAGCGGCAGGAGCTCGACGTTGGAAGAACCGGATGCTTGAGTTCGTTGGTGAATACAACGCAGTCTTTGAGAATACCATGCGCCTCTCCACTTACAAGAATGTGCGTGATGCTTTTATATCTAATGGCATGGCAGAGGCTGACGCCAAGAGACGTGCCGCTGACGTAGCCAGAAACCTGACGGTCAACTTCTCCCAGAAGGGAGAGAAGACGCAAGCACTCAACTCCCTCTACCTATTCTTTAATGCATCGGTTCAGGGTACTGTGCGTATGTTTCAGGCGATGCTCAGGAGACCTCCGGGTCAGCGAGGCATGACTCGTGTGCAGAAGATCATGAGTAGCATTGCCCTGTTCGGCTTTGCTCAGGGAATCATCAACTCCCTACTAGCAGGTGATGACGAGGATGGAATCAATCGCTACCGCCAAGTAGATCTCAAGACCAGAGAGAGACAGGCTCACATTTACCTTCCGGGGTTTGATGTGTTCATTAAGATCCCTCTCCCCTACGGATACAATATACCCTACGCTATCGGAGACTCCTTGGCCGCTCTAATGATGGGTCACACCACAGGACCAAAGGCGGCATCACATCTGTTCTCCACCACGGTGGATTCATTCCTTCCATTCTCGTGGGGAGGCAGTGACAATCTGCTCATAAGTTCTGCCAAGACCATCTCGCCAACACTCTTTGATCCACTCATAGACTTGGCAGTGAACGAGAGTTACTTCGGTCAACCCATTTATAAGGAAGCCCCCTACGGCTCCGCAGACCCCCCCTCAGAGCGATACTGGTCTTCGACAGCCGCGCCATTCAAATCTGTCTCTCGTTTCATCAACGCGATTACAGGGGGCTCTCAGGTCAAAGCTGGGTGGGCAAGTATCCCGCCGGATATATTTGAGCACATCTGGGAGACTACAGTGGGTAGTGCCGGTAGATTTGTGACTAAGACCACCAACCTAGCGTGGTCGATTGGTCCGATGCCCGGACGCATCACTCACCCGGAGAGCAGGGATATTATCTGGAGTAAGGTTCCCTTTGCCCGACGGTTCTTCCATGATCCTACGGCATCCAAGAACAGATTCGCCTACGACAAGTACTCCTACTACGAGGAATCCATAAGGTCAGCAACGAGTCTTAACACCGGTATCAAGGAAGTCTATGGTGTGGGGAAGATGTATAAGAATTTTCAAAAGAGCGACGACTATAAACTCTTTCGACTCAATGAATACAGGAAGGACATCGCGGGAAGGATCACCAAACTTCAGAAGGATCGAGCCCAGATCAGACGCAATCGTATCATGCGTGACGACATCAAAGAAGATAGGATTAATAACATTAATCAGAAGATGCAGGATCTAAGGCTCAGGCTCGTGAATAAGGTTGATGCAGTCCTAGAGTAATGAAGAATCCTAAGTTAGTCGTGGTTGAGTGGAGAGATATTCTTGGCACCTCCGGATGGGAGAAGCCATCGGAAGTAGATCCTCCTACCTTCTGGACGGCGGGCTACCTAATTACCAAGAACAAAAATACCATTAAGATAGCCGCGACTAAAGATGAGAAGGGCGAGTGGAGTACAATCACTGCCTTCCCATCTGGGTGTGTTACAAAGATTAACTATAGTCCCTCATAATTCTACGGAGGGTGACTGTCTTGACCCCATCGTAATAACCCTCACCATCCAGTTCCTCTAGCATTACAATACCTCTCCACCACTGGTGCTCGGTGTCTCGACACCAACTCTCTGAGTACTCAGGGTGAGAGAAGCAACCCGCAGACAACCCAAAGATTTTCTGTCCATCAGGACGTGTGTGTTCTGCGTGGTTGTACAGATGTGAATGACCTTGAACGGCGGAGCAGTGAAGTTTAGAAACCAGTGTATGTCCTATGTGGAGACTAGAGATAGGTCGTCCAGAGATACCCGCAGTGAAGTAGTGCGAGAAGGTGATTCCCTCTATCGTCACGCACTGCTTGAAGGGGACAATTTCCCACCCAAACCCCTCGTACTGTAGATCTTCGATGCCTATTGTTCCATCTAACTCCGCTTGAGAGTTGATGGCTCTAGTAATTCTATCCTCATGATTACCTATACACATTACTAAGCGTGGCCTATACTGCTTCTTGCCGTTCCTTCTTTTTCTAGCGTTGTGCTTGGTCATTGCCTCGAACAAAAGTTCCTGAGCATTGACCGCCGCCGCTACATCCTTCTTGTATCTCCTTCCCTCAAATCCTTTAGTCCCCCTGTCGTAAGAAGACAGAGACGGCAGGTCGGCTAGATCCCCCAAGCAAACTACACACTCAGGTTGCTCCTCCATGAGTAGCCGACCCACTGCTCTGAATCTTTCGTTGTTGTAATCCGGGTGGGCATGAGGATCAGGAATGATCATAAGTTTCATGGTAATCTTTCCATGTCAGATAATTTGCGCTGAAGAGTATCTAATTCTGGTTTAGTTAGCCAAGGTACTTGGTCTTCTTCTAATTCTTCTTCCAGTTCATCTACTAGGTTATAAATACAGGACAAGCAAGTGTGACAAAAAGCCACTGGCAAAGTACCAAACTCACCCTCAACCCCACCCTCATCCTTAATATCAAATTCACACTTACAAATTGAGCAAATCATTAGTGTTCTCCACATCCCTCTGTATCGCAGTTGGGATAATTAGCACAGGCAAGATGCATGACATCACTACTTTCTGAGAGAGCCTGTTGGCTATAGTAGTCATCCCCCCTCTCTTTAAAAAATTTGGCATCAACTCTAGGCTCAAGCGTGGTGTAACTACAGTAAGAGTTTCGGCAGTGGTAGTATTGTCTTAGCCCACCATCTCTTTTAGAGAATTTTCCGCGAGTCCGCAACATCTTTCCGTGTTTAAATCGGCAATATGGATTACTCATAATCTTCCTCTTTATGGAATGTGACTAGTTCTATTGGGCAAAAATAAAACTCACAGTCGTGTTCATAACGAGAATCAAACCTAGTATCGACTGTCCATTGCTTATAGTCACGACAAGAAACAACTGCATAATGCGTTTTATCTTTGCTCCAGTAGCAGTACATTGTTGGTTTAGTCAAAGCATTATCATAACTATCTTTAGCGCACACGATAAATTTATTTCCGAAAGGCCAGTCATTCCTACTTGTAAATTCTGCACTAAGATGTTTGACTTCAACTCTCTTTAATATAAATAAGTCTCCATCATCGGCATGTTTTTTCCAGTCATCCCTAGTCTCAGCCCGAGTAGTCGGATTGATAATAACTGGTGATCCTTGTGACACAGCAACCATTGCCGTTTTCCAGACAGCACCTGCACTTGAATCAAGATGCTCCAAGAATTTTTTATGGGTACCGTCCGTCATAATATTTCACACTTGTCCCCGGAACATGCGAGTTCCTGACTTCCGATTGTGTTGTCTTCGTGTTCCTCGATTGCATCCCAGTCGATTCTTGAGACTTTTTTAAACGAGGAGAAGGTTTCTTTAGTAATCTCCTCATAAGGAGCGACCTCATACGAGTGGCTATCATCTGCCCTCGGTAGAAAACTGACACCGCTCAGTATGTCGAAGTTCGAGTAGCACCACGCACCAACCTCCATCCATTCGTCTTCACCTACATAGATTGTAACACTAGGCTTGTGTTCGCACCAGTGTAACGCAAACCTCTTCCAGATTTCAAGGTGCTCTATCGCAGTCACATCATTCCTAGTTCGTGACTTGGCGGGAGACCCCATAGGGAAAGAGAAAACTATAGCCTCTTTATTGTACGGGTCGTCCTCGTATGGAACCCCGGCATCAATGATGGCCTGATTCAATGGGTCTTTTTTGTCTTGCCTAATCCTTCTGATGTACCACTTCGAGTACGAAGGATGCAAGCCCGACCCACCTACGGCAGTGAGTTGGGAGACAGTACCTGACGGCTTGATGCAAGTGATGGCGGCAGATGGGTTGATGTCCAGTTGTCTAGCCCACTTCTCATTGGTCTTGATTGCTATGTCTCTCCACTTCTGCAACTGTTCGGGAGATGCATTCAGAACGATTGGGCAATCAAATACTCCAGTCATGCTCACACCGAGGAGTCTTTCCTCCTCTGCATTCTTCTTCCAGATGGGTCTAACGTATCTGAAATCAGTCAGCATGGATTGAATGGTTCCTAGGATAGTGGCGTATTCTACCTTCTTTTCCACATCTTCGTGTCTGTCAGAGGGTCTGAGGATGCATTCTGTGAGGTTGCACACACCTGATGCCCGCAGAATGATCTCTGAGCACGGGTTACAACCGAACTCATGCTCCTTATCTCGCCTCTCTGGCATGAGTTTCTTACATGCCTCACGATTAAAGATACCACGCTCTCCGCTGTGAGATTCATAGAGCGCAAGCCATTCACGCATGAAGATTCCCATGTCAGGTATCTCTGTGTAGCAAACGCTGTTGTTAGCCAAGGCTCGTTGTGGGTTTTCAAGATGCCACTGCCCTGTCTTGGCATGTCTCATGCGCTCATCAGTCAGGTTACTCAGACTAATTTCTGCGGCTCTACGAACTCCCCCCACCACCACACTCTCACCGTTCCAGCACATCAGGTCGTGGCATTCAATGCTCGTGAGGCGGCGGCTGGTCGCGGATTTAAAAGTGGCGATATAGTGGCGAAATAATCTTTCCAGTGGGTCGGGGCCAGATGCCCTTCCCCCGAAAGTCTTTAGTCTGGCGCCTGATAACCTGATCCTGCTGTAATCTATTTTCGGAACCATCCCTTGGTATAGAAGACTCACCAATTCCCTTAGAGCCTTTGCCCACCCTATCTTGCTGTCTGCCACAACTATAGTGGTGTCTGTGTCATGGAACTCATCAGCCACTTCTGGTAGCCGGTTAATGGACTGACGTTCCACGCTAAACCCCACCCCAGTACCGCAGAGCAAGACATACAGGGACTCATCAAAAGCCCGAGTATGATCTACGGCTAGATAGGCGCAATTGTAACCGGCCATATTATCCCTAGATAATGCGCCACTTCCGGTTTCCGGATCTGCCGTCATCAGGGCTCGCATGGATGGCATTACTTCCATATCCATGATGGCCTCACGGAGATAGGCGGGGAAGTTTCCGCTTATGTCACTCATGTAATCGCAGTAACGGTTCACGGTTTCTTCCCATGTTTCCCTGCGTCCTTCAGAGTCCAGATACCTAGCATACCGGCTCTTGTGGATTAACTTCTGATATTCTGAAATCATCCTTCTCTCCCAATTAGTTTCTCTTTCTGGGCTACCACTATTCGATGCTTTGCATGTTTCACGTTTTTGAATTTCTCTCTGAGCCGTTGCTCATTAGACCATATGACAAATTCATCTAAGGTCATAGCGGTGTGGTTCTGGAACCAATCTTCCCAAGGGATTGCGCCTTTAGGGGTCAACTCATGGCGCATAGGCCAGATGTGCCTCGCTAGATGATATATGCGAAAAACCTGTTCCTCATCCTCTTGCCACGAAAGATTGGGGGGACGAAGCCCCCCTCCCTCTCCCTTAGAATGGTAGCGAGTCATCCTCGCTTGTTGAAGAAACTGAAGAACTGTTTTTCTTGGCTCCCATCTGCATTGAGTATGCAACGATGCTTGTGGAATACTTTTCCACTCCTTCCCGGTCAGTGTACTTACTGTAAGTGATTCTTCCCTCCACGTACAGTTCCTGACCTTTCTTCACATACTCGTTAACTGTATCAGCGAGTTTACCAAAGAACGTAACCTTATGCCAGTCGGTTTTCTCTTTGTCGCCGTAACCGGAGTTAGTGGCAAGGGACAGATTGGCAACTGTATCCCCTTTGCCTGTTTCATTAATGATGGGGTCTGCCCCAACGCGCCCTACTAATATTGCCTTATTCACATTCATCTTACATGACTCTCCTGTCGTGCCATTCTGGGTTGTACTTCTTTACCAACTTCCAAAGGGAGAGAGCATGATTGAACATGGTTTGAAATCTATTCACGTCTTCATGCTCCCATACGAGAACGCGGGGAGAACCCACGTCTATAAATACATTGAGCAACCTGCGACCACTCCCTAAACCTTGGGCATAGGCGGCAAGTTGGGTTCCGTAGTCATCATACACCATTTTCTTTACGTTCGGTTGATCTGGAAACTCTTTGGTCTTGAAGTCTACCACCCATTCATCGTTGTGTAAATCAACCTTGCCTCCGTAGCCAGATGAGTGCGCGAATGCTTTTTCTGCAACCCAACCATTGCTTCCGCAAACTTCGGTGAGTTTTCTATTCACGGATTCACACATAGAAGTGTAAGCAACAGGAACGTCGACACCAGTGTAATACTTCTCCAGTTGATCGTGGATCATGGTGCCTCTTCCCATGACGTCCTGTTGCTTTTTATTAAATCTATCCCGCGCTAACTTTTCAACCTCAGTGAACTCTTTAGGTTCGCTCATAATGTCAACTGAGCGGGTTTCTGTCCATAGGGCTTGCATTAATTCTGATTGAATCCATTTGGATAGCATAGGTCGGGCGACCACATCATTCCATATAGTGGAAACGGATGGCACCCAACCGTGCTTTCGTGCGTCTCTTAGCGTGGATGGGCGCATCCCATTCTTTCCCTCTACCTCGTAACAGGGATTGCCTTCTTTGTCATACCAGTGGCTCATGAGTCTTGCCTAAATTCTTCTGACTCGTCCTCAGAGTAGACGCCATATTTGTATGCACCACACAGTTTAAGGACGGCTCTTGCCTTGGCTCTCTTCTCTGCCATTTCCACGAGATAGGTGTGGGAGACATTCCCATTTGGGTATGCTCCTTTGATGGCGCTACCGTAACTCTGGACAGCATCTCTCTGGCCTACGGCAACTGCCTTGATAACGGCGAAATCTTTCTCGATCACTTCGCTCTCGAAGGTAACTCGGATATTGAGGTTGTTCTGGATCTTCTCAACTCCGGACAGTTTGATGATTGCCCACTTGCCTTCCTTGTTAAAGATATCCTCTTCCACAACGAGGCCATGTTCCTTGACCAGTTGGTTTAGGAAATCCCTTTTGGTCAGTGGTGGGTTTTCTCCGGCAAGTTTTTTCATACGCGCCTCATGCTTTTTCGTTAACGATTTTAACTGAATGGCATCCACTTCCTTTTCATCTGCTTTCTGCCATTCCTCTTCCTGACGTTGCCTTTCGTTTTGTTCCTGTTGCTCCCATCCTGCGTTAAGCGGAGCCCTTATACCATCAGGACCACGAAGGTCTTCACTAAATTCCACCGTTGCTTCTATTGCTTCTGCTGAATGTCCGTTAGCCATTAGTCGAATATCTCCTCTTTCAGACCGATAAAATCACCGCGCAAGGATTCAATTAGTTCGCCCTGCTCTTTAACGATCCAAATTAATTTTGTTAAAGTTTCATCTAGCGTAAACAATCCTTTCGCATCTTCTTGAGGGAAGGGAATTCCATCTGCGCTAAACCCTAGCACATCTTTAGGTATTAAGTCGTCTATCTTAGCCATGTGTCACCTCGTGGGCTGCTTTTATAACTTTAATGGCTACTGCAAGATCCCCAGCGCACGAATTTAGTAATGCAACGGCGCAGGTGCCCATGTCATCCCATCCATCGCAAATCTCACCTTTATCCATACTGGCGGCATACATTAAAGTATGTTGCCCCTTTTTTTTATCAAAGATGTCTTTTGGAACCTCTTCCCTAGTAAAACCGTTTGTCTTATCCATGTGTCACCTCCGGGACGTCTGCCCCTAATTCTATACCAAGTTGAACTGCCCTTTCAATCAGTTCAGACATTTCACTTACATTCATGTCCGAGGTTGATCGAAGCCTACTTCGTTTCTCGCCCTTTAGATTTAGAAAATCTTCTGCGCCAAAAACAGATTCAATAATGATGTCCTTGATCTCTCCCTTGCTGTGCCCTGTCTGGTCTGCTATTGTACCACACCATGCATGGAACATGTCATTCTGTTCTAGTGAGCGGTTCTTGTTATAGGGGCGCATGATGACCTCAAGCGGTTGCTCATTATCAATCGACTGATCTTTAATGTAACCAGAGCAGAAGTCTCTGATGCGCTTATCGCGCAGTATCCATCGCTTCACCATCAGTTTACATTCGACCTCTTTACCATGTCGATTGAATCTACTGTAGTTTCAAATCCCTGATCAGTGTCGCCTACTTTAAATGCGGCTCCATCCACCAAGTTAAATATTTCTTTGGTGAGGATGTGTTTGGCGACCTCAACTAAGGATTCATGATCTTCACCATCATCTACCCACAGGGTCAGCATCGCTACCACTTTATAAGGTGTTCGAGTGTTGCCCGGTATTGTGTCTTTACTAGCCATATTAATTGATCCTCTTTCGTATATTCTAACGCATGACACATCTCATGGCAAGCCCTACAGGCGGGAATTGCGTGAAGATCCAGAGGTTTTTGACCCATTCCTGTACCAATTCTGACATGATGCGCGTCAACTCCGTATTTACCACACCCCCAGCAGGGTTGTGTCCTCACCCACTGGAGATATTTGACTTTCCCATTCAAGTATGCTATGGTATCACGCTGACACGGTGCTGTCAACTATGCTGACATATCAGGAAAAAAGGGAATATCTAATGACGGTTTTGTTTCGGTCAAAAAAACTGAGCAAGTCCGAAAAGCTCGTCGCCCTTGCGTTGGCATTTAAGATTGATTATACTGGAGTCACCAGAATGACGCAAGCGGAGATAGGGGCTATGGCATCCTTGACACCCAAAGGAGTTCGGACTGTTCTTCAGCGCCTGACACAGAAGATTCAACTTGAGGTCAGGAAAGAGAAGGGTCGCAACGCCTATTACTTTATACAGTGGGCTCAGATATGATTGACTCAGGTAAGTTTTGGGGCCCAATTCCAGTCTACGTTCTTCAAGATCATAGGCATAAGGCCGGTCACCTCCGAGTCTTAGGGGCAATCCTTAGTTGTCCTCAACCTTACTTTCCCAGTTTAAGGGAAATTTCTGAGAGAAGCGGTCACACACCTAAGTACTGCAGTAAGATGATTACGCAGATGGTTAGGTTTGGAACCCTAGAGAGAGAACAGAGATATCACTCCACTAACGTCTATGCTCTCACTGGGTACACCACTGAGGTGGAGTCCACTACTGAGGTGCATAGAGAGTGCACCACTGAGGTGGCACTAAAAGAATCTTTAAAAGAAAATAAACAAAAGGGGAACGGAGTGATGGAAGGGTTTGACCACTTCTGCTCAGTCTATCCTCGACACCGATTGGGGCTGAAAAGGATGCTCCATGAATACTGGACGCTGAATAGGCTTGAAAAGTCTTCCAAGGTTATTGTAAACTCCGTGAAGGAGCACGCTGACACCCCTGAGTGGAAAGAAAAGAATGGCATGTTCGTTCCGGGTGCTCAGAAGTTTCTTGAAGAGGAAAGGTGGGTTGTGTATACTGCGCCCGAACTTACACAATACGAGGAAGACTGATGAGACTAATCACCCCAGACTTAGATGACTTTATGAACCCTGTAGATGTAGAGGGTCACGTCTTCTCCCCTAATAACTTTAGGGAAGAGACATTATCTTGGATCGAAAACCGAAACCTTAAAGCTGGGTGTCAACTGCCCTGTCTAAAGAAAACAGATCTGCGCATTATTCCCGGCTCCATGACAGTGTGGGCAGGAGTGAATGGCCACGGCAAATCTGCCTTGGTTCAGCAGTTCTGTTTGTGGTGGGCGGCAGGCAAGTACACTGATAAAGATGAGAAGGTTTTGTTCTGGTCGCCTGAAATGGCATTCCATGTTCAGATTGAACGCATGGTGAAACAGACGCTTGGCGTGGGTGAGCCCACAACTATGGCCGCAAGTTATATCATGGACTATCTGGAAGGAAAAGTGTTCATCTATGGAAAGGAAGAACACGTACAGGCATCAGAGATAATCGCTCTGGCTCGATGGGCGTCTGCCAATGGGTTTACGCAGTTAGTAATTGACTCCTTGATGATGGTAGACCTCCAGACAGATCAGGCCAATCTCAATCTAGGCCAGAAGAACTTTGTCCGGATGCTCAAGGAGGCGGCTCGGACTACTGGACTCCACATTCACTTGGTTGCCCATATGCGTAAGGGGGAATCAGAAACCAAGATGGGAGACAAGATGGATATTAAAGGGAGTGGAGAAATCTCTGACCTCTCTGATTACGCCTTCCTTATCTGGAAGGATGTACGCAAGCAGGAGAAGCTGTATAATAATCCGGAAGACGAGGAATGGCTACGCAAGCCTGATGGATATCTCAAGTGTGTAAAGAATCGGTATGATCCAGAGCATCCATGCTTGGCTCTCTGGTTCAGTGGTGCACCGTTCTCGTTCAAGAGTGGGCGTAGGGCGGATATCCCTAGATTGCTTGAGCCAAGTAAACAAGAGTTAGAGAGTGGCTACGTCCCGAAGTAAAGGAGAGGAACTCTTCCTTGCCCAACTGGATGAGTTTGGTTTTCCAGATCCAGAGGAGGAGTACCGCTTTCATGACTACAGGAGATTTAGGTTTGACTTCGCTTGGCCTGACGTGAGTATAGCCGTTGAGATCGAGGGAGGAACCTATGTCCAAGGGCGCCATGTGACTGGTGCCGGGTTTCATCGGGACTGTGAGAAGTATAACCTTGCCGCGAGAGGGGGTTGGAAGGTTTATAGATTTCCTACAGCAATGGTAAAGTCTAGGGAGGGAATCAAGTTCTTACTCGGTGCTTGGCCTATTAGGCTAAAGGGATTATCACCAACCCTCAGAAAAGTGGTAAGACCAATTGACCAATAATCTAATTTGGCAAAGAATAATGCGGCAGACAGGGACACCGTGCCGTGGATGTGAGCAGTATCACTCGTGTGCTATCCATGAGGTTGCGTGTGAACAGTTTGAGGAGTACATTGAGACTGGAGAAATTGAACTGATACTCCCAAAAATACCAACAAAAGAAATATTCATGGGGATTTACTTTGAGGAAGAGATCGAAAGAGAACCTTAAATCATTAACACCATTATCATCTAGCATTTGGATTAACCCAAGACGCCCTTGGACTGACATATGTTTTGCCCTAGCAGGTACAGAGAGAATAGTATCTAATTATGCTAGGCTGAAGTATGCAGGTGAGGATAGATATTACGAAGATGTGTGGAGATACGTCTTCTACAAAGTCAAAAAGATGGCCGAAGAAGATAAATGGAAGTACAAGAATGAAAATTTTCTGGTACGATTGGCGGAGTTGGCTGTGCAGGAGTCAATTCGATCTGATCTCTGCACCAGATGCAATGGGAAGGGATACATTGCCACTGGATATACGAGGATGGACTGCTTTAGTTGTGATGGGTCTGGAAAATTGAA
>Ga0209434_1000931_pt1 | contig 13399 bp, 15 predicted proteins | sample ETNvirnome_2_300_FD_184068 | JGI IMG/M metagenome (GOLD analysis project Ga0209434, IMG submission 184068) | Marine viral communities from the Pacific Ocean - ETNP_2_300 (SPAdes) (version 2) | ecosystem: Environmental > Aquatic > Marine > Oceanic | place: Pacific Ocean | collected 2013-06-22
TTCAATCCCGCCGACCCCGCCGCGGGGCTTTGTCGATAAGTCGGCCGATGCTATCGGGGGGCTTCTTGGAGTGACGACACAGATAGGGGTGATGTCGTATGCGGCGCCATCGATGCCGCAATGGTTGGTATGGGAAAACGTTAATATTATGAACGGTGGTCAGCCGGGTCAAGGTGCGGCGATGCAACTGACATTGGGCGGGATGCAAAAAGCCATCCCCGGCATTGGCTTCGTTCCAGCCGCCAAGCGTGGCGCGTTAGTCAGTGGTCTATTTGGAACGACCACCTATTTAGGCGGTGGTGATACGGTTGATGTCCTGATTGCTATGGGAATTCCATTTGCATTCGAAGGGATTGGCATGACGAAACAGCAATGGGCCAAGTACAAAAACAAAGACCAGATGATTAAGGCCATCAAGGAAAAGGCGCCCGCCTTGAAGAATCGGTCTGATATGGAAATTGAAGGGGCCGTGTCGAAGCTGTTGACGAACGTTGAAATGAAAGCGAAGTTCGGCAAGAAGACCACCAAACAACCAGAAATATCGGCACAACTTAAAGACCACATGCAACGGGCGCAGTATGATAAATTGCTGGCGAAAGCCAATGCAGGGAATAAACAGGCCATCAAGGAACTCAACGATTTTATTCAGGGCAAGAACATTCCCACCTATGAACAGTTGTTAGAGCAGGGGTATAATGGCGATGTATCCGCATTCGATAAGATACAGTTGGGACAGTACAAAGGTGGAACCGCTGAACCGAAGGCTGAACTGAAAATCCCGAAGGGTAAAAAACCCGGTGCTGATTATAAACCGAAGACCCCCATCCAGAAGATAAAGGAACAGGCGAAGTTTGCTGAAAATGCTGACACCCAACCCGGCAAGCTGGACACCAAGACCACCCAAAAGTCAAGGGAACGCGGGTTCATCACCAGCACAAAAGAAGTGGTTCCTGAATTAAAGATTGAAGGCCAGTACATCCCGCGACCGACCGACCCGTTATCGATTAAAGCCCGTAATCTGGTGAAGGATAATATTACGCTGGCTGAAAAACTACGGAAGACCCCGAATGATAAGGGGGTGGCAACCGCCAGCGAACTGATTAAACATTACAGCGAACGTGCCAGAGCCGCTAAAACACAGGTGGACGCCGATATCTTTTTCGATAAAGCCGCCATCGTAGCAAACGAAACAGCGGTGATGTTGACCGAGGCTGGAAGGACGGTACAGGCCGCGTCCATCTTAGGGCGTTTGACCCCCGAAGGACAGGTGCGATTTGCGGCCAGAGAAATCCAGCGGTATAACGAAGTCATTGCCAAGAAAAAGGGCGGGGTTCTTGGATTGAAAAAGAAGTTGCCTGAACTGAACGCCAAGCAAGCCAAGCGCATCTTGACCGACATGGAACGGATTCAACAGATGCCTGAAGGCAAGGCCCGCTGGCTTGAATTTAATAAACTTCAAAAATTTATCACCAGCTTGGTCCCAACCCCGCTTCATAAGAAGGTAACAACTGTATGGAGGGCTGGATTACTGACAGGCATTAAAACCAGCGGATTGAATATCTATTCAAATATCGGGCATTTGGGGACCGAAACCATCAAGGATATTCCCGCATCGATGGTCGATAAAGCGGTGTCTTATTTCACTGGCAAACGAACCGTGACCCCAACGGTCAAGGGATTAGGAAAAGGGTCACTGGAAGGAACGGGTAAAGGGTTTGAGTATCTTAAAACGGGATACAGCGACCGCGATATCGGCACGAAGTTCGATTACAAACGGGTAAATATGGGTAAAGGAACCATAATGAAGGCGTTACAGGCGTACACCGAAGGGATATTCCGTGTATTGGGCGCCGAAGACCAGCCGTTTTATTATGCCGCCAAGCTTCGGTCGATGTATCAACAGGCTAAAGTGTCGGCCATGAACCTGAAACTCAAAGGCAAAAAGGCACAAGCCCATATCAATAAACTAATGGAAAACCCCACTGAAAAGATGATTAAGAATGCGTCGATGGATGCCGAAACAGCGGTCTATATCAACCGCACAAAATTGGGGGATATCGCAAGGGGGGTTCAGCAACTACCGGGCGGTGAATTCGTCGTCCCGTTTTCCCGTACCCCGTCGGCGGTCGCCATGCAAATCGTCAACTATTCCCCCGCGGGGATAGCGAAGACGATTATTCAGAATATCGGAAAAGGAAGGTTTGACCAGCGGGCCTTTTCGCAGGGCATGGGAAGGGGTTTGACGGGAACCGCTGTGATGGCGATTGGGACCGCGATGTTTGATAATGATTTAATCACACTGGACCGACCGACCACAGAGAGGGAACGAAAGCTATGGGAACTGGATGGACGACCGCCGAACTCTGTCAAAATTGGGGATAAATGGCGTTCCGTTCATACCTTTGGTGCGGCGGGTAATCTGCTGATTATCGGGGGGCATTTTAGGCGGGCGTTCACCGAAACAGGAAGCCCGACCGAAGCCATGACCGAAGCGTTGGGCGGGACCGCCAAATCATTCACAGAACAGACGTTTGTACGGGGAACCAAACAGGTGATTGACCTTATTTCTGACCCCGAACGGTCGGCGTCGTATGTCGCGGGCGGGTTTGTGTCGTCGATTGTTCCCACGATTGTCGGGGATACGGCAAGGGCCATCGACCCCAAAGAACGCCGTGCTGATACCATCGGCGAAAAAGTTGTTTCACGAATTCCGGGGGCAAGGCAAACACTGGAACCAAAAATCACGGTCTTGGGTGAAGAAAAAGAACCCACCGCGAACCCGTTGGAATTGATGATTGACCCCACACGTCCTTCAAAAGAAATTTCCACCCCGGTCATTGATGAACTCGGGCGCTTATGGAAACAGGGTTGGGAAGTATCCCCGAATCTATTGGGCGATAGAAAAGGATACGATGTCTTAACGCCCGAAGAAAATACAGAACTGTGGAAACAGGCGGGAACGATTACAAAAGAAGCGTTGGATGAAGTCTTTAAAACCGAAAAATATCTCAAACAAACGGACCAAGAAAAAGCGGCCGATATTGAAAAAATAATTATCGCTTCTCAAACGGGCGCCAGAGACTTCGCGGTTGCCAAGAAATTAGAGGGGTTAGAAGGAGAGGAACGGGCAAAGGCATTATTCCCATTAAGGGAATCTGGCTTGGCAAGTCAAGAGTTAATTCCCATCGCATTAAGCCGCCGAAATCCGCGTAAAGCACGAAAGGATAAGAAGTAATGTTCTTTGTGCCAGTCATTCCGCAGGATATCAGAGTCACGGCGAACCCAACATTTTTATCGGTAAACTCTGTCTATCTCCAGACCGTTGCTACGGGTAATTACAGCTTGGGTGATTCGACCTGTATGGATGCGATTACGACGGGTGAATATAATACCGTGATGGGTTATGCGGCAGGGACGGATTTAACAGATGGTGATAATAGTGTTTTGATGGGCAGATTTGCAGGAACTAACATAACAACGGGCAACGAGAATGTATGTATCGGACAAAGTGCAGGCGCAGATTTAGTGACTTCTCATTACAACTGTCTTGTTGGTTCTGATGCAGGAAAGGATGTGACAACTTCTGGTAATGTGGCCGTTGGTAGGCGAGCGTTATATACAGCAGTTGGTGGTTCTGGCTATAATACAGCGTTTGGTTTTAACGCCTTATATGGTGATGGGGCGTCATCGCAGGATAACGCCTACAACACGGCCATTGGCGCACAAGCGGGTTACAGCATAGACTCAGGCGATTACAACTGCTTAATGGGCTATCAGGCGGGGCATGACTTAACAAACGGTTCATACAATGTTTGTTTAGGCGTAAAAGCTGGATATTCCATAGATATTGGAGCTTACAACTGCTTGATTGGGTATCGAGCAGGATACAGTATGACAATAGGCACTTGGAATGTTTGTATTGGAAGTTCTGCTGGACATGATATTACAACCGGACTTTACAACACCCTTGTTGGGTTTGAAGCGGGTGCTGATTTAAACGCAGTTAACGATACTGCGGTGGGCTATAGAGCACTTTTTACGGTTGTGGGCGGGGCTAATAATACGGCCATAGGCAATTCTGCCTTATATGGCAACGGCGCATCCACCAAAGACCACGCTTACAATACTGCTATCGGCGCACAAGCGGGTTACAGCATAGACTCTGGTGACAATAACTTCTTTGGGGGTTATCAAGCAGGGTACAACGTAACAGATGGAACTCAAAATATCTTAATTGGTTTTCAGGCTGGATTTGATTTAACCACAGGTGGTTATAATACGCTAATTGGTTATGTGGCGGGTGTTGATTTAACTACAAGTTCAAATGTTGCTATTGGTGATGTAGCCTTATATACGGTCGTTGGCGGGGCTGGTAAAAATGTTGCCGTGGGTAGTTCCTGTCTTCGCGGCAACGGAGCCTCATCTAAAGACCATGCCTACAATACAGCCATTGGCGCTAAAGCTGGCTTCTCCATTGACTCAGGTGACTACAACTGCCTAATGGGTTATCAAGCAGGGTATAGCATAACGAATGGAGCAAGAAATATCCTGATAGGGTCAAAGACAGGATACGACCTTACAACTACATCTGATAATACGTTTGTAGGAGCCAATGCGGGGGCAAATGCAACAACCGCATCAAACATAGCGATTGGGTCGGCGGCTCTCTTTGCTAATGTTGGGGGCGCTGGACAAAATGTTGCGATAGGTGGAAGTGCTTTGAATGGTGATGGTGCATCCACAAAAACATACGACAGAAATACAGCCGTTGGGCACACTGCTGGACTTTATATAGACACAGGACAGAATAATGTATTTGTAGGACACACATCAGGAAATAGAATTACAGATGGAGATAATAATACGGCGGTTGGGTATCAGGCACTTATGGGCAATGAAACAGGCTCGTTTAACACTTGTATTGGACGAGAAGCAGGACAAGGTGTCACCGCAAATAATCATTCAAACAACACCTTTATTGGTGGAGAGAGTGGGTTCGCCATCACAACAGGCGGGTCAAACGTATTTTTAGGTAAAAGTTCTGGTTATACCCAAACAACACTTAGTAACCTTTTGATTATAGACAACCAACAAAGAGCCAATCCTGCAACAGAGTTATCTACGTCCTTAATGTATGGATGGTTTGATGCACATGCCTCCGGCCCTGCGTTACGGGTCAATAATCAATTAGGTATTGGCAAAAGCCCGACATCGGGAACGGCTTTAGATATAAATTTATCTACTGAGGACTTAGAAATTATAGACGCAAAATCAACTGAAACAACAGGAACAGCGATTGGCTGGATAAAAGTAGAGATTGGCGGCAACGCAAGGTATATCCAGTTATATTCCGACGTTCCGTCTTAAAGGAGATATAAAAATGGCAGACCAAATTGTAAAAACAAGAGTACCGCACGCACATGTGCAGACTGTCATCGACACCTGTAATGCGGCCGGTGGAAAAAACTTAGAATTGTCTGTGTATAGTGATACTATGAACGGAAATTATGGGTTTGTGATAGACCCCAAAGACGATGCTGAAACCGTCCGTGATTATGTCGAGCGGTGCAGTGTGGATTTACTCAAAGCCTTGTGTAAGTTGAGGGGTGAGATTGTCGGCAGAGATAGTTATAATGCCGCCGTTCAAGCTATCGGTCCGATTGTCAATGATGTTCAGGATGATGTTGTCGGAGCAGATGTATAATTAACCTAATAAAAATTAACTCTTTACGAAAGGAGATATAAAAATGGCGAAAAACAAACAGCAAGAACAGAAGAATCAGCAGAACCAAACGGTTAATTTGGAAACAATGAGTACGGTTGACCTTGCCATGTTGCAGGGAGGACAGTTTCAACTATTACAGGTCACACAACAAAATCTATTTGCTATTGACGCCGAATTGAAACAACGTAAATTAAAAGACTGTAAGGACGCAAAATGACCCAGAAAAATAAGGCAAATCTTAAATGGATACTGACGGTTATTGGTAGTGTTGTCGGGGTTTTCGTGACCGTAATCGCGTCAACCGTGAAAATCACCACAAAATTCAACGCCAATGACGCAGACCACATAATCATCAAATCCGACCTGAAGGACGAAGTGGAACGGTCAACGTCCGTCGATATTGCGCGTGGAATCACGCTGAACAAAATGGGCGAGAAAATGGATGAAATGTCGTCAAAACAGATTCAGGTCATGACGAATCAGGGCCGGATTATATCTGATATTGAAGATTTATCGGAAAAGATAGATAAAGTCCAATAAAAAGACGACATCCGTGGGTTCCAGTTACCCTGTTATCGGCTGAAACGGGGGCCAGAATCCACGAACGCCTTATTTCCATGCCGTTTACCACCCCAATTCATTTAGGGCGTTAAATCGAATCCTGTTCGGTCTTACAGGGTGGTCTTTCAGGAATTTCTATCTTACAAAAAAGGTCTTCTATCTTACAATCATCAAACTCATTTTGAATTCCATGCTCAAAAGACCAACCATGTTCTCCAATTATGCACGACTTTTGGCAAACAAAAAAAGGCGTAGGATTGGTTGCATCGTATTTTTTCTGTAAAAATATGATATCCACCACTTCGCCTCCGTATTCGCCTCCGTATGGTACATAAAAATATATTCCCGCGTCTTCGATTTTTTCTTTATTTACCCAATTCATGTTTTCTCTAAAATTTAACGTGATTTTTTTAGCTTTTCGTAAAGCCTTGACCGCTTTTAACATAGTTTCAGGCGTGAAACAGAACTTCGGCTGTTTCATAGAGTCGCCTTAATTTCGCCGACTTTCATCTTCGTATCGGTACTCTGTGAGTTGCCTAACAGCATCTTCGCGGTTTTTAAAAGGCCGTTATCTTTTTCCCCGGCCATATCCAGAACGCCTTGAACCCCCTTGACCAGTTCCAATAACTGTCTATCCTTGTCGTCATTCAGTCCCTGAATGTCCGTAAATGCTTCTTCCACTTCATCTTGTGTCATATCTTGCGGGCGCTTTCGCATCAACCCAATCAGCCCGGTCAGTCCACCAAATCCCGCCATCGACAGCCCCAATGTCAGCAAACCATCTTCGGCAAAGACCATTTCTTCCCGCTTCTGGCCTATGACGCGGTTTTGAATGACGATATCGGATAGTTGGGCGTAATCCAACTGGTCCTTTTCCATCATCTGCTGAATCATTAGCTGGTTGACTTCGTGGGCGTGGTCCACCGCTTCTTCCAGCCGCATCGCCTTATCCAGATTGGAATATCCTGCAAAGGCTGTGGGTTCAACGACTTCTGCTTCGGCGGCATACTCCAGCGCCTTGTTATCGAACGGGGCAGGGGTAATCAAAGACGACAGCGACGCGCATCCAAACCCGGCGACCATTAACAAAAGACTGATAATAATAGTGGCAGTTTTCATAATCGTTTCCTTTCAAAGAACTTATCCCATAACGGACGACGCCCGATATGCGCTGTCGGTCCTATCGAATCAGCGTTAAGGACTGTCGGACGCCGCCCTTTTGAGAAGGGTTTTTATTCGTTACCTTCGAAGTTGAACGTGCCTTGTGTTCTAACGATTTTCAGAATAATTTCGGTTTCCGCTTCCATGATATTGCGCAGGTGGTCAATCTGTTTACCGGAAAATTTCATCAAGGTAAACTGTGGCTTGTCCACCGTCTTCTTGATACTGAATCCCTTCATCCCGCACGCGCAGGTAATCGGCGGGAATTTCGGGTCGGGGACGCCGGGGTAAATAATCGACACATCAATATTCGATTCATTATCCACGATTTCTTGGATGAATTCTGAATCCCCTTCCTTGACTTTCAGGGACAAAAACGATATGACGTGTTCGCCCTTCTTTAAGGTAATCATATTGATTACCGCCGTGGTTTCGATACTGTCCTTTTGTTTTTTTGTTCGTCCTGTCATTATCTGATTCCTTTCATATAGTTTCTTTTATTTTTTGGTTCGGGTACATCCCCGTAGTTTGAACATTCATTCCACACCCGATACAAGAGGTGATATCCCAATTCATGTATTTGATATAAGACATATAAACAATTTTTTCCCCGCATACAAGCGCCAGTCCATCGCTTCCCCATTCTAAAATTTGGTGTTGTTTTTTCATAAGGGTATAATTTCAACTTCGGTTCGCGGTAGTTTATCCGTATAAACTTTCAAGAGAGTTCCTTTGCAGATAATCCCATCATCGTCCCAAAACTGGCCGGTCAATGCGTCCAATACGAACTTATCCAAGTTATCCCTATCGCACCGCTTCTTTAGGCAATGATAAAACGGTACGCCCCGTTTGAGGTATGGTTTTTTCTGGTGGCTTCCGTAATGGTTTTTCGGCCGTTTGAAATGCCATTTAATATTGACTTCCAGCGGTCCCGTAAACGGTTCATCGGGTCGATGGTGCAAACATTTCAACAGGAATTCGGACTTCTTCTTTTCGGCGGGGTCATATTTTTTCCTGTATTCCCTTCCGTCTTTGCCACGATAGCGGGTTTTGCCTTCACCCATGCGGGGTTGAGGAACCGGGTCGCCGTACACCACAAAATGAATCGGGGCTTTATCCAAAAATCGCCCTTAAATAAAAATGGGCCATCACAATCGCCAGTGTAATGCAGATGCAACAAACAACATCGACCATAATAGAATTGCTGTATTCAAAAACAACTTTAATGCAATACAGAATCACACAGACAGCAATAAATAAAAAAAATAACGATAACATAAAAATCATTTAACCTTCTCCTTTTTTGTTGAATAACGGGTCACGGTTTCAATGAACAGTTCATTTTCCACCGCACGTTGCACCCGGTGAACATCCATATTGGTTGCTGAACAGTGAATCAGATGGATTTGCTGGCATTTTGACATGTTCATCTTTTTCAGATAGTCCATCGTCGTCTTAAATTCCATGTGCGTATCTAACAGGCGCTGTGCCAAGCGTTCATTGATAGATTCGGCCGTCACATGTTTCCGTAAGAACTCAATTTCATAGCTACATTCCAGCGCAATCACCGTAAACGGATGGGTAAACAGGAATTCGATATAGGCGGTATCTGTGGCAAAGAAACAAAATTCATCGGTGATATTATCTTTAATGACAAAACCGCAGGGGTCGGCGGCGTCGTGTTCAATGGGAAACGCCACAAAACTAAACCCACCCATTTTACATTTCTGCATTATGTGAATGCGATGGGTGTTTCGTCTATGATGAATCCCCAACGCGCCTAAGGTTCCAGCGGTGGCATAGACAGGAATCCCCGCCTTCATTAAATCAACCGTCGCTTTGGAATGGTCTTGGTGTTCATGCGTACACAGCGCACAGGCGATATTAGACAAATCATAAGACAGGGCTTTTTTTAGCTTGTTCCATGAAACGCCGGGGTCAATCAGCATCTTTTCCCCCGAATCCAGCGTCAGGACATAGGCATTGCCGGTTGAACCACTGTATAGTTGTTTAAATTTCATTTAATCGTCGTTTAAGAATTCCTGTTCGCCCGATTCGGGTAGTTTCGGGTCGCTGAATACATCGTCAGCCGTGACCGAAGCGGATTTATCGGTGATTTCCTTTGACGCTAATTCGGTGGATTCCACAAACGTTCGGTGCTGACCTTCTTCTCTAACGATACCGCTTTGTAAGTCCTTTGTAATGGCCTTCGGCAACCACTTGCAATGCTGTCGTATGGTCGTTTTCCTGCACATTGCTTCGTAGTGGTCTTTCCATGCGGGGGAATTCTTGGCGGGGGATTTGCTACGGAAGAATTCAATTTCATCAATGCGTAAAAGGAGTTGGTGGGTTCCATAGCCTTCGATTTCAACAGAGGTATAGCACCCGATAGGTTTACCCGAAGGCTTTTCCCATGAATACGGATGGTCAACGGTAATACGTCCATTCTCGCGCGTCACCAACACTTTATCCTTTTCTGATTCATAGATGATATTGGCGGTAAACGATTTCACCTTGCCGCTACGATAGGCCAGTTCCATCAATCCCTGATACCCGATAATCAGCACCGCTTCCTTGCCGAACGGGACCAGATAAGCCAGCCCGCGCGGGTCAATATCCAGATTTAATGACGCCGCTATGCTGGCGGCTTTAGTGATGGATTGGGGCGTACACTGTTGAAGTTTCGGTGATTGACACACCGCCGCATACGCCATTTTTGCATAACGGGCGGCGGCTTTTTCAGCATGCGCCCCCAAAACTTCCGGCAGGGCGTCCTTAAATATCTTAATCGCGCCTTCGCCCAATAAATTAGATTGTATTTTTTGAAGGTTTGATTTTTGTATCTGTTGAGTTGCCATTATGTGAATCCTTAAAAGAGTTCATCCTTTTTGATTTCTTCATTGCCTTCCAGTATCGTCAATTCGTCCACAGAATCAACCGCTTTCAGGTAAATCTTTTGGCATTTCAGTTCAAGGTCCACCGTCAGGGATTCACTGTTATCGATAAACACCGGAACCGATATCCCGTAATGGGATGATAAACAGTTGATGATATCAGCCCCCATCAACGCCTTTTCCCCGTAACTGCAATCAGGATAAAGAGTTCCGTCAAGCATCGCATCACAACACGGCTCGATGGATTCATTTAACATGGTATTAAACAGCTTGAAGGCAACATGTTGGAATTGACCATCGACCGCCATTTCAACCTGATTGGATTGATAGGCTTGATAATCCCCTATTTGGCTAAGTTCACCGTCCAGTTCGGCAATCTTAACGCCTAACTCTTTTTCGCGTAAATTTAGTTCTTCTATACGTTTAGCGGCTTTTTCCTTTGTATCTACTCCGGCCATTGATTTATCGATTTTTGCCACCAAATTTGTTTTTTCACGGCGCTTATTCTCGATATCCGTTAGCTGTTCGGACGCGGATTTGCCGACTGTTTTTTCAGCGGCGGCAATTTCAGCGACCAACTGTTTACACACCGCATCGTCGTCCGGCTTAATCACCGCCCGATTATCTAACTGGTCCGAAATCTGCTTAAGTCTTTCATTGGCATAGGTTTGTGATTCGGATAGTTGAAGCTTGGCTTTTCCTAAATCGTCTTCGGCAACCGTCAGTTTCTCTTGAAGTTTCTCAATTTGCGCTTGAAGGTTTTTCCTTTCGGCCTTTTTCTGGTTTCCCTTTGACGCTAAATGCTTACACTTTAAGTCGTTCGCATCTTTTAACAGTCCTATTTTGCCTTCTGGCAGGGTTTGACCACACGCCGAACACGTTGATTCAGAAAAATCAGCCGCATGAAGGGTCAAATATTCGTCCCGTATTCTCTGTAAATCCGCTTGGTGGGATTCCAGCATCGTTTGGCGAGTAGAAATGTCAGATTGGAGTGATAAAATCATGTTTTCACACTTTTTTATCGCGTGGTGTTTTTCTTCCACCCCGCCTTCAATCTTGGCCTTTTCTTTATACAGGGGCTTATGTCCAGCGGTGTCGGTGCGCAAAGAAGCGGTTCTTTCTGACAATTTCGCCTTCATTTCGTTAATCGCGTCAAGTTGTGTGGTGCGTTTGGATTCTGACGACAAGAGTTCTTTGCGTTTTTCATCCAGTGTTTCGATATCCCCTAACAGCATCATGCGTTGCTGGATTAACCCCCCATCCACATCTTCTTCGGCGTAGGTTTTAAAAACCTTTTGTTGTTCATCGATACGAGGATTGATTTCGTCACGTTCCTTGACATATCCCTTCTTTTCGGCGGCAATCACTTTTTTGTATTCGTCCATCGTTCGCCCTGAAAGCTTGTTCAGTAATTCAGTGAATTGTTCACCGGGTTCAATGTCGCCGGCCAGCTTCAACAGGATTTCCCTTCTGTCGGTCCAGTGGAGTTTGTCGTTAAAGAAATGTAAATCTGTCAGCATTTTAAAATTATGTTCGTCAATCAGTTCGGTTATACTGTCAGCATATTCCCCCACCTTTTTCGGCACATCGTCAATCCAGCACAGGGTTTCGTAGCCCCTAATCTGTCCCTTGACGACCTTTTCTTGCAGGTCTTTTTTGAAGGTCTTTGTGGTTCCATCGATATTCAAAACCCCTGTAACCGATGTAACGATTCCCTTAATCGGTTCGTTCTCTAAGCCCAGCGGGCGCACCCCAAAATCTTTGCGTCCTGTACTGTCTTTTCCGAACAGCAACCACAGGAACGCATCATACACCGTTGTTTTGCCGGTCCCGTTTTGGCCCGCAACGATTCTGTTTTGACCGTCTGGCTTAAAGTCAAAGTTCTTAATTCCCTTGAAATGAATGATGGTTAGGTGTTGTAGTTTTATCATTTTAGTTCCTTAAATATTTTTTAAATCCCCGCACCGACATAGAAGGAGGACCGCATTTGTGAATACGGGTTGACTACCCGGCGCGGGGTGGAAAAAGGGGTCAGAAAAAAAGGTGGGGTCCACGACGAACCCCACCAAAGGAGGAGGGGTTGGAAAACTTAAACTTCAAGCCTTCCAAATGATGAAAAGTTTTATTAGTTAACTGTTTTCTGTTTGGCATTTAATATCCTTCGACCGCTTCCTTATTTCACCCTTTTTGCGCCCCTTTTGCATGTTGCTGACTCCACAAAATAACTTCTTTTATTTACACCTATACTGTACCTCCGAGAAGGATACTCTAATTGTTACAACAAAGTCAAGAGAATTCTTTTAAAATTTTACCCTAAGTTTCAGTTAAATGCTGTAACCCTATTTAACAGCACGTTTTAGGACCATGTTCGATAAGTCGGATTTTATGAGATTTATAATCGGCGCCGTGACACCTTCCTTTATTACAACCGCCCCTTGCGCTGCTTCGTAAACATCCAGCCCGGTAATTTGTCGGTTGATTAACGTGTATCCACCAGCCCGTCCCCGTGCGCCGTCCACCAGCCCCGCTATTTTTAAATCCGCAATCAGCCGCGTAATATAACACGCCTGAAAATCCATCCCGTTTAATTTCAAATACGCTTCAATCTCACTTGTTTTCTTAAATTCATCTACTGAAAGATACTGAATTATCAACAAACACGCTTCAAATTTTTGTGTAAACATACTATTTCCTTTCTGCTTTCTGGATAGCTTGTTCAAGCTTGATTTGTATTTCTTTAATCCATGCCGTTTGCATTGTTATCTCATGGAAATATTCCATCGATGCTTTACACGCTTCCAGTAAATCATTGTTTGATGTTATTGTCAATTCCGCGTCTTTTGTTATATCGCCATCTGTTCTGACGATATACTTCGCACCTTCAAAAGTGCCTTCTTTTTCACCGTTAGGGCAAACAATAAATTTATCTGTTAGATATTCTGCGCCCCCGTCTGTTTTGTGATAATAAAGTTTCATCATTTCCCTTTCAAAATTCATTCTAAGTTTCAGTTAGATATCGCGCACTGTTTGACTGGCGCGTAACACTACATGCCGTTTG
>Ga0209434_1000936_pt1 | contig 13369 bp, 17 predicted proteins | sample ETNvirnome_2_300_FD_184068 | JGI IMG/M metagenome (GOLD analysis project Ga0209434, IMG submission 184068) | Marine viral communities from the Pacific Ocean - ETNP_2_300 (SPAdes) (version 2) | ecosystem: Environmental > Aquatic > Marine > Oceanic | place: Pacific Ocean | collected 2013-06-22
AATCCAAGTTTTTCGGCTTCAGTTTTCAAGGTCAAAAAATCTTCATTTGTAAGCCTTGTTTCGGAAAATCTCTTTACATACTTTAAATCCATCCTATCTTTATAGTCTGGGTGGATAAAGGTATCAATATTTCTAAATTGGAATTTGAATGCGAAATCAAATTCCTTATATGATTCTTTTGTCTTGGCAAATTCTCGAATCACACGTAAGCCGTGTGATACGTCGCCCATATGGTTGTTTGCCATTTCAAAAATAAACAATTTTTTCATTTGTATAGCTCCTACGCTTTTTATAATATAACATGACTATTTCAACTTGTCAATTAAAAATTAATCAATATAGTCACTATATTTATCTAAATTATCGATTAAATATTTTGGGTGTGTTTCAGCGTTTATCTCTACTTTTTTAATTTTATAGTCTTTAAACAATCTAGATAAGGCTTCTTCTTTTGTTGTGTGGGTGAATTTAACTTTTTGGCCAGGGATAACATCCTTAGAGTGGGCCCAACTTCGCTGCTTCTCTAAAACTTTTTCTCCGTCTGTGTTGTCAAAAAAAGTAAAGTGCCAGCCTCCATTTTTTATACAGTCATGGGTATGCAAGCTCATGCTTCTTATTGTCGCAGGCAATATTTGTTTTAATACGGAAAATTCCGTTATTACACCAACACATAAGCGTTGATTGTATAGATTAAACTTATATACGTATGTGTCCATTTCAAAACCAAAAGAAGGCCTACTATGATGAAGTCCTCCATTCACAAGGAGTTCGTTGCCGGCACTGGCCAGCGGATATGTAGTATTTTTCTGTTCGAATCTTTCTAAAGCAGCTTCAAATGCTTCTTTTTTTATAATCTCGTCGAGTCCGGACTGTAGCACAATATCGTCGTCGTGGGCCCCTTCTTCTATAAGGATTTTATATAGATAATTGCCTTGAAAGTGATCTCTAACCCAATCATCAGTTACTTGACCAGCATTTCTTCTATCGTGCACAGTAAATTCATCTAGTAAATCTATATTTTTAGGGATCTCTTCATCAAATGAATCAAATGTTCTATAAATCAACTTTTCAGAGTACTTTTCAAATCTCTCCTTGTCAAAATTAAACGGTTTCTTAAGTCCGGTGTGAGTCTCCCCTGCTTCTACAACAACAAATTTATCTACAAAATCCCAGTGTTGATTGAGCCTTAATTCATAAAGATCGTTTTCGTTCAAAAATGTAACACAATCATAAACTGCCATTTCTATACGTCCTCATTAACTTTTTCAAATTTATGAATTGCAGCAAAACAATTAGGAATTAACAAAACATTGTCCGTATTTGTGTGTACGACTTTTGCATATTCTCCCCAATTATGTAATAGGCTAGAAGGAACAGGCTTAGGAATGGCTCCGTTTAATTTTATCCACATATCATTTGTTAAAGCTAGTTTTTCATCCCAATCGAAGACGCGTTCTTCGGGCTTATAAGGAAGGGCCCAAAAGGCCATATCCTTCGATGAATGTTGAAAAAAAACCTCGTCATTCGATTTTATAAAATTTTTAAATTTAAATTCTTGGCCTTTGTATGAAATACTCTTATAATTGTATTTATAATAAAAAAGCGGCATAAAAATATTTGCTTCCGCATTTAAACATTGACAAAAATGCATAAAGAAATTACTTATAAGCATATCTGACTCTAAACAAATAACTTTTCTATCGGATAGTGCACGGGTTTCGTCTTCACAAATACTCATAAAAAAATTATTTTTTTCTTGTCTGTTTTTAAACTGATAAACTTCAATATTAAAAAGCCTTTTGGCGGCGGTCTTTAGTTGATTAAAAATATCATCAATTAATATATTTGTTGTGTTTTCATCAGACGAAAATACATAAACATAATAATCTCCGAAAGCGCAGTCTCCAATTTCTCCCTCGTTATTATAACGAATTAAGTTAAATTTTCTAAAATTTTCTAAAATAAAATCAAAATTTTCAACTTTATTTATATCATGTTCAAAAATTATTGGTATTGAAGTAGGACTCATATCATTTGGCCTCTCAAAGAAAGATATTTTGTTTCTGGGTATGGGTTGGTACTATTTTCCCATTCAATTTTAATGGAATTATTTTCATCATCAAAAGGATGCACAAATATTTCATCACCTACAAGATTTCCCCATTTTTCCACATAATAGGCGAACCAGCGATCACACACCACACATCCATAAAATGTATGTAAAGCATAACTTATAAGCCTCTCATGTTGTACTCTGGAATCATGGAACATCCATGGTTTTCCAATATGAAGAAAATCTTTGTTTTTTATGCGATGAATCCATGGGGGTGTTATTTTTCCGTCAAGAGGGCCCATGTATGCTTCCTTGTCGTTAGGATCAAGACCATAAGCTAAGTAACATCTTCTATGAAGATCACTTTCGGTGCCGGTATGGGGAGAAAAATTAATATCATCACATCCATACATTTTCCATCCTAACTTAGTGGTAATGTTTAATGCTAAGGGCGTCGTATCGTCTGGGTGGTCACTGGATACGCAAACAATATATTTCGAATCGAAATATTCGGAAGCTTCATCCATTATTGAATCAAAAACATTATTTTTTGAAAAAGCAGTATCGGGCTGAAGGCATAAGGTACAATCGGCGTCGTTAATGTCAAATGCCCTATGTTTAGATTCATTAAGATATTGTAACGGGGAATTATCTCCTCTTGGCTCAAAATTTATATCGTATTTTTCTGCTATAGCTAAACTCTTATGAAGCAAACTGTTCGTAATTCTAGAAAGATAAAGAGTTGTATTAACATTATGATTTGTTTTTTCTAAAATCGATTCTAAACCATAATCTAGCCAACTAAGTTCTTCTTCTGAAGATAACGCAATAGATAGCTCAATTTTCATTTTTGTTCTCCAATTTAAGTTTAATTAAGCGCCAGAGCATTTACTTGGAATTCGACAGATTTTCATTAAATGCTCTTTTACTTCTGGGGTGAAGTGTCTGTTAAAGTTAAACTTATCAAAGGTGTCCCCACCGGCATAATGTAACATCTTTATTTGTTTGCCATCTAACCATAATTTTTCATCTTTAAGCTCTATTCTCTCCCAGCTTTCCCAGTGCTTTTCCGGATGGCCATCCCACTTAGGATCTCCATACGCGCTAGCAATATTATAATATAATGGCTTATCAATAGGGTCTAGCCATTTAACTTTGTATTTTCCAGAATGAATTAAAAGGTTTAAATTATCTTGTTCGCCCATGGGATACTTATTAAAATTCTTGTGATTAGAATCAACCCAGTCGTCCCAAAATTCTTTTCTTGTAGACGCAACGATACCGGCATTTGCATATTCATGTATCGGGACTTGGCCATTTAAATTATAGGGTGGGCCGCAGCCTGCCGTTCCTTGATCAGCGTTGTTTCTTGCTACCGCAATATCGTAATCGCCTTCTAGAATCTCATCTAAACGATCTGCTATAACAACATCCGCATCAATATGAACAACTAAATCGTGATCATCAGCAATAAGCCTTGTCATAATAGGATTTATATAGGCCATAGACATTGGATTATATTTTTGAGCCTCGTGGGCAATATCTTTAGTGGTTGTGATATACAATGGAATATCTGGATGAAAATGATAAAAAGAGCTTATCATCTTAAAGGTGCCATAATAAACAATTCTATCGTCTGTGACATATGTTATAAAAGCTGGGTTCATTCTTTGGTCTCCTCTATTCGTTCAAATTTATAAATAATATATTCAGCTTGAGGCATTGTCACTGTCGGGTGGGCCGACTCGATCCCTTTATAAAATATTCCATAATCATGGAGCAAAGGACTGGGGGGTTGTGTCGGAATCCAACTAAACTTATCAAGGTTGGCGCGTGTCACATGATATCTTTCATTCCATTTATGAAAAGAACTAGTACGTTCAGATCTCCATTCCTTGGCGTTCGGATTATATGCTAGCTGCACGTCTTTCCAATTCCAAGGGGAATCGGCCACTAAAAATTCTTTCACAATAAATTCTTCATTATTAATATTAAAAACTTTTTTATATCTAAATTTATAATGAAAAACTGGGAATGCCCATGAAGCCTCAGAGGTTAGTAAGTTCGTAAAATTCTCATTCGATGGATTCGCGCAGGCTTCAATGAAGTGCCATGAATAAAGCATATCAGAGTTGCAATGAATAATCCTGTTGTTTTTGTTTTGGGTCGTCCAGGTACCTGTGAGTTTTTCTGCGGCATCTTCGCCATCCAGAATATACATATTGACGTCATCTGTGGGCAGGCAGTAGTGAATTTTATTTTTTCTATATTTTTGTGCGTCTTGGGGCTGGGCGAGGACGGGCGCGTGGTGTCGGCCATCGGTTAGCCAAAGTATTTTCTTTTGAAGTTCTCTTATGTTGTCATAAATTTTTTGTTGCTTGACTGTTTTATCAGATGTAAAAACTTTAACAAACCACTTAGCTCCTATGCAGATATCTGATATCTCTGTCCGTATAGGTTTCCCAAAACGTTCCATATTAAACAGTATATACTCATGAGTGTCTACTTTCGCAATATCATGACTCCACATAACAATGGTGCTCATATGATAAGCCCCTTTAATGTCGGACTCTTGGCTTCTGGGTATGGATTTTGGCACCTTTCAAAGGGGATTCGATAAGAATACTGTTCCTTATTGAAAGGCAGCAAATACTTTTCTTGGAGTAGCGCGCCGCCCCATTTTTCATAATAATAATACAGAAAGCGCTGGTTTAGTACGTTATTACAAAAATAATGGACCGCATAGTCCATCAATTGTGGTGAGTTCAAGCGGGGATCTCCATTCCATGGCTTCCCTGCATGAAAAAAATAAGGAGTTCTAATCCGTGCTGACCATTCGGGCTGTACCTTCCCATCCAGAGCGGCCTTGTATTTTTCTTTATTCTCTGGATCCAACCCCCATGCCAAATAACATCTCCGATGTATATCATGTTCAGCGCCTTGTTGAGGATAAAAGTTAATGTCATCACAGCCGTATTTCTCCCACCCTAGTTTCGTATGGAAGGCCATAGCCAAAGGCGTGCTATCATCTGGGTGGTCGCTGCTCACACAAATAAAATATTTTTCATCAAAATATTCTGAGGCCTTATCTACGATATCATCAAAAATATTCTTTTTTAAAAAGACGGTATCCGGTTGTATCGTCAATAGAGTATCGTACTGATCTATATCAAAAGTTTTGTGTCTCATTTCGTTATTATATTGGAGTAAAGAATTATCGCCGCGAGGTTCATAGGCAATATTAAATTTTTCTGCCAATTTTGCGCTCTCTTCGTGGAGCGAATCAGAATATTTTGCCAAAAACAAAGTACAATTAACCTCGTGTCTTGTTTTCTCCAGAATAGATTCTAATCCAAAATCCAAATAAGGCAATTCGTGTTCTGAAGCTATAGTTACAGTCATGTTGAATTGCATTTTTCTCGCCGGTGGGTTTTGAAGCTATCTGAATTTGCTGAACTAAAATACATTTATATTATCGCGCTGAAACATATAATGTGCGGAATGAGGGCAATACTCGTAGTTTATATTAAGACCAAGCCCAATAGCAATCGAGGCAGCGAGGGAACCATTTCCAATAAAATGTTTATGGCCCTTGATGACTCTAGCTAATTCTAATGATGTGTTGGTGACAACACAGGGAATTTTTGCACAGCCAAATCTATTGACAAAATCGCGATATTCTTCATCGATCCCTACAAATACGGCGCGCTCGTTGAGTTTTTCTCTATTAAAATAATAATGATTATCGTTTCCTCTGTATCTTAGTGTGCGATTTATTACTATATCTCTGTTTGAATCAACTTCTATGGGTTCAGTAACTTCGAGCCATGGTTCATTTAGATCTTTTATATCTAAATTATATTTTTTAGCATGAAAATAAACCAAATTTTTTATTCCCAAATCATCTTTATGAAATTCGCTAACATTTACATCATAAATTTGATATGATTTACTTGTTTTTCCAGAATACAAATCAACATCTTTAAGATATGATTGCTCCTTTAGCAATGGAAGCAAAAAGAGTGCTTTATCTAAATTAAATTTACCGCTCATATTTTTAATATAACCTTCTCTAATATAATCTTCTCCTCCGCTAGGATCAATATGATACGTGTGGCCCCCTAGCTTTTTTATGAAGAGCAAATGATGTATAACATCGCCCATATCACCGCCTATAACAAAGGTTTTTGGATTTTCATAAACCAACTCCTGCTTAGACGTATCTCTTAAATCTATTTCCATTTAATCACCTTTTATAATCCTATAGCTATCACTATCAAAATGTTGTGTTGAGAATTCAAATAATTCGGAATCTTCTAATGCCACCATCTGGTGTCGGAGCCCACGATATACATGGAAGTTTTCTCCGGCACTTAAAACTAATTGCTTTGCTTGCGAAATATCATCGTTATCAGAATAATATACCATTATTTTACCAGATTGTAAATAAAAAACTTCATCTTTTAGTTTATGATAATGCCATGAGCATCGTTTTCCTTGATTAAAAAATAAAAGTTTTCCACAATATTCTTCACAATTAACAACCCAGCGTTCCCAACCCCAGCCTTTATCGACGTGAGTCATTGGCAAAGAAGTCTTCATCTTTAATTCCTTTGTCATCAATATAAATATCGCCGGCTGGTTTTCCTAAAAATAATCGATGATATTTGACACCCCAGCTTTCTAATTGTTCCTCGGTCATTTTATAAAATGCTGTATTTGCATAAGCAACGGAGTTTCCGCTGCGGCCCATTCCTCTTGCTGTTTGAAAAATGATTGTGTGGCCATCGTCATATAGTTGGTTTACTTTTTCAATTCTTTCATGCAAAGGTTTAGATTTCTCATAATCAAAATTAGGTGCCGTTGTACAAATTGTACCATCAATATCAAATACATAAACCATCGATATCTTCCTTTGTTAGAACGTATGTTCCCATTTTTGAAACAGATAGGCTAGCGTACTTGTTTGCCATAGTAATAGATTTTTCAATACAATTGGTGGTTAAAAAACCATGTACTAATGCGGCTAAGAAGACATCGCCGGCACCGCAGACGTCAAAAACTTCAATGGGCTCTGTCGGGAAAAGCTTTTCTTTGTATAGTGCGCCGCGATCACCTAATGTTACCACGAATTCAGAGTCAATAGGGTTTTCCTTAATGTTTTTATATTCTTTCTCATTAATCTTTATAACACAATTATTAAAACATGTCAAATTGTTTTTTTTGGTATCAACAAAAATTGGGATATCTTTAAATTGTATACAAATCCTACTACATTCATCTTTTGTTAAAAACCCCTTATCATAATCGCTAATAATAACTGCATCGTAATGCGTGTCAAGATCAATATCGAGCGATTGAAACTGCATCCTTAGTTCATTTAAGCTCAACGGAGAGAGCAAATTTTGTTCTCCTGTGTCGTACCGCAATAAATGTTGATTATATCTTTCATCAATAAATCTATGTTTTTGTATTTTCTTTTCGTTTGTAATATGATCGACTTTTAAACCAAAAGCTGACAAATTGGCTTTAACGTTTGCCGACATTCCAGGCATTATTTCAGTTCTTAATTCTTTCATTATGGGTACTGCTGCTTCTGGTGAAATGCGTTCGCAAATTCCATAGTGATAAACATCTTCGCAACTATCCCCTATTAAAAGAATTTTGTAATATTTTTGTTGTTGAGTATCCACTTATTCTTTCAAAAAATTTAATTTCTTTAGCATATCGGGCCCCTACTATAGTTTTGGTGCGCCAGTCAGAACCAACTATCATAATATCAGGAGATACCTGCTTTACTAAGTTTTCTAATTCCTCTCTAGAGCCGAAATCTAAGATCTCGTCTATGCCTTTAAGGCGCGACAGAAAAAATTTCCTATCTTTTAAATTGTTTATGGGCCGGCCTGGGCCCTTATCTTTTCTAACTTTCTCGTCAGAATCGATTGCCACAACAACTTTGTCTCCGAGGTTACTAGCATATTTAAATAACTCAAGATGTCCTCTGTGTAAAATGTCGAAACAACCATTTATAAAAACTACTATCATAACTCTGTGGGATCATTAACCCCATATGAAATATCGCTGTTGGATAAGTTTGTCCAATTATTAAATAAAATATTATTCATGAAAGGGGTGTAGTGCGGTTCTTCTGTGCCGAGGTATACTTTTTTTGTGTTCCATAAAGATGGAGCAACCTCTACAAAATGACAAAGACATGAATCAACACAAATAATTTCTGTTGCATTTTCTAGAACTTTTAACCAATCTACAATTTCATAACCCTTGATAAAAGAAAAGTTTATTGGGTTTTTAACTTCACAAGAAGGCAAAATATTACTATTATATCGATGCACAATAGAGTATTCTTCACTTCCATATTTTTTTTGTGCGTAGCTCTTTATAAATTCGAACAATTTCTCTTCTTTGTCTGCATCTCTGGTGTATTCAAGCGACCATCTTTTTTTTAATGGAGAGTCCGCCAAATCATATTTTAAAGCAATCCAGCTTCTTTCGGATGCCACCCAATCTTTAATTTTTTGAATTTTTTCCGAGTCTTGGTGTTGGCCCGGAAAAGCAAAGCAAGGATCTATGATTTTATACTCTTTTTTATCAAATGTTGCATAGAATTTGCTAAAAAAGTCAGTGGATCGTGTGCCACAAGTTGTTTTTGGCGAAAAGAAGCTTGTTCTCTTGTTGGAATAGTAATTAATATCATCGAGGCGAATATCAAAACTAATAGGACTTACGTAATCAAATCTTTCTATTATAGAAGTAAAATTATCCAATACCGGCCAATAAATTTCATAACCTAAATCAGCATAATGCTTTGCTATAGGTGCCGTAATTAAAGAGTCTCCTAGCTTTCCTGGCTGCACAATGACTGCTTTTTTGCTCATTCCACGTTTTCTCTTTCAAAAAAGGAGAAATCGTTATTCTCATCGACTATAAAATATTCTAAATGAGATACAAACTTATTATATAAATTTTCTTTACTAAATGTATCGTGTAATTCGAGTGCATATTCTTGTGCCGCAATGTGTCGTTCCTGATCTTCATAGCAGCGTCTCATTTGTTCTTTTGCTGAATATTCGCGGGGATAGGCCCACATAGACTCAGCAACAATAACACCATCCCAGACAACCCCTTCTTGAACGGGCCCAAGGTCAAATGCTATATTATAAAAATGTTCGTTGCCTTCTTTGTCCACCAGGAAATCTAATTGTCCGGACCATCCAGGCGCAACCACAGGAAGTTCACTATATGCAGCTTCAAAAATTGGAAGGCCAAAACCTTCGCCATGAGGCAATGCCACAAATGCTTTAATTAGTGGGTGTTTATAAAGGCTATGCATTTCTTCGTCAGTCATATCGCCATGTAAAAGATAAATTTTACATTTTCTATCAGGATAGCCTTCAAGAAGATTCGTTAAATCAAAATATAGTTTTTCTCTATCCATCAAACAATTTTTTGCAATATTAGATTTAACAACGAGCCCTACTTCTTCATCACCAAACTCTTCAGTAAACCACTTAATGGTATCTGGAAGGTTTTTGCGGGGGCCAAATTGAGCAACGCATAAAAAATTAAAATCATAATCTAGCTCTAGATCGATTTGGGGCAAATTATCAAAAACCTTAACCGGATAATTAACATATTCTATGGGGGTTCTTAACTTCATTGTAACCGGGGAGCCATCAGGTGTCTGGGCAGCATATTCTGTGTTCTCATATACCTGCTTTGAATGGCTTGAAACAACAATAATTTTATCCATTAAGTCGCCCTTTTCAATCCATTGTGGAGCTACCTTTGTCGTTTCAATGCCGGCCGTGTAGCCAATATTAATAGGGGCATATTTTTCCCACTCATTTGGAATTGTAACCTGCAACGTTATATCAAATTGGCCGCCTTGTTGGAGATACCCCATGGTTTTTTCGATGGTTTGATCTATAAACTGACGTTCTTCATCGGCTGTGATAATCCAAGATGTTTGACCCCATTTAATAGGTTGAATATAAATATCAAAAAGGTCTTCTCGGCTTCGAAGAGCGCGCAAGGCAAAACGGGACTGTTCTCCATATCCGGAACGTGTCAACACTGGGCCCTTTAATAATATCTTTTTGCGCTTCATGCCACCTCCCGAAGATGCCAGCGTTTATAGCCTTTTCTGGTTTCCCATGAACCATGTTTTTCTACTATTTCATCCATTAGTTTAATCCATTCTCTTTCATAGTGTTCAAAATTGTAATTATTTCTTACATGCTCTCTGCCTAAAATTGACATTTTCTTATATGTTTTTGCATTCATACCCAAAGCCTTTTTAAGTGTATTATGAAAATCTTTTTGTGATATTCTATCTTCATAGATATAAGGTACCTGTAGCGATCCTATAACTGCCTTAGAAACTGGCTCGATTCCAAACCCAAACCAATTTTCGCCATCTGTTACTTGTTCTTGTAGTCCACCAGTCATATTAACAATGATTGGGCTCCCACACGAAAGAGATTCGAGCGTGGCTAAGCCAAATCCTTCTGCGTCCGAAATATTAATAGTAAAATCGGCAGCGTTGTACATAACGGCAAGATCTTCTGGACTGCATTTTTGAGTGGAAAGAAGTACTTGTCCTTCTGTAAGCTCTAAAATTTCAATCAGATGTGGCAAGTCTTGTCCGTGTGGATCTCTTGCGTCTGTGTGCATCAACAAAACGGCCTTGTCGTGTCCTACCTCATCTAAAAATTCTTTAAACCACCAAATAAGAGTGCCGCTTTGTTTGCGGCGCGCATTTCGATTATTCCAAAAGAAAATCTTTCTATCTAAATTTTTTCCTTGTAAAATTTGACTTCTTACGTTCTTTACTTTTCCTAGTTCTTCTTTAGTTTTATATTTATAATAAGCAGCAGAATTTACAGCATGGGGCAAATAGCGAGAAGAAACATTAGGTGAAACTTCTTTTACAATTTCATGTGTTACTTTTGAGATACAAACAACTTCGTCAGTAGAATCATAAAATCTACCGTTATATTTAGGAGCAGGAAAATTATCCCAAACATGGTAATATACCATTGGCACCAACGAACGGATTTCATTTTCAATTTCCCACAACCATCCATAAAATCGAGGATCTGTCATAAACCATAAAATATCCGGCTTTTCTTTTTGCAAAATTGAACGAATTACTTCATGATTACCATATCCATCAACTGGATATATTCTCCAACTATCTCCATATGGTTCAACTTGCTGGGGATTGTAATCTTGATGTTGCATTGCGCCGCCTAGGCATACAAATTCATAACGATTTGTCTTTAAAAGTGCCTCAATAAAATATCTTGTTTGAGTACCTACGCCACTTGGTGAAAGCGGGTGGTCTGAGAGGGTCACTATCTTTATCTTTTTCATATAATTCCTTATGGGCAGTGTTTTGTTTTATGAAATTTGCAACCATAGCCTGCCGTACATGATAGTCTATTTTTAATATAGCGATTTTTCTTAATATTCCAAAGCGCCATGTTCAATAATTTAAGAGCGTTTTGAGTTTTTTTGGACCCGCTAGTAACACGAAAAAATTCTACTTTGTTGTGCTTTGCTGTTCTTTTCAATAAAGCAAAATGGGTTTCAATATCTTTAGGTTCTGTATCAGTCTTTTGCGCAAAAAAATGTTTATAAAGCGTTAACTGATATGTCGTCATCTTGTTGTTTTTACGACGAGCATCCCAGCCCCACGAACAGGTCTTCCAATCAAAAATGTGTACTTTTCCATCGGGAGTTCCTACAATTGCATCAATATAACCTTTAAATTGAAAGTTCTCTTCTCCTTCGATTGGCTCAAATAGGGGCAATTCTACTGCAAGAACTTCATAGTCTCCAAAATAATCATCAAGCGCAACTTGAATCTCAGGTAAAAGTTTTTTACCTTGTTCACGCATATCTTGCACAAGCTTTTTATCAATTTCAATATCATCATCAAGATTCTCTAAGCATTCTTCAAATTGTTGGATGAAATATTCATCCCCTACATCTTCTTGTAATAGTTTTTTTTCACATACACTATGAACAGCAGTTCCAAATGCTGTGAAAGCGTTTCCTTTGAAACCATCGATTTTATCGACTCGTGTGAGCTTATGATAGAAAGCACAAAAGGCCCAATCCTTAAGCTCACTATAACTTATGTGTGGCACAAATACTCCATTATAGTTATATTATAACCTACTTACACTACGGTGTCAAGGTTTTCTTCATCTTGCAATAATAACAACTTTTTATATAAAGCTGGACTAACCTGTTTTAAAAAATTGTGATCCGAATGCAAATAGAAGTCCGCAAATCCAGTTGCAAAATACTCCCTCAATGATGTAGGGGCGTATGCATTAATAAATAGTCCCATGCAAATCATTCGGAGTTTGTCGGATCCAACTTTTTCTAATAAGAACTCATCGAATTCTTTATCGTATTCTGTATTCATGAACCATTTCAATGGAGCTTTATAATCCATGGCCCACAGCTTATCATGTAAAATTTTTCTCTTTCGTAAGAATTCATCTTTTATTTTTTGATCTCCATAAATTTCATATCCATATGGCGCCTCAATAGAGTGGGCAAGCTCATGAATGATGTCATCGAGTATATCTGATTCATCATCTTGCACGTTTGAAACATGAAGAATTCCATTTTCATAAAAAGCATTAATGCTTCTTTCTTCAAACTCGTCAAACCAGCCAACTATTATCATTTCTAATTCTGATAATAAGTGTTCCGGAAGGGCGCCTTCTACTTTCGCAACAACTCTTTCGATGTCTATTTCATCGTTTACTAAATCGTCTTTAAAATAGACGTGAGTGCCGCGAGAAGTGTAAAAGTCACTCCTCATTTCCTGTATCTGCTTCTGTCTCTGCTTCAAGTGTTGTCGCATCTTCTAATCCTAGTTGGTATCCTCTTAAAAAATTCTCTTCAGCAATAGCAAATAAAAATTCCGGGAATTCTGCTGCAATGGCTTCTGCGATCATGTGAACCGTTACTTGTTCGTCTTCTGGTTGGAACTTTGCTCCGGTATAGTTAATCAAAAAATTTTTCAATTCTGAATCATTGTTTGGCGGCATGGCCAATAATGGGTTTGTGTGTAATTCTTCTTCTGTAATTACTTTTTCTGTGTCTGTCTTTGTATCACTCATGGTAATAACTCCTATTTTTAGTTATAACACAATAATTTAAATTGTGCAAACATTTTATAAAACTTTCGATGCGAGTGTTGCTACTTCGCTTCGTTCTCCCTTCTTAAACGTGACGTGGCCGGCTAAAGAATAGTCTTTGAATTTTTCTACT
>Ga0209434_1000937_pt1 | contig 13366 bp, 15 predicted proteins | sample ETNvirnome_2_300_FD_184068 | JGI IMG/M metagenome (GOLD analysis project Ga0209434, IMG submission 184068) | Marine viral communities from the Pacific Ocean - ETNP_2_300 (SPAdes) (version 2) | ecosystem: Environmental > Aquatic > Marine > Oceanic | place: Pacific Ocean | collected 2013-06-22
ATATAATATCTGAATCCTTACACACATCACCGTGAGTGCTGTTACACTTACTAGTGTCTATATCATAAGTGAAGATTTCATAAAAATTTATCAATCCTTCTCTTATCGCAGAGCCTACAAATCCCTGTCCTATTATTCCAATTTTAAAACTATTTTTGCTCATATATAAAAATTCCTTCCTTTGTATTAGATTCATATTCAGCTACTTTTTTAATATACTTACCATAAGCTGTGCCAGATAATATATCTGCCTGTGCTAATAATTCATCACTATTAATATACCCCATATAATATGCTATCTCTTCAAGACATGCGATGTTTAAGCCCTGTCTATTCTCAATCATTCTAACAAATGAAGATGCTGAAAATAAATCTTCTGCATTTCCTGTATCAAACCAGGTATATCCTCTTCCCATAGTTGTTATGGATAAAGCTTCTTTCTTTAAAAACTCTTGATTTACAGAAGTTATCTCAAGCTCACCTCTTACAGATCTACCTATTGAGTTTGCTACTTCAACAACTGAATTGTCATACATATAGATCCCTATGACAGCCCAATTAGACTTTGGACAGTCAGGCTTCTCTTCTATTCCTACAAGCTTTTCATTAATAATCTCAGCAACACCATATTTCTCTGGCTCTTTGACATTATACCCGAAAACAACTCCGCCGCCTTCAGATTCAACTTTTTTCCTTGCGCTTGATAAAAGTTCAGGCAATCCATGACCATAAAATAAATTATCACCAAGAACCAAGCACACGCAGTCATCTCCAATAAACTCTTCTCCGATTTGAAATGATTGTGCTATTCCGTCTGGAGCATGTTGTATTTCATATCTTATTGATATTCCAAACTTAGATCCATCTCCTAGCAAGTTTCTATATAGTGGTAAAAATTCCTTTGAACATATTATTAAGATTTCAGTGATTCCAGATAGCATTAAAGCTGATAAGGGATAGTATACCATAGGTTTGTTATATACTGGCAGCAAAGCCTTTGACGACGAATGAGTTATGGGAAATAAACGAGATCCAGTTCCTGCAGCGAGAATTATTCCTTTCATTTTAAAACTCTTGTATTTCTAAAAAATTGCTTTAGATATACTCTTGACAATATTTTTGATAATCCCGCAAGATCATTTCCAAAAAGATTTGCGTAGCTTTTAATCATTGACTCTTGTTCGTCACTAAGCTTAAATGAAAACAAAACGGGGCTTTTATATTTCAATTTATTAGAATTAAAATTTTTATCAACATCTTCAGAAAGCTTTAAAATATCACTATTGACATCATAATAAAATTCGTGTGTATATTCTTTATATGACATATCGAAAATATTTGATATTCTTAGCTTTTTAAATTCTATAATCTCTGAAGAAAGATCAATTATTCCAGCATCAACATCTTTTATTTCTGACAAAACATCTTTTATTGCTATTAATCCTATTTCACAGACTGATTCAAAATATTCTGTTAGTGATAAGGCTTTGTACTTTGCAAGCAAGTTATTTCCATAGTGCCCAGAGATATACTTTTTAATATTTTCCTTTTTGCTTGTAAAATGATCAAGATCAATCTTTTCAGCCCACAGTTCATTAGTTGACTCATTGATATATTGATCTACAAGATGATTAAACTTTTTAACTTCTACGTTGTTGTAAATTTTTTCAATCCAGGAGAAAGGTGACAATCCAACATTTTCTAGAACTTTTACTATCTCTTCAAATATCCCTTCATTATAAAAAATATTAATAATCAAATTCATTTTTCTACAATCTAGATAATCTTGAAAACTTAAAGTTGAATTTTGAATGGCTATCTCTTCTATCTCTGCTGAGACGATTTCTTCTCCGAGCACGTTAAAATGTCCAAAGCATCTCGGAAGAACTCTAAATTTAGTTTTCAATCCAAATCTTTCTCTAGATTCAGCTACATTCATTTCTGTGCCAGGAAGCATCATTAATTGATACATCACGATAGTGTTAAACCTACTATCAACTAATTTTCGCAATGTTTCAAAATGCTTCTCCTTAGAGTCTGTAGGTAGCCCTAATATCACCTCTGAGGTTACGTTTGAATTTACGCCCTGTGCTTGCTTTGCTACATCTAGAAGCTTATCTGTAGATATATTCTTTCTCTTTATACTTTCTAAGACTTCATCATCAAGACTCTGTACTGATCCATTTACTCTAATTGCACCATTTACTAGCCTTGCAGCTTCTAGAACCCTATCTTTATTATTTTTACCAGTTGTAACATTAATAAATTTTGGATATCCGTATCTATCTTGCATTTTTCCTATAAATGAGCATGTATCAATATCTTCTTTAAACATTCCAAAATTTGAATCAGATATATAAAGATCATATCTCTTTTTGTCATCAGGAAAATCATTGATTTTTTTTGAAATATATTCTATCTCTGAGTTGACGACATCTTGTGATTTCTTCCTGACCTTTGTCCAATATGACTGGCCCTCTGTGCAAAATGTACATGTAAATGGACAGCCTCTATTGGTTTGAATGATTGGCAATAATCCACCTCCAAAAAACTTGTCAAGCATTCCGCTCGAATAAGGTGATGTCATTTTTGTAAGATTTGATATTCTAGCAACGTTTTTTGAAATAAAAATATTATCATTTTTGTCAATAAAAGCAGTATTTATTAACTCACTAGACCTTTCTTGAATCTTAGAAGACTTATCTTCATGACACATAGTCTCACTTATAATGTCAATAATTTTTATCCAGCCCTCTTCACCCTCTTTGTAGATATAAAAATCTATCTGTCTATTTTCTTTTAAGAATTTTTCTTGATTGGCGGTGTCAACAGGAAAATTGGGTCCTCCCATAACTATTGGAATGTCGTGATATTTTTCTCTTATCGATTTTGCAAAATTTAGACCAAGATTGCAATTCCATATATAATTTGAAAAACCTATTAAATCAGGCTTTTCACTATCTAAAGCTTTCGATAAATTATGAGGAAATTTAAAAATTTTATCTTCTATTTCAATATCAAGATTGTCTTTTGCATACTGTATCATTCCTGCTATTGCAGCGGGAAATACATCTGATGAGATTGTCTGCTGTGTGTAGGTGAGATCCGCCATCCATATTTTCATAATAAGTATTCCATCTCATCTATGACACTTTTGATTTTTATTATTGGAAACTGTTTTTTAGGATCGTGAGACTTTGGATTTTTTAAAAGTAATCTTAGAGATGTTTTTTTATTAAAGTTTCCCATATGTCTGACCACCCCCTTGTCCATGACACCTGTCATCAAATTCAAATCATGATAATTTTTCATCATCTGTCCTTCAAGTGCTTGCAGAGGATAGATGTCACCTTTTGGAACTATATCGTTAAAAACTGACGCCTTGCATATATTTGCAAAATTATACCAATGCCAATTTGTTTTATAAAAATCATATCCGTCAATTTCTTGTTTATCTGACCAGGATAATTCTCTCTTTGAGAAATTATTATAATGCCTTTGTGAGTTTGCCACATCTCTATTGGGATGACCCCCTAGTTTGTCATATAACACTTTATTATTAAAATCATATGTTAATATTCTCAAGTACCCACAATCACTATTGTTTGTAAAAAACTCAAAACACGAGTCTAAAAAATTATTATCATAGAATAAAAAATCATCTTCCAGGTGCATAACATAGTTTGCATCTATTTCTTCTGCCTTTCTAATCAATAAGTTAACAGCGAGAACATCATAGAGATTATTTCTTGATTGATATATTTTATCCAAATAGGCGCATTCATTTAATAGATTAATTACGTCTGGTGAAGAACCATTATCTATAGCGTAGATATACACATTAGGCCCTGCGAGATTTTTTAAACTCGGGAGACATTTTTTAAATATTTCATATCTTTCTGGATTCAGTTCACTATTACAATACGTTAGAAGTCCTACGCAAAGTTTATTCATTTTCTACATCTCACTTTTAAAAAAATTAATAGTTTCTTTAATGTGATCTTCAAAGCTTGGAGTCGAGCCAAATCCCAAATATAATAACTTTGAATTGTCTATAGAATATCTAAAATCATGTCCAGGTCTATCTGGAATAAATTCAATATTTTCTTCAAAATCTTTTTGAAGCTTATCTAGAATAATATTGACTGTTTCAATATTTGATCTCTCATCATTCAGTGTTACATTAAATGTTTCGTTTAATTTTGAATTTTCCAAAATAAATCTAATTGCTTCAACGTTATCTTTAACGTATAGCCAGTCTCTAACGTTTGATCCATCACCGTAGATGGGTATCTTTTTATCGCACATTAGACTTTCAAGAATTGTTGGAATAAACTTCTCTTTGTGCTGTCTGGGTCCAAAGTTATTGCTGGGGCGCACCATTAAGAAATCGACTCCGTGTGTATTATTATAAGCAGTTATCAAATGTTCAGCTGAAGCCTTGGTTGCAGAATAAGGATTTTTTGGATTGAGTTTTGAATCTTCTGTAAATGATCCTTGATCGATAGATCCATAAACCTCATCTGTAGATACATGCAATAACTTTATCCCTGTTTGACGACAACACTCTAATAAGGACTTTACGCCATTAATGTTAGAATGAATAAATCTTTCACATGATTCTATGGAATTATCGACATGTGTTTCAGCTGCAAAATTAATAATCCATTCAATTCTTAGCTGCTCACATAGCTGCATAATCTCATAAGTTTTACAAATATCAATTTTAAAAAAATTAAAATTCTTATCTTGAAACGCACAGTCTAAATTTTTTAAATCACCTGCGTAAGTTAAGCAGTCAACACCACAAACAAAATATCCAGATGATAAAAAGTTATCAACTGCATGACTTCCAATAAATCCTGCACAACCTGTAATCAGCACACGAGATACATCATCCATCAAGAAACCAGTCACTATAATTTAATTGTGCCATATGATAGTTTAAAAATGAATAAAGCGGGTAGTCTATATCTTGTTTTGGAACATAATATTTTCTAATAGTGTTGCCTGCTATTCTTTGTTGTGCAGAGTTAAGATGAGAATCCCCCTGTTCGAGCTCTATTTTCCACCCCACAAAATCATTATTACTATTTTCTATATCAGACAAGTAATCGGTGTATATATCTTTTACGCTTCGTGGAATGTCGCCATTAGACATTTTTGAAAAATCCCAATCTGAAAACGATCTTTGTGATACAAAAGGTAGCGAAATATTATATATTTCGTTTATGTGACCATACGGTCCCTTATCCATCGTATCTGGTATAAACTTCCAGTCTGATCTAATGTGTCTAAAGTTTTGCATTGTCTTATGACGACGTTTTGTGTCTTGCCCCATAAAAATACCGCTTTGGTCAAGTGTATCTGCAAAAAGCCTTGTTCCAGAATGTCCCTTTCCTTGAATACAAACTGTCTTCTTTTTATATTTCATTTAAATTACCCTTCTTTTATCTTGAATAACAAGCTACAAGAGTAGTCAAGCTTATGATTATTATCAAAGTTATTCATTGGCCATATAGAAAAACTTCCTAGAACAGGTCCAAAATATTTTGACTTATAAACAAGATTATACCCATTTTTGCTTATTTTTTCTACTGTTTCATCAATATTAAAAAATCTATGTGGTATTCTAGATCCATAATAGTCTTGAAGTGCTGTAAAGCTTTCAAAGTCACCAGCAGGTACATCATCCAAAAGAAGGTAATCTGGATTATTTTCTACCATTTTTGCAATAACAGCCTCCCAGTCATCTATATACTGTATTGCTGAGTTACTATAAGCTATTTGTATATTTGAACGCACTGATAAAAAATCTGTATGAAAAGATATATTTCTATCATTTTTAAATAGTCTTCTGCCTGCTAGCACTGTTTCTTTAGTCTCGACTATGCTATAGTCTATTTTTAGATTATCACACGTATATGCTTTAAGCATCTCATACTGTGTTCCAGGACCGCCGCCAAAATCTAATATTGAAACTTTATTATTGTTGTTTGAAATAGAAGATATCAAAAGCGGCAAAGAAGAAAATCTATTACTAATTGGGCTAGGATGAGACTCTTTGCTTAGCTTTTCTCTAAATGCAATAACTTTATTACATGCAGTTTCAATCCAGCGGTCACTAGAAAAACCCAGTCCAGCACTCTCGTTTTTTGCATCTTTGTAGGTGATATATACGCCTTTCCAGATCTCTTTTTTTATACCCATTTAAAATCACCTGAATATTAAACTAATAGAGCTTTTTTACAACTTTTAACTATATACTCTACCTGGCTATCAGTTAACATTTCATGAAAAGGTATGCTTACTGTTTGCTCACTTACTCTCTCTGACTCCGGTAACGATATATTGTTCTGACAGTACACGTCGTTCAAGTGCATTGCGCTATAATGAATACCGCATACTATTCCTCTAGCTTTCATTTCACTGATGAATACATCTCTATTTGTAGAAGATATTCTATAGAGGTGAGAACTTGTATTTGAAAATCCTAAGCTACTATTGTAGTAGTCTCTTATTTCTGACAGCCTTAGATTTTTATTATCTAGTTTTTTTAAGTTTTCTAATGCTATTTTTGCTTGACATGAGTTTAAGTATGATTTCCATCCGGGAAAATGAATTTTTCTTTGCCAGCTATCTTGCGACCTGCTTGTGCCGTTTAAAACTGCCTTTTGAAACCACTCTATTTTATCTTTATCATCAGATACAATCATTCCTCCGTCAATTGATCCAACTGGCTTTGTGGGATAGAAGCTAAATATCATAATATCTTCTGGATTTGCTTCATTTTTAAACTGATCCCTCTCCACTTTCTGAGCTGAGTCTATTACCTTGTATTCTTTAAAATTGTGAATAATATAAGAGTCGCCAACCCAGTTTATATTATCTTCAAATAAAATTTCATTTCCTGACAATATTATGGCATTTAAAACTACGGGAGGTATTATACTTGGAATTTTTATAATTTCATTTTTATTAAGCAGGGATAAGAATATTGCATTTGTAGCACTGTTAACTCCACATGCGTGCTTTGCGCCAACATATTCTGAAAATTCCTTCTCAAATCTTTTTACAATTGTCCCGTTAAGAACGTTGTCAAAGATAGAAGTGTCGACTGTGTAGTGGTTTATATTAAAAAGATTAATCATTTTTCAAAATATTTCTCATTTTTTCTAAATTCATGCTAACGTCTGTTGGCATCTTTACACCGATAATATCTTTTAAGAATATCTTTTTTATGCTTGGATTTGATTTTTTTGCGAAATTATATATTGACATCTTATCGCCACCAATATTATACGTCCCGCACTTGTCAATTAAAGATAGGGATATTTTGGCAGCGTCATTAATAAAAATAGAGCTCTTATATGAATCTGCTATCGCTGCGTCGTGTGGAAAAGGATTTTTTACCATGGCAAGCCTGAGTATGCAAGAATTTTTATATAGCATTACTGAGCATTCTCCACCTAATTTTGACCAGGCATAATTATTAACAGGCATGACAGGATCTTCTTCAGAGTAATTTCCTTTCTCTCCCTGGTATACATGATCAGTTGACAAATATATTAACTTTATATTATTTTTCATGCATGACAGAACAACATTTGCTGTTCCTATGATATTATTTAAAATACTCCTGTCTGGACTATTTTCATGTATTGCCATAGGCCTAGTTAGAGCTCCTGCATGAATGAAATAGTCAGGATTTATCTCTTCTATTGCACTTTCAATTTGAGAAATGTCAGTTACATCCATTTCACTCTTTTGAAGAGGGAATAATTCAAAATCTTTATCGTTGCAAATAGAACAAAAATATTTTGTAAATTCTCCGCTGCCACCAGAAATTAGTATTTTTTTTACTTTCATATTAAAAACTTAAAGAGTTATTAAACTTTGCTCTAATAGCATTTGCTTTATCTTCGTCTGTCATAATTGACCAATACATCACACCAAGTGTTTTTCTATCTAGTCCCTTTGTAATCTCTGGAAATCCATGCCATGATCTATCTGAGCATTTAAAAACATTTAGTGTATTAAACTTATATGGAATTCTGGCATGAGAATTATTTCCATCATGAATAATGAGATCAAATGATGAGTCATATTCTTCAGATAGACATAGAATTGCGCTATACTCTCTTTTCCATCTATGGTTTAATCCGTGAGATGTTGCATCAACATGCATTCCAAGATATCCACCCTCGCCATTTGAATTGGGCGTAACCATCATTCCGCCGCCATAATGAGAAGTATCTGGAAAAGCATTGCCAGTTAATCCATTAAACTCCTTATTTGGATCAAAGTTAGAAGCTATGTAGTCTAATAGAATTAAAGCTGCAGGCGGAATATTTTCCCTACCAAACCTTGAACAACGCTGTATTTGATTATCTTCTACAGAATAGCTCACCCAATCATTAACATCGTTAAAGCTTTCAGCAGCTGCTCTTACAATTGCCTCTGATGGTATGAAATCATCTATAGATATCGCTGGAAACGGCGAGCTTATCCTTGTTGCTTTCATCCTAACATCTCCATTGTTTTTAAAATTTCTGACTCTAAAGAGTCTGATGGTGAAAAGCCCATTGATCTGATTTTTTCGTCGTTTACAAAGTATGTGTTCTGATTTAGAAGCGGCGTGTCAACAAATCTAACTTTTGTCTCTTTTATATTCTGAATCATTTTTACAATTTCAGAGAGACGAAAGTTATCTGTTAATACATTGTATGTCTCATTGATTTTTAGCAGATTAGATATGGCTAAATTAATTGAAAGAATTGCATCATTTATTCCCAAGTATGGGCGAAAATATTCATAGTTTTGCTTCCATACAGTTATACTTTGGCCCACCGAAGATTGAAAACTAAACTTATTAATAGCTGTGTGAAATCTCATTCCTTTGCTACAACCGAAGATTGTTCCAAATCTTAATATTACGTGAGGAACTGATAATTCTCTGAGTTTGTTTTCAATAATTGCCTTAGATTCTGCATATGGGCTTTGGGGAAGCACGTTGTCATCTTTTTCATACATGACATCTTGACCCTTTCCGTATACACTAGTTGAAGATGGAAAAATAAAAAGACTAATGCCTGCTAGCTTTGCAGCCTTGATAAAAGATGTAGTTTTTGTCACATTCACGTCAAAAACTTTTTCTTTTTCACTCATGCTTTTTGCTGCATCAGTTATCGCTGCTAGGTGAACAATCACATCAAACTTTTTTAATTCATCAACTGATATTGTTGAAAAATCTCTCTCCCAAAAATTAAATTTTCTATCTCTATTAAATAATGAACAGTATCTTTGAGAGTGCATGTCATCGACAACTGTTAGATCAAGATCTTTTTTAATGCTTTCTACAAGAGCTGAGCCTATGTGTCCAAGACCTCCAGTTATCATGATTTTCATAATGCTATCTCACTATTCTACTTTATATTATACTGTCAAAGCTGAGACTTTATATTCTTGAATATATCAAAGTCTTCTATATAGTCATCTCTATCATACTGTGAATCAGAAAGAACTAGTAAAATTGTATTCTTTCCAGTATAGCTTACTGAGTCCCATATCATTTCCGGTATAAAGAGAGCTTTATCTTTACTGTCTAGATTAAATGATATTGTATTGGTGCCATCGCTACATGTTACGACGACTGATCCGTTTATGCATATTAAAACTTGTTTTGTTTTGATATGAGCATGATTTCCTCTATTTTCACCGTCAGAGTCAAATACATAAAAAATTCTAGATACATTAATTGGAATATCTTTTAATGACTCAATAGATACAAGGTCTCCACTATTATCACTGTGTCGTAATAAGCTTATGATCTTTGAATCTTCAACTGTTGTATTCATTTATTTTCTGCTTCCCATATCTCACCAAAAAATCCTGGCTTAACCCTTTTTTCATCACTAGGATCATATTTTTCTGTCAGGTAATATAACATAATAGAATCCGGCTGAAGTGCTTTATATCCATGATACGTTCCAGGTGGTATCTTCAGTGCACGTAGATTTTTATCAGACAAGTATTCCCATCTAACCTTATATGTTAGACCGTCTTCTTGTAGTTCAGCAAGGCCTACCTTAAAAGAACCCTTGGGACAAAACCAATAATCAGTTTGAATTTCATGAACGTGCCATGCCACGACGTGAGAAGTAGAATTAACGTGAGATATATTTATTTGACCATCTTTCAAATCAAAAAGATTCAAAACTCTCTGTGCCCTATCATCCTCATGATAGTCGACTTTTATCTCTACTGCTTTCATCTTACTATTTAATAAATCTGACATGTGGCACGTGGGTTATAAATCTATTACTCTCTAGAAATATCTTCTCTTTTTGAGTTATCTCTTTCTCATAATTCCACGCACCTAAAAATGCATAATTGACGGAATTATCGAATCCATCTTCTGGAGATATCACTGGAATGTGAACTCCCGGAGAAAGTTTTCCCTGCTTGGCTTCTGTAGTATCTACAATGTAGTCAATTAAGTCGGGACCAATCTCACAATAATTAAACACAGTGGTTGATTTTGACGTAGCTCCATAGCTTACTATTTTATATTTCTTTCTTTTTAGCTCACTGAGCAAATCTAATAGCTGATCTTTTGATCTTTGAACATTCTTAGAAAATTGCCTATAGGCTGCTATTGAATTCAATCCAAAATTATTTTCCTTGGTGAGATTTTCTTCAACACTTTTATCAATTTTTCTAGTTTTTTCATGACACGCAAAAATTCTATTAGATCCCCCGTGAATGCTTAAATTTTGAACTTTAAATATTTCAAGACCATATTCTCTTAAAATTGACTTAAGCGATGTTACTGAGAAAATATGAGCATGCTCATCATATATTTGATCATAAGAGTTTCTTTCCATCATTTTTAAAAGTGAAGGATCTTCGAATACAAATACTCCGGAAGAAGATAGAGACTTAGAGATGGCATCAAAAGCCTCATCAAGATTTTGAATATGGCAAATACAATTTGCTGCAAATATTAGATCTTGTCTTCCATGATTAAATGCAATTTCTTCGGCAAGCTCACTAGTCCAGAAATTTTTGTATGTAGTATATCCCAGGTTCTTTGTTATCTCTGCAAAATTTCCACACGGCTCAACTGCTATGGCCATTTCATTTTCAAAGTTCTTTAAAAATACCCCGTCATTGCTTCCTATTTCAAGAATCTTTCTTGGTGAAAACTCTCTAATCAGTGCGTCAGCTGTTTCTTTAAAGTGTGATCTCATTGTTTGTGAAAGAGAAGAATAATACACATATGAATCATTAAACATTAATTCCGGAGGGACGAAGTCAGATAGTGAAACTAGCTTTGTCTCTTCATCGAATGTCACTGTTAAGTGAAATTTATATTCATTTTTTATTTGGTCAGCTGTTAATAAAAAATTATTTGCAATTGGTTGGATTCCTAGATCTAAAAATTCAATTTTTGCCATACTATTCCCCCTAAAGTATTATCTTCATATAGTCTGCTATACATTCTTTCCAAGACCTGGGAATGTAATCATTGATATCGTAATTACCCATTTTTAAAATGGAAACTAGATCTTTAAAATCATCATAAGCATGTGTCAATCCGGCGAATTCTACTGCCCCGCCTCCAGTAGAGATAACGTATGTAGGAATCTTGCACGCAAGACTTTCTAAAATATGATTGGGACCTGGATCACATATAGAAGCGCTTATATAAACATCATGTCTGGAGAGTTCTCTTCCAAGATCTTTTCCAAATAATGGATCTACAATTCTTGTATTTTTAAACGTATTGTTATGACGACCAATATACGTAAAAGTAAATTTATTATCATCTCCTACAAGCTCATCAATCTTCTCGTATATATCAAAGCCCTTTAATCTATTATTTGACCAGTGATGAGCAACTAGGTTTATTTTTCCATTTTCCATCTTTTCTCCTTCAGAAAAATGATCCAAATTAACGCCATTGTGTATCACACTATTCTTTTTAGACTCCCACCCTAATTTTAAATGATAGTCTCTCATCCACTTTGACACAAATATCGTGTGATCTGTTAGAGTGCTACACTTTCTCAATAAGCCGTCCATACCTGATGTGTTTTTTCTTGCATCACATTCATTTACCCTATGAATTATTCTTGTGCCGGGATAGAGAGATTTATGGGCAGCTATTTCATTTATTGATATTTGTAATTCACTATACCGAGGATCCTGCATAAAAATTACATCTATGTCGTGAGACAGCTTATGTGAAACATCAATTCCGGCTGTAGATAACTCATCACAAAGTGCTATTATAAAAAGATTTCCCCCTCCCCATGGTTGACCCCTTAATGGCTCTCTATTTACTAAGACTTTCACCTAATTATCTCATCTTTAAAAAAAATCATTAGTCACCTTTTATAAGTCGATGACTATCACTATCAAAGTGTTGAGTTGAAAATTCAAATAACTCGGTATCTTCTAGTGCAATCATTTGATGTCTTAATCCCGTATATACATGAAAATTATCACCGGGTCCCAGAATACATTCTTTTGCCAGCAAAATATCATCATTATCTGAATATTTTACCTTTATCTTTCCGGACTGAATATAAAATACTTCGTCCTTGATCTTATGATAGTGCCACGAGCATCGGCGTCCCTTTGCAAAATAGAGAAGTTTTCCACAATATTTGTCACAATTAACAATCCACTTCTCGAACCCCCATCCCTTGGAGACGAACTTGATAGGAATATCACTCCTGCTAGTTTTTGAATCTGAAAAATATGTCTCAGAGTTTATTACTTTATCACAGATAAAAACATCATAATGCGTGCTGTTACACTTTTCTTCATCAATATCATAAGTTCTAACCTTATAAAAGTTTTTAAGCCCTTCTCTAATTGCAGATCCTACAAAACCTTGACCAATTATTCCTATTTTCATAATCCCTCCTTTTTGTAATTCAACAAAAATTTATTACTGTTTATAGAATTTTCAAACTCTTTTCTTTTAAATTTTATGCCTTGTCGTGTGCAGTCAACAAAATACTTTATTGAGTTGAATAGACTGTCTGCATAATCAGTATTATAGCAATAATCCTCATTTTTATTAATGTTAGGTAAAATAAAGTAACCATTATTATCAAAAACATCACGTGGTTCCCTTATTGTTAATCGATTACTGTCAATTTCTAGAACGCCATTTGTTCCTTGGCATACTAAATTAAAATACTTGCAGGACGCATACGACACAAAAATCTTTGTGACTGCTTTGCTACTGTGTTTCAGTATTATTTCACTAGTATCAAAAACTTCGCCATTTTCACTAAAATTATTAGAGATTATTTTTTTATCCACAATATCACCAAAGAGCAAAGAAAAC
>Ga0209434_1000938_pt1 | contig 13366 bp, 13 predicted proteins | sample ETNvirnome_2_300_FD_184068 | JGI IMG/M metagenome (GOLD analysis project Ga0209434, IMG submission 184068) | Marine viral communities from the Pacific Ocean - ETNP_2_300 (SPAdes) (version 2) | ecosystem: Environmental > Aquatic > Marine > Oceanic | place: Pacific Ocean | collected 2013-06-22
TGTAGCTACTGATGACTGTATTAAATATCCCCAGCAAAGTAATAATCTTCCTACGCTGCCACAGCCTCCCCCTCACCTTGACCAACAAGGATTAGAAGGGGTTAGAGGGTATGCAGGAACCAATCTTCCTTTTAAAGGCAAAACCACTCCTTCAACTCCCCGCAGGCCTTTTGCAGAGTTTAATTTTCTTGATCGCAGCAACGAAATATATGATAGATTATATAATATTAAAGTGGTAACTAATCAGCTTATCTTAATGTATGCTGATATGTGGGGGGTAAAAGTTCCTGGAGATCCTAATTTAATTTTAACGGATATTATTAATATAACTCTTAATGATGTTCTTCGTACTCAAGGAGGGAATACTTTTGTTCCTTTTAATGGAGTAACTTTAGGGGCTTATATACGGGGCACTTCCATAGTAGAAAGCTGTTTAGAAAAAAGTACTAAAGAACAATTAGAACAAATAGAAACCTTTAATATTACCGCATATGATACGGCACAATATTTAAAAGTTGCAATTAAAAAGGCTATTAAAAACGGAACTCTAAGTGATTATTCTATTCCATTTTTACAAGATATAGTAAATAGCGGTAAAATATTCTGTCCCGAAGGGCTTCCTTGTCCTAGTAATAGCAATAGATTAGGAGTAGCTCTTTCTTTAATAAGAAACGAGGGACGGTCTTTGTATCCTCGTAGTTATTCTAATGCCGACGATCAGAGATTAGTACAACGATACCGTATACTTCCGAGGGATATAGATCTTACCCTTCCCATTATTTGTAGAAGTGGTAAGTTAACGGGAGTAAGGGTTAAAAATTCTGACAAGCTTACTTTTAGTAAAAACGAAACGGCAAGTTGTTGCTATTGTGGAGAAGGCCCCACCCAGACCGGAAATGAGACTTTGGAGGTAATTAAACAGAATGGAACGGTGGTTACATTGGGATTAAAATCTAAGAGAGATGTAGCCTACGATTTTAAATACTCTCAATTATCTATAATACAAGGACTTTTAAAAAATAATCAAGAGTTTGGAGTCGAGTTAACAGTTAGTGCGCCCACCATAGGTGCTGGGGATATAGAAAGGACTGGAGGCTCGTTAGAGATTCCTGAATGTTTATTATTCTCTTCTATTCGGGATACTATTGTAGATGTAGCATCTCCTGTACCCGAGTTTAGAAAAACCCAAGGTAAATATTCATTAGCGTGGAAGACTGGGGACGATGAGGCACTGTTTGATGCTACGGTGTCGGCTTTTTCTGGTCCTAGGATGAGTTTTTATATTCCAGAAGATGATCCTATTTGGAATTTAATTCTTACTCAAGATGATAGTGATAATCAGTATTATATTACTGCATTATTCAATGATTTAAATATTACTTTAGATGGTAAAATATTTCCACGAAAATTTTTAACTGATTTCTGTATATTTCCAACGAATGTTACTAAGTACAATCCTTTTCAGGGTAGTTCTAACTTAGTTACTTATACTAGTGAAGAAGATGCTCCTATTGAAAGAACTATAAGAATAATTTTAAATCCTTTCGAAGATGTTCAAAGAGATGATTATGTAAAAGGAAAATCTAATTCTACTGGAATATTTGGAGAACCAAATGTATATGGAATAGCCTTTACTAAAGCTTTTAGCAATGGAGAAAAGACTAAATTTTTATCTAAAACGGGAGTTGATTTTACATCTAAAAAATCTATTCTAGGAAAGGTTCTTACTCTTATCTCTGATGTTGATACTAATTATAATCTTGAAGATGGGTGTATCGAGGGGAAGAGACTTCCTGAGGGGGATATGATTTCCTTTCTCACTTTAAATGAATATCTTGATTTTCTTCTGAAGATTCCTAGTAAAGTTAGATGGAGCATTTTCGAAGGTATCTATAATAATATTAAGGTATTCTCAATAAAACTCTCTGACACAGAAAAAACCTATATAAATAGTGAGAGATTAATAGGCACTTCAATGGCATCCCAACAAAAGCAAACTAAAACACCTCAAGATTTGGGGTATTTCGATTCTAGATATAAAGGAAAGTTGTATTACTAATGCCAGCCGTATCTAGAAAGGATGGAGTAGACCACATTGCATCTCCTGATGGGTCGGCTAAATGTTGTGCCTCTCCAAGCAGACAGTTCACAGCAGCAGGTTCGAAGAATGTATTTATTAATGGGACAGGGGTGGTGAGAGAGGCCGATAAAATGATCGTTCATCCTTATGCTGGCCCTTGTTGTGCCACTCATGCTCCCACACTATCTACTTATTCCCCTGATGTGCATGCTAATGGTAAAAAAATAGGAAGAATAGGTGATGATTACTCAGCACATGTACTAGCTACTGGTTCGAAGAATGTATTCGCTAATGGATAGTAACAAAATAAAATAAAATACCTTTCTCTTCTAGGAGGGTATATAGATATAGTATAGGGACCCTTAAACTAGTCCTACATATCTTAATTAAGAAGGAAAAATTATGACTGAACATATTAAAGTTGAAAAGAGTTTTATTGAGTCCCTGGTAGAAGGTGCTGCATGGGATGCTGCGCGTCTTACTATTACGGAAAAGAAAGCTCCTAAACAGGAAATGAAAGAGGCTGATGAAGAAGAGGATCTTGATCCTAGCGGTAGTAAGAAAGAAGAGTCCGTTGAGGAGCATAGCTGCCCTCTCTGTGAGTCCGTTCTTGAAGAGGAGCTTTCTGATGAAGTTATTTTCGAGCATGTTGCCCAGATCCAAGAAGCTCTTAAAACCTTAGAAGAAGGCACGAATCGTCCCGGAACCCCTGGTGGCTCAACCGCAGATTTAGACCTGGATCCAGATGAGCCCGATGATGAAGACGAGCATCCCGACGAGTTTGACAGGCCAGATGACGCAGAGGATTTCGATGAGACCAAGAAGAAGAAGAAGAGTAAGAAAGAGGCTGTGATGAGTAAGGTTAAGGAACTTAAAGCCGCTGCTAAAGGTAAGTGAGGGAAAAAATGAAGCCCTCAGTTGGAGATATGGCCGCACAGATTATGGCTATGGATGAGTTAAAAGGTAAGACCACATCCACTCAACCTACTTTTGAAGAGGATACCTCTTTTTATTCTTCTGATGCTACCCAACAAGCTCCTGATATTTCACAGGTTGAAGTGCCTAATGATTTTGTGAATAGCATCATAGAGGGGAAAGCCCCTGTTATTCCTCAGTCTGAGGAGTCCACAGAGGAAGTTACTTCTGTGGCTCAACCTATTTCTGAAGTAAAAGAACTTAAGAGTCTTATCCAAGAGGTGAAAGATCTTTTAATAGAGGTAAAGCAGACTTTAAGTGAGATGACTACAGTGGGGGGTATTGGAGTTGGGCCTATGGGTGATCCTAAAAAGAAGAATGACGAGGACGAGGACGAGCTTAAAGATATTTTAAAAAAGATTAAGAAACGGAGATCCGCTAAGTGACCTTATTTCAAATTCTAAATGAAGATGCTGCTAAGGCCAAAGGTTCCAAGAAAGGTAGAGAGAAGTATACTTCTAAAGAAGGGACCAAGGAAAAGGGTGCAGTTAAATCTCGTAAGTCTAGAGTACGAGTCTATGCAACTATTGCTAAAGCATTAGAAAAAGGTTATGTAGGACAAATGTTTAGTACCAAGGGCGCAGATCGTTTGTATGTAGTTTCTAAGGCTGGCTGGGGTAAAAAAAGCAGTGGGAAGATTGCCAAAGGCTTTACCCCAGGCTCTTCTACCCCCTCTTCGGATTGGAAGAGTGTCAAAGCACACTCAATGAGAACTTCATTAAAGCACGGTACTACGCATAGTGGTAGATTAAAGAAAAGATATGGACCTGGAGCCGAAGATAAGATTAAAAACTCTAAGAAGGCAGCAGGTTCTCCAAGATCCTCAGGAGAAAAAAAATAATGTTTATTAGTGATACTTTTATTATTGAAAATTTACAAGTGTTAGAAGAGTCTAAGAGCAAGGGAACCATGAAGATTGCTGGTATATTCCAAAGAGCAGATTCTCCTAACCACAATAAGAGAATCTATGAAAAGAAGATCTTGGTTAGAGAAATGAAGAGATTAGACGAGGCTATTATTGAAAGACGCTTGATGGGAGAGCTTGATCACCCAACCCATGATGCTGTTAAGCTAGGAAATGTCTCCCATCTTATTACTAAATTAAGTATGAACGGAGAAGACATGATAGGAGAAGCTGAGATTCTTAACACCCCTTGTGGTCAGGTAGCTCAGGCTCTTATTAAGGGAGGAGTTAAATTAGGAATCTCCTCTAGAGGAATGGGAACTCTTACAGAGCGTGGCGAATACTCACTAGTTAATGATGATTTTAAGTTAGTTACCTTTGATTTAGTGGCTGATCCGTCTACTAAAGGAGCCTTCCCTGGGCTGGTAAATGAGGGAAAAGATTCAAAATTTATTGAGGATACAGTAAGAACCGCTTACGATAAAGCCTTATCAGAAAAAATCTTTATTACAATGCTTGGAAATAAACTAAGCAAAAAATAAAAATTTTTAAAAACATCTATAGATCTTATATAGATACTTAAGAACCGGAGTTTATTTAAATGAAAGATACTAAGAAAGAACAAACATTGCCAATCGCAGAGTTGCTCCCAGAAGGCTTATCTGAGGCTGCTATTACTGAGATTGCTACACTAGTGAACAATGTCATCAGCGAACAGGTGGACGAAAAAATCCTTGAGTTAGAAGCTAAGGTTAAGGGTTTTATGCGTTCTAGAGTTGATGAATTAAAAGACCAAGCTTTGAGAGAGCTTCATGAAGAAGATGAGACGGTTAGAAATGCCTCTCTTTTTGAATCAGTGAAAACGCTTATGGCTTTGGAGTTGAAGAAGGATGACGAAGATAACGCAATTTCGGATCTCGTCCAAGAGCAGGAAGAGTTTGCAGCAGAAGTGACCATTTTAACGGAAGAACTCAGAAAATCATTTGAGGAAACCGAGAAGATGGAGACTTCAGTTAAAGCTCTTACTCAAAAAATTGACAAGCTTGAAGAAGATAGGGCTACCCTCCTGGAGGCAGTCGATGTATTAGAGGAATCTAAGGAAAAGCCCTTTAAGTCTTCCGAAAGAGCAGTTATCATCGCAGAAGATGTTGACAAAAGGGAGGCAAATATACCTGAAGCTCAGGATATTAATGACCTCTTAACCCCCGAGGTTATGAAGTTCATGCCTCAATCCAAATCTTAAGTAAGGAAAAATACTATGTTAGAAGATAATTCTGAACTATTAACTAAGTGGGAACCCGTACTTGAGGGGATTAAAAACGATTATACCAAGAAGGTAACGGCTCAATTGCTTGAAAACCAAGCCAAATCTATTATTGCTGAAAAGAATGATAGAATTGATGAAGCTGATGCTCCGACTACGGTTGGTAAGCTTGGTACTTTCCAAAAGTTTGCATTCCCTCTCGTCCGTCGAGTTTATCCACAACTCATTGCTAACAGCATTGTAGGGGTCCAGCCTATGGGTGGCCCTGTCTCTCAAATTTTCTATCTGGGTGCAGATAGGGTTGCTGGAGCATGGGGTCGTACCGAAACCATCTACAACAAGTACCGTCTGACCTACGCTGGTATGGTGGCAAGTGCCAACTTTGGTGGTCCTAATGTCGATGCTACTGGTGATGCTGCAAATGGAGGCCAGTACTTCAGTGCTGTCTTCGGTGATGCAACTGGTGCCCCGTCTACCACGATGGGTGGTCAAATTGCTATGTGGCCTGACGCTTCGACCATTCTTGGTTATGCCGTCTCCGCTGGTGAAGCTCTCGCTGGGAACCAAATTCCTGAAATGAACATGCACATCGAGCAACAGCCCGTTGTTGCTCGTACCCGCAAGATGAGAGCCCTTTGGACTCTTGAAGCGGCTCAGGATCTTCGTGCATATCATAACCTTGATCTTGAAGGTGAACTTACGGATCTTCTTTCTAAGGAACTTACCTTGGAAATCGACCGTGAACTCATTGAAGATCTTCGCATGATTGCTTACGACCCTTCTGGTCTTACTGGTTGGAACCGTGCATCTCTTGACATGGGTAACTCCAACAGCTTTGGAGGTACGGGTCTCAACACCCCTACGGCTCCAGGTGCTGGTACTCCATATGGAGGCAATACTGATACCTTTACTCCTACGGAGTATCTGTACGACTTTGCCAACGCTGGTCTGTTTAACCCTTCTGGTACTAACAGCAATGTCTATCTGGTAGACTTAGCTGGATCGTTCCGTGGATCGGCTTTCGCTCCACAGCATGTGGGTCAAGTGTATGCTAACCTGCTTGCGGCAATCAACTTTGCTTCAAACGACATTTATAAGACTACTTTCCGTGGTCCAGGGACTTGGATTATCACTTCCCCCATTGTCGCTTCGATGCTTGAGTCTGCTGCGAAATTAGAAGGTGGCATGGCTGCTGCTGACCGTCCTACCAATATTACTGCTAACTCTATTCAGTATAAAGGTAAGTTCGCAGGTAAGTACGATCTGTATATTGATCCTATGTACCCTGATGACGAAATGATGATTGGTTATAAGGGTTCTGGTCCTATGGATGCTGGTTATGTGTACTCTCCGTACATTCCTCTCCAGCAACTGCCGACCATCACGGATCCCGAGACCTTCCAGCCGAGAAAGGGTATCCTGACTCGTTACGGTAAGGCTGCGGTTACTCCTGAGTCTAGATTCTATCGGATCATTAGGATTGTTGGTACTACTGCTAACTTCATGTACCAGCCTGGAATCAAGACTGATCAGACTTCTACTGATGCAACATTCGGTGGTGGTTCTAACCTCGTCGGCTAATGATATCATACTGATAATCATTATTTAATTAACAAGAGCCAAGGAATTAAATTCCTTGGCTCTTCTTTTTTACCTATATACTGAGTAGAGGATATTAATAATGCCAGTAAAACCAAAATTAGCAGCGTGGGGTAATAGTTTTGCCGACTATGCAGGACAGAATATTAATGATGCTTCCAAAACGCATGGAGAAATTAACTATGAAAAGCTTAATGCTACTACTCTGGTTGATGGAGTGGAATGGTCTCATTTTGATGAAACTTTAAAGGATTATATTTTAGCTAGGTTGGGGCATCCTGTTGTGAGAGTAGAGCTTACTCCTTACCAGCTAAAGACCTGTATTGATGAGGCTGTTGGGACGATGTACAATCATGCTCCCCTCTTCTCTACTCAGTTTGTTACTTTTAATACTACTGCGGGGGTAAGTACCTACGAAATCCCTCCCTATATTCTAAACAATTTAGAGTATGTGGTATACAAAAAGACCCTGCTTTCTATTCAACAGTCAGCAGGAACCCTAGAATTTGACTTTTTCATTAAATACTTTCAAGACAATTATCTCTTTCAAAACTTTGGAGTAGGAGATTTTTACCTGCTCCAACAGAACTTAGAGATGATGAGAAAGATTTTGGGGCAAGAAGGAGCTTTTACTGTGTTAGATAATAACTTCTTACACATTACTCCTAAGCCTGTAAACAACGATCAAACTGTTATCATTATCTATAGAGGACTTAACTCTAACACCTTACACCCCGCGTATAGAAACTGGATTCAACAGTACGCTCTTGCTTGTGCAAAGGGAACCTTGGGTCAGATCAGAGGTAAGTATCAAACCGTACCTTCTCCAGGTGGTGGAGCTAAACTAAATGGTGATCTTTTAATAAAAGAAAGCCAGGAAGAAAAAGATAAACTGCTTGAAAGATTAATAAATGAGTTCGAAGAACCTGCTAGATTCTCAACATACTAATGCCTAAAAAGAACTTCAAAGTAGGGGTTTCTCCTCCCCCCCTACCTCAGTTAGAGGACTCCACGGGTCAATTAAACTTCTTTGATCCTGCTAATCCAGATATTAATTTATTTAACTTAGTAGATGATGAGATGATTAAGATTTCAGGATCAGAGATACTATACTACGCATATTTGCAGGGAGAAAGCCAGTACGATGAAGTCTATATGGAAGCTAGGAATAAGCCTATAGCTAAGGACCCTGTTTTAGTTTACGGTCACTATGAGCCTAAAGTATTAGAAGAAAACTTAAGCCAGTTTGGAATCGAGCTAACCAATGATCAGATTTTTATCTTTAATAAAACTTATATGGAGCAGAGAATTAGGGGTCAATTAAAGCCTGGGGATGTTCTTCAGCCTCGTTTTCAGAACCAACGCTATGAGATTATAGAGGTGCAAGAGGATAGCTTTGAGATTTATGGAGTGTACCATCTCACTTGTGCTGCTAAACTCCTTCGTGATTCAGCAGATGTACAGGATACTCCCCTTACTCAAACTTCCGAGCCTGTAGGTAGGCCCGAAATTATTAGCACTTTAGAGGAGGGCTATGATGGCTTATAAAACTAATATAATCGAGAGCTTTGGGTCTGGAGCGTTTCCTACTTTTCCTACTCAACAGACTCCAAATCAGTGGGCTAGAGACTTGATAATAGCTAGAACCACAAAGGTTAATAAGATTCCTCTCTTCTATAGAGAAGCTCTAAGGTTTATGATTTCTAAACTAGGAACCTTGGCATACATTGATTCAGAAACCAATTTAGTAGATGTGAAGTGTATTCACGCTAACCCTGAACGCACTATAGGAAAACTTAAGCAGGAGAATAATATTATTCTTCCTATTATATCTATTAATCAAAACTCTTCTGATGATGATGACAAGAGAAGGAGGGGTGCCCCCCAAATAGTAAATGAAACTTTTTGGAGCGAAGAAAAGCAGCGAGCGGTGAGGATAATTAGTGAAGCCCCCAGACCTGTTAATATTAAGTATGGTATTAATATTTGGGCTAAGTATAAAGCCAATTTGGACCAGCTTTTAGAACAGATTAGACTCCTTTTTAACCCTCATTTAGTGGTTAAAAACTCCTACACTAATGTTGCTCATGTTTTTATAGAGAGTGAGTCGGATAACTCTACAGTAGAAACGGCTGATAGACAAGAGAGGATTATTAGACGCACTATTTCTGTGAAATTAGAGGGGTATATCCCTAACCCACAGTTTTTAATTACTTCTACAGGAGAAATTGAAGAGTTTAATGCAGAAACCACAATCTATTAAAAAAATTGGTTAATTTCTACTCTAGAGAGTGTATATACTATGGAGAATAAAATATGAAGTCCACTAAACCCCAAAAAGTACAAAAGGTTCCTACAAATCTGAAAGCGATCACGAATGTTAGCCTCCAAAGTTGGAGTCTCCCATTTCAGACCCCCACAGGTATTGAAGATACCTTTATTACTCCAAAGCAAACCATTAAAGTTCCCGCTTCATATATTACAGACCATGTGATTAGATACCAACAACGCAATCTAATTACTATTAAGAACGCATAATAGGAGATATTAAAAAATGCCAAATTTTGTAAGCCCAGGTGTATATGTTATTGAAAAGGATATCTCAGATTATCCCGCACAAATTAATTCTTCTGTGGTTGGAATCGTGGGCTTTGCTTCACGGGGACCAATTGCAGGAATTAATAGTCAGAAAGCTACTCTAGTCACCAGCCAGCAAGGGCTTATTGATGTGTTTGGAGAGCCGCATGAGAGTATTAAGGGACAGGCTCTTGAAGGTGCGCTTGAAATTTTAGAAGCTACCAACTCTATGAGGTTCATTAGAGTCGCTGATGCTACTAGACTTGAAGCTTCTGCTGCTGTTCAAATAGGGGGCTGTCCTTCCTTTATTGTGAGTGGTACAAGTGTTGAACCTATTGCACCTCAAGGGTATGCCGATGCCAACGCCGCTCTAGCCGCAGATGTAGGAATGTCTGCTATTGGTAGTGCTGATAATAGTACTTCTAGTACTAGATTTACTATCACTACTTATGACAATGCCAGAACTAAAATTGTAGATGCTAAAGTGTATACTGTCCCTCCTTCAACTGTATCTCTTTCAGCGATCAACGGGGCTACAACTATTACTGCTCTTAAAAAAGTAATTGGTGGAGCATTAGATGCAGATAAAGTGGGAGCTTTTGCTAACGAAAATACTGTAGATGCCTCTTCCTATATTGTAGGACTCGGTGCAGGACAAGCTGCTACTGTGGAATGTAAGATGGAAGTCCTGAATGATGCTGCTGCTTGGGTAGAGTTTGCTGGAATTATTCCTCTTGATGGAGTCGGCGGTTCGGGTACTCCTACTGGTGATGGTACTGCTTCTGGAACAAGTGTTGATACTACTACTGTATGTTATCAAGTTAAGAGCCTTTGGCCTGGAGACGGTTATAATGCTGGAACAAAAGCAGATGGAACCACTAGTGGTGTTTCCTTTGAAGTAGCGGTTAATGGTGGTGACAATACTCAAGAACAAGTTAATAACCTGGGTGTCGCAGCAGAAACCTTTAAAGCAGGTATGGTTTCCTCGTCCTTCTTAGAAGATAGTATTGGTACTACTTACGATGGAAGAACTTCGAACTATATCACCGCTAACTTTGCTTCTGGTGAATATGATAACACTATTCCAGTCACTAAGCTGGCCTCATTTGAAACTAAATTAGACGGTGTAGTTGGCACTGCTATTACGATTACTGGTGGACAAGGAGGAGGAGTTACAGGAGCTACTGTTAACCCCCGCTTTGTTAAGCTGGTTCAAGGTAGTTATAACTTAGCTAATGGTGACAGTGGTATTCCTGCTGCCGCTGCTGATGTAGCAACTGCTGTCATTGGTGCTGTTCAAAGCGATGGTGGAAAGACGGGTATTGAAGCTTTAGATGATCCAGTGCTTAATATTTCGATTGCTCTTGCTCCTGGAGCAGGGGTGGGTGATAACCAGACCATTCAAAACGGTTTGATTACGGTCGCAGAAAGAACTACGGACTTCCTTGCTCTTATCTCTCCTCCTTACGCAGTTGGTAAGCCTGGGGACGCAATTGATTGGAGTAACGGTTTCGCTACTACCAGAACTGCTGCTGTGAATAGCTCTTATGCTGCTCTCTATTGGCCTTGGTTAAAAGTGTTCCAAGTGTGGGATGGTAAAGATCGCTGGCTTGCCCCTGAGATCTACGGTGCCCGTCAGATGGGCGTTACGGATTCTGTGTCCGATCCCTGGTTTGCTCCCGCTGGGTTCGTTAGAGGGCGACTCACTAAGCCTACGGACGTAGAGGTGATTCTTAACCAAGGGGATAGAGATTCCATGTACTCTGGTGGAAACTGTCTGAACCCTGTTGTTAACTTCCCCCAAAACGGGATTGCTATCTTTGGACAAAGAACGACTCAGAGACAGCCTACTGCGCTGGATAGAATTAATGTAAGACGCATGATGATTTACATTAAGAAAGCAATTCTTGCTTCTACTCAAAGACTGGTATTCGAACCTAATGATAAGTTTACTTGGACTAGAGTGGAGCAGATATTAAACCCGCTGCTGGATGATATTTTACGCAGACGGGGTATTACTGAGTTCAAGGTGATCTGTGATGAGACTACTAACACCCCAGTAAGAATTGATCGAAACGAAATGTGGACGAAGGTGCTTATTAAGCCTACTAAAACCGCAGAGATTGTTATTTTTGAACTCAATCTTACTAATCAATCGGCTCAAATGGGCTAATAGGAAAATATAAATGGCAAATGCAATTAACTCCCCCTACTACTTAGATCCAGAGGATACTGGAAGGGGTAATGCTGGTACGCTAAACAGCGGATTACCTGTAATCTCTGAAGGTTTAGACTCTGTAAGAGCTTATCAGTTTGAAGTTCATTTTGAGCTTCCCGATACTTTAAACCAGGATCCTGGAGGAAAACTTACTCTGGCTGCTAAGAAAGTGACTGCGGTGGGCTTTTCTACGGAAGCTATCGAAGTACATCGTGTAAACGATAAGGTTTTCTATCCTGGTAAGGCTTCTCCTGAAGAAGTTACGGTTACTTTTGATAACTTCTATCAGCCTAAGATTGCTAACACTCTTTGGCAATGGTTCTCAACGATTTATGACCCTACCAACGGAAAGTTCCTCACGGAAACGGCTGGTGAGAGTCCCGCTAAAGCACCTACTGGAGGTTGGAAATCCCAACGAGCTACGATTGTTGCTTTAGATGCTCAAGGACAGCCCCTGATGGAGACTAGAATGTTTGGAGTTTACCCCATCTCTTGGAAGACTGCTGAATTTAACTACGCTACGAACGATTTCCATACTATTGAAATGACCTTCAAGTATGATTTCATGGAGCATGTCACTTTTGGTGCCCCTGTGGGGGGAGCGTTAGCCTCTCAGTAATAAATAAATAAAATTAATTTGGACAAAGCCCAGCCTAGGACTTTCTGGGCTGGGCTTTTTGCTATAATAAAGTAATTATGGACTACTACTACTCTCTTTTAAATAGTTATGAACTTCTTAAACGCAGGAAATTTAAGCTTTCTTTGAGAGAAGAAGAGGGTGGGGGGGATGATAAAGCTCGTCAAGAAGCTATTAAGGCTGCTCAGGCTGCATTTGGGACAGCTATAGAAATAAACGCTGACGAGAGAAAAAATAAAGCCTCTGGTAGTGAATTAATTTTTGTTAAGTCTGGTCCTAATTTAGATAAAGTAAGTGCTATAGGGGGTCCTTTTTCTTCTCGTAGTATGAAGGGTGTCCAGTCTTTAGACGAGTTAGATGATAGATCTTATAATCTAGTAATAGGTTATTTTATGGAAGAACCCGCAGAAAGTCCTGCTGTAACGGGCGAGGACGAGGGTGATGAAACCACAGAACAGGAAGAAGTTATTTCTCCTGAGGTACAAGCCATAACTGATACTTTAGCTAAAATTGATCAGGCTGAAGAAGATAAGGCTGCGGTTAATGATGAGGATCCTGATGAGGATGTAGAGGAGGATGATGCTGTAGCAGCTAGGCGTGAAGAAGAAGAAGCTGCTATTCTTGCAGAAGAAGCAGAAAAATTACGGCTACTTCCAGGGCTTACTGAACTTATTACTGAGTTTGATGCTGACACAATAAGTCAAACTTTGGAAGGAACTAATGCTTTCTTAGATCTAGGGTTAAAGCTTTCACAAGATCCAGGAGGAGCGCAAACTGGTAAGTATACTCAAGAAATTACTCAAATTATAACCAAGTATGATATTACTCTCGACCAGTATGGATGTATTCGATTTAGGGGAGTGGGAGTAGGTGTATGTAATGAGGAGGATGGGGGAATGTTTCCTGCTAAGTTGCAGGAGTTCGTACCTTTAGTTCAAGAAGCACAAGAACAGGATAGGGAAGAAAAGGGGATTGGAAGTGAAGCTAGATTAATAGTACAAGAAGATCTTGAGGACCCAGCAATAGAAGCAGCGAGAGGAGTAGCTATAGAAAATGTAGATACTTATGCTACTATGCTAAGTGATTGTATAGAAAGTGGGATGGCTGGTTGT
>Ga0209434_1000939_pt1 | contig 13365 bp, 20 predicted proteins | sample ETNvirnome_2_300_FD_184068 | JGI IMG/M metagenome (GOLD analysis project Ga0209434, IMG submission 184068) | Marine viral communities from the Pacific Ocean - ETNP_2_300 (SPAdes) (version 2) | ecosystem: Environmental > Aquatic > Marine > Oceanic | place: Pacific Ocean | collected 2013-06-22
TTTTAACATTCGGTGCGAACATTAGGTTCAGCGGAGGGGGGCCGAATTGAGAATTGGTTACAATAATTAATTCAAAACTTCTAGAAGTAGAAGCTATAATTGAATTATAAATGATTATCCAATTCGCAGTATGAATTCCTGGCAGAATGATAGACAACTCTGGTTTGTGTTCAGGCTTGGTTATATCATAGTCTTCAGCTTTGGGTGGTTGTATATACATTTCTTTTCCTAATAATTCGCATACCACGGAGATTCAATAATACTATAGGCCGTGATCAACTGTTTGATACCATCGTCTAAGTCGTATTTACAGTCAAATCCTTTATCATAAAACTTCTGGCTGCTTACAATATAATCACGTGTGTCAGGATCGGAAGTAAATTCTGCTTTAATAATCTCCAGTGGGAGGTGTTCTTGGATCTTTTGGGCTAGCTGCAGCTTGTTCATATTAAGTGCGTCGTTGCCCATATTATAAGTTTGGTTCTTACAGGTATCCCAGTTGTCGATTACATATTTAAATGCTCGACAAACATCATGTAAGTGTCCGTAGTTTCTCATAAATTCACACTCATATAAAACTAAGATTCTTTCACGAAGTGTCTTTAACACAAAACTGTTGACCAGCAGATCCGTGCGCATGCGCGAACTTGGACCAAAAACGGTTGCTAGTCTGAAAGTTACGTGATTCTCGACACTCTTATATTCGTTCTCTGCGGCAACTTTTGTTCTGCCGTATAGAGATATTGGATTCAGTGGCGACTCTTCTGTGCAAACAGAGCCGTCGACACTTACACCATAACCTGAATTCGTGCACGGATAAATGACGCGCTGATCAACTGACTTGTTTGCTGCAATCCAGGCGTTAACCTTGTGATTAATTTCGTGGGCGCCTCGGACGTCCTTGTCGCAGAGAGGAAAACCTACCAACGCGGCTAACGGTATGATGATATCGGCTTTTGTGGTATATTGTGCAAGTAAATCTAAATTGCGTACATCTGCATTTACAAAAGTAAAGTTAGGATTATTTGTATATCTCAAAAGAGATGTCGGATCATACATTAGGTTATCATAAACAACGACTGTGTGATCATCTTTGAGCAAATAATCAACCAGTTCGCTACCAATATAGCCAGCGCCTCCGGTTATTAAAATATTCATAGTTTTATTTTTCCTGTAAGAATGTCTTTTAGCATTACCCAATCACAGGCCTTGGCCCACAAGGGGCGTGAAAATGCGGCCGGCTTGTTTTTTTCAAATACAAAGTGGCCCGTCCACGCAAAAGGATATACTACAAAAGGTGCGGCGAGCAAGAATGGCCACAGACCCTGGGAGACTACATATCCGACATATGCTATCGTGGCTAATTGACCAAGCACATGCAGCCGGCGCGTCCATTTATTTTGATGAAGCGTTAGGTAATGTTCATAATACTCACCAAAAGTCATAAGCTCACTCATTCCAACTAATCTCCCAATCTTTGAAGTCTGCCGCTAAGCAGTCTATTTTGTAATCTTTTCTGCCACCAGCAAGCTCTTGGATTCTATTCTTCGCTGTATTGCGAAGGCCGTTCAATCCGTGTGTTAGCTCAAGATTGTTGCCATCTTTGATACCTTTACGATAGTTGGTTTCGTTGTGCCAAATGTGCAAATTCATTTGCGAAAGAACAACAATAGCTCGTATAGCCTTTGCATCCAATATAGCATCCTTTTCTTTTAATGTCAAATCAATATCATGCAGAATATCAGATATCTCTTGCGCATATTCATCTTTATGCTCGGTAATGAACACTTCTTTCAATTGTGCGATTGATAGTCTGTCGATTAATTCTGATAATGTTGGTAAATATTTTCTTTCGCTCATTTATGCCTCTAAAAATTGTTTGAAATACGGCTCATATCTCTGGTAGTTGCGCTCTCCAAAGGTATCTTTATGTTCGAAAAAGACTGCCGCCTCTTCTTTCCCTCTTTTTGCTGCATATTCGACTCCTGTGGATAATCCTTCTGCATTGTAGAAATACAATCCGAGTGGTCTATCAACTTTTTTAAACTTGCAGCCTGCTTCCACCATGCGCAAGAACATCTCCCAGTCGCCGGCGTGGGCCATCTCTTCATTAAAATAGCCACATTTATCGTGTACGCTTTTTTTCCACATGGGCATTGGACCTGGCAAGCACTTAATCATGTTTTCTTTAGAAAATCCGTTAAGTGAGTGTTCGTATCGCTTTCCATTTGAAGAATTATCTTCGAAAGTTTCATGCGGCTTGTTTGTTTGAAAACAATCTGCATACACCAAGTCGATATCTTCTGAAAAATGTAGGTGTTTTGCTAAGATTTCTAGATATTCGGGAGCGTGGGCATCATCCACACACGATTGTGCGAAAAATTCTCCTTTGGCTCTTTTTAGGGCCATATTCTCGGTTTCCATTACTGTTGCTCGGTAATCTAACTTTTTATACACCACATTCTTATTCTCTTCCATAAACGCATGAATATACTCATCCTCATTTTGCGGCGAGTTAGCATTGATGATTATCAGTTCGCAGTCATCAAAAATTGTTTGATTTTTCATGTCTTGTAAAAAATTTTCTATATATTTTTCCGCGTTATAGATAGGACAAAAAACGGTAATCTTTGGTAGCTTTATCGGTTTGATATGGTCTATTTCATGAGTGTCTATTAATTTTATCCATCTATTGACAATAATCGTATTATTTCCCTTGATATATTCCAACAACTCCCTTCCCTTGAGTTTGAAATAGTCTTCACTTGCAGCACCAAGAAGATTATTAGTTACAAGCTTACATCCTAAAATGCGAGCTTCAATCGCCAATCGACTATAAGACTCAAGCCACTGTGGAAAGAATATTAAGTGTTTTATCTTCGACATGTTCTCGATATATTTTTCAAATGGGGCCGCATTTAAATATTCAAATGGAAGGTTATTTTTATTACAGAAATCTATCGCTGCTGGCATGCCTTTGTTTTTATTTTGAGAATTCAATATGGCAAACTCGATGGTTTTTTCAGCATTTAAATTTTTCTCCAAAATACCGATCTGTTCGGTGGTCCATATATTGCCGGCAGAATTAACAACATTGTTGAGTAATAGATTTTTTTGTACCACCTTGGAATGTTTTTTGCTCTGACATATGACCGCTAAAGCGTTTTTAAAAAACTCTTTATTTTGAAGCTGACTCTCTGGTGCCAAAAAGCCCTTGTATAGCGATGGATTATTAGATTTTATATATTTGTGATCGTGCTCAAAAATAACATACGTTGCATTCCGCAGCGCTGTTTTGCAGTCTTCTCGTAATAGAAAAAAGTTGGCAACAATAAAGAAACAATCTCTGTTGTCGTTAATAAACTGCAGTGTAATGGTTTCTGACTTGTGGCGCTCAAATGTAAACTTGTGCTTTAACGAATTTATCAGGGCGTCGTTACAAAATTCGGCACCGCCTCTAATTTCGTCAATAAAAAAGTCGGAAATGAATATTACTTTCTTACTCATATTCAACAACTTGGTCTAAAATGCCGCGCCACTCCTTTTCTTCTTCGCTCTCAATAAAGTGAGCAATTGCTCCAACCATTTTTTCATACTGCTTATCTTTTGCAAAACGTTCTTGTACTGAATCTGCAAAATCGGAAGCCTTTAATGCATGACTATCCTTGTCTTTATTTTTAATATCTTCATAACATTGTCGCATCTTTTGTTTTGCAGACTGCTCGCGCGGGAATGCCCACATCGATTCCTTAATCAGCACCCCCTCCCATACAACTTCAGCTTGGACCGGCTGCAGATCATAGGAAACATTATAAAAATGCTCTTTCCCTTCTTCATCAACTAGAAAGTCAAGCTGGCCCGACCAACCAGTACAGACTACCGGCAATCCACTATATGCGGATTCAAATATTGGCAAACCAAAACCCTCTCCATGGGCCAGGCTTACGAGGGCGCTGATCTGGGGGTGTACATATAAAGAATGAATTTCATCATCTTCCATATCTCCATGTAACAAATATATTTTACATTTTTTATCCGGAAAGTTATTCACAAACTGTTTTAGATCGTGCTGCATCTTATTTCTGTCCATTAAACAGTTTTTTGCTATGTTGCTTTTTAGCAACAGGCCTACCTCATCATCATGAAATTCTTCAATAAACCACTTAACTGTGTTGGGTAGGTTTTTTCGAGGTCCAAACTGAGCAATTGATATAAAGTTAGTATCATAGTCTAGTTCTATTCCAAGATCAGGCAACGATTCGAAAGATTTTGCAGGATAATTAACTGTTTCAATCGACGTTTGAAGGCTGAGGGTCATTCTTTCCTGTGTGGCTGAATTAACTCCTTCGTATACGGTATTTTCATAACAATGTTTAGCATGATTTGATACCACTATTATTTTATCCATCAAGTTTCCTTTTTCAATCCACGGATGTGCAACCTTGTTGGTTTCAATTCCTGCGGTGTATCCGATATTTATGGGTGCTAGCTTTTCCCATTCGTTCGGAATTGTCACCTGAAATGACATATCGAATTGACCCCCTTGTTGAATATACGCGATTGTCTTCTCGATTATTCGATCGGTCCATTCACGATCTATCGAATTATCATTAATCCACGATGTGGCACCCCATTGAAGGGGTTGTATATAGATATCAAATAGATCTTCTCTTTCTTGAAGAGCCCTGAGCGCAAAACGCGACTGTTCGCCATATCCAGAACGAGTTAATACAGGTGCCTTAAATAAGATTTTCTTTTTCACGCAACCTCCATTAGGTGCCAACGCTTATATCCTCGTCTGGTTTCCCAAGAACCTTGGCGTTCAATAATGTCATCCATCAAGTTCACCCATCCTTTTTCATAATCATCAAAACTATAGTTTTTTGCGACATGTTGTTTTCCGAGATCTGCCATTTTCTTGTATTTAGCTGGACTTAGTTTCAGCGCCTTCTTAAGAACGTCTGTAAAATCTTCTTGACTTATTCTATCTTCATAAATATACGGCACCTGCAAAGAGCCGATCACAGCCTTTGAGCATGGTTGGATGCCCCATCCAAACCAATTTTCACCATCCGTAACCTGTTCTTGCAAGCCGCCGGTCATATTAACAATGATGGGGGTTCCGCAAGAAAGTGATTCTAATGTTGCCAAACCAAAGCCTTCTGCGTCGGAAATATTTATTGTGAAGTCGGCTAAGTTATAGAGGGCGGCCAATTCATTAGGAGGTACTTTTTGTGTGGACAACAAAACCTGGCCGCCGTCCATCCCTAGATGATGAATGAGGTGCGGCAAGTCCTGACCATGTGGATCGCGAGCATCTGTATGCATTAATAATGATGCTTTATCGTGGCCGACTTCATCTAAAAACTCTTTAAACCACCAAATAAGAGTGCCGCTTTGTTTGCGGCGGGCATTTCGGTTGTTCCAAAAGAAAATTTTCTTATTTGGATTTTTATATTTTTCGCTAGAATCTAATAACCTTTCGCGAATAATGCTGACATGAGCTTTTTCCTCCGGCGTTTTAAAAGTATAAAATATATTGTTGTTTACTGCATGAGGTAAATAATATGAGGGAACCTCTGGCACAACATCCTGTAAAATCTTGTGTGTGACTTTTGAAATACAGACTACTTCGTCTGTTGAGCGATAAAAATCTGCATTGAAGAAGGGCGCCGGGAAATTGTCCCAGACGTGGTAATAAACCATTGGCACGTTGGGTCTAATTTCGTTTTCTATCTCCCAAAGCCACCCATAAAAGCGCGGATCTGTCATGAACCACAAGACGTCCGGCTTTTCTTTTTGCAAAACGGATCTTATCATCTCGTGATTTCCATATCCGTCAACTGGATAAATAACCCAATCGTCTTGATATGGCTCAACTCTCTGTGGTTGATAATCGTTATGCTTCATGGCGCCTCCCAGACAAACAAATTGATATCTGCCTGTCTTAAGAAGCGCCTCGATCATATATTTTGTTTGGGTACCCACTCCAGATGGTGATAAAGGGTGATCTGATAATACTAATATCTTCTTTTTATTCATTTATTCCTCAAGGACAGTGTTCTGTCTTATAAAATTTGCAGCCATAGCCGCCAGTACAAGATAAACGATTCTTAATATGTCGTTTATTTTTAATATTGTACAGGGCTGTGCTCAAAAGTTTAAGGGCATTTTCAGTTTTTCTTTCGCCGCTCGTTACTCTAAAAAATTCCACGTGATTTTTCTTGGCTGTACGTTTAAGTAGTGCAAAGTGTGTTTCAACGTTCTTCGGGTCTACGCCCATCTTCTGACAAAAGAAGTGCTTGTATAAAGTTAGTTGATAAGTGACAATCTTGTCATTTTTCTTTTTCATGTCCCAACCCCACGAACAAGTCTTCCAATCAAAGATGTGAACCTTACCATCTGGAGTAGAAACGACGGCATCGATGAATCCCTTAAAGTTATAACCGTCTTCATTTTTGATAGATTCCATTAGGGGCATCTCTACGGCGAGAACTTCAAATTCTTCAAAATATTCATTTAGGGCATCTTCAATGTAAGGAATCAGTCTTTTTCCTTGCCCCACCATGTCAGTAACCAATCTGCTATCCACCTCGACGTCATCAGGTAGATCAGATATACACTGATCAAAAGTATCCAAAAAGTGCTGTTCGTGGTTAACATCTTCTTTAAGTAGTTTCTTTTCGCAGACTGAGTGGGCTGCGGTTCCGAAAGCGGTGTAAACATTTCCTTTGAAACCATCGAGCTTCTCAATGCGCGTTAGTTTATGATAAAAAGGACAAAATTTCCAATCTTTTAGTTCTGAATATGAAATATGTGACACGTATTCTCCAAATATACTCTTATATTATAACCCCCTTTCTAGCTGTTGTCAAGTGCTTCGGGGTCTTGTAATAAAAATATTTTTTGATATAGCTCCGGAGAAACTTTTTTTAAATAGCCGTGATCTGATTGTGTATAAAAATCTGTGAAGCCTGTTGAGAAGTATTCTCGCAACGATGTGGCTGCGTATGGTGTTATAAAAAGACCCTTTGTTAGGGTGAATAACTTATCATAACCTATCTTCTTATACAAAGTCATATCAAAATCTTTATCATATTCAGAGTTCAAAAAAAGATTTTTTGGGATATGATAGCCGGTGGCCCACAAAATATCATGAAGGTGAATTCTTTTTCTTAAAAATTCATCTTTTAGTTTTTGGTCTCCGTATATTTCATATCCATATGGCGCCTCAAGAGAGTGGGCGATCTCATGAATAATATCCTCGCATGTGTCATTCTCATCACTTTGCAGGTTAGATAAATATAGGGCGCCATCCTTATAAAAAGCATTGATTGAGCGTTCCTCAAACTCATCAAACCATCCAAGAATAATCATTTCGACTTCCGCCAATAGGTGCCCGGGCAATGTATTTTCAACGCGAGCAATAACCTTTTCCATATCAACAGAAGTGTCTGCTAATGCTTCTTTAAAGAAGACATGTATACCGCCAGGGGTATAAAAATCCGGATTATTCTGACGTAGTTTCTGTTGGTGTTTCTGTATGTGCTTTATAGGCATCATCTAATCCCAGTTGGTATCCTCTTAAGAAGTTTTCTTCGGCAAATGCAAATACAAATTCCGGAAATTCTGCAGCTATCGTCTCTGCGATCATATGAACAGTTACTTCTTCGTTATCGAACTTTTGGCCGGCCTGTTCAACAAGATATTTTTTTAGTTCAGTGTCGGGATCGACCGGCATCGCCAAAAGTGGATTCTGGTGTGCTTCTTCCTCTGTTATTGTTTTTGGTTCAGCATTTTCATTAGACATATTTGTCTCCTTTTGTTTATAATATTAACATATAGGTAAAATAATGTTTATCTTTTACTTTATAATATTTTAGACGCCAACGTTGCAACTTCGCTGCGTTCTCCTTTTCGGAAAGTAACATGGCCGGCAATCGGATGTTCTTTAAATTTTTCTACCGCATGTGCTAGGCCATTTGAAGTCTCATTGACATATACATTATCGATTTGTTCGATGTCACCAGTTAAAACTATTTTTGTTCCTTCGCCTATTCTTGTAATAATTGTCTTAACTTCGTGTTTTGATAAATTTTGAGCCTCATCAATCACCATGAAAGCATTTGCAATCGAGCGGCCTCGAATATATGTAAGCGCTTCTACTTCAATTTTCCCTTTTTCCATATACATTTGCAAATTTGCTCCACCACCCATCAAAAACTTTAGATTATCTTGAATAGGCATGAGCCATGGCAACATTTTTTCTTCCATTGTCCCAGGCAAGAATCCAATATCTTTACCCAATGGTTGTACAGGGCGTGAAACGATAAGACGATCATAATGATTGTTCTCGGTGCGCAAACCAATTGTTTGTTGCAATCCGGTAGCTATAGCACAAAGTGTTTTACCTGAGCCGGCGCGCCCAACGAGAGTGACAATTTTAACATCTGGATCCATCAACAAATCGATTGCAAATGCCTGTTCCTTGTTTCTGGAATTAATATTCCAATCAGATAATTTGTCATAGTTAATTTTTTTGAGCGGCCGAAAATGGCTCTCAAATCGCGCTAGAGATGTTTTTTTCTCATTTGCATTAGAAACTAACATAAGATATTGGTTTGGATTCCAAATTTGTTTTACCTCATCTTTATCAATATAAATTTCATCGCCCGCATAAAATCGATCAATAAGCTGATCATCAACAAGATGTGTTATAAACCCCTTATATAAATGCTCCGAAGACGTAACTGCTTTTTCTGAGTCATATCCCTCTGCCTTGAGACCAACTGAATCACAGATGACTCGCATATTGATATCCCGGGATATAACAATGGTTTTCCTTTTTGGGTATTGATCACGAACAACTGTGGCTGTTGCAATAATCGCGTGATCTGGAATTCGTATATCTAAATCTGGCGGGAATATTGACTGTTTGAGTGCTTCGTATGATATTACTCTAAGAAGGCCTTTTCCCTTCCCTAATCGTATCCCTTCTTGTAGACTACCTTTTAATCTTAGTTCGTCTAGTGTGCGAATAATCTTTCTTGCATTTACGCCCACCGAATCTTGTCTTGTTTTGTGGTTGTCGATTTCTTCTAATACTTTAAGCGGAATAAATATATCATGATTATCAAATTTAAATATTGAATCTGCATCGGTGAGATAGACGCTCGTGTCTAAAACATAATTTTTCTTTACTGCCATTGATTACCGTTGTGACACCAATAAATAGTCAGGGGTGATGAATATAGCACTCATTAACCCACTCTTCCAAAAAGCTGTTTTGGGCATCAAAACGCTTGGTAGCTTCGTATAGCATTATATTTCCTGCCTGTGATGTGTTTAAGCAAAATCCTACACCGGGCAACGGTATAAAAACGGAATCACTATTTCGAATAAGTTCAACTGGGACTCCAGATTCTTCATGGCCCAAAATAATGCAGGTATGCTTGCTAAAATCAAACTTATATCTATTAAGAGGTGTCGCTTCATCGTTTATCTCCGCTGCAATAAGGTGGTAATCATTTTCTCTTGCGTGTTTTAAGAACTCGCAAGGAGTGCTGTACTGCTTTATCTCTATATAGTCACACAAGGTACCAGAAAGAGGATTTAAGACGCTCCTATCGGGTATGGAGCCTATTACGTGCACACATTTCGCGCCGAAGCAAGCAGCACTCCGAATGAGATAACCCAAATTCCCGTCATGCATAAAATTGACAGCGGCAATACTAATTGGATAAGTCTTCGCATTTTGCTTTTTCTCTTCATATCTTTCTCTCCTCGTTTTGTCTCGCATTATTTCTCCAAATGGAGCGGGGAATGAGATTCGAACTCACGACAGCCACGTTGGCAACGTGGGACTCTACCACTGAGCTACACCCGCTTACTAGCGTTTCTTTTTGATTATCTGCCAATCGAACACAAACACCATTGGCTTTTCGTCTTTCTTATATGGTACACCACTTTGACGCAAACTGTCAACATCTTTTTTATATATCAGTTGTGCGTTCCAGCCATCTGCTCCCCAAAAGTCTTTAGGTTTTAAAAGACGCTCTTTCAAGCGCACCCGAACTTTTGGTCCTGCAAATGAATCGACAAGCACAACATCGCCCACTTTGTACTTCATATTAATGGCTGGGGCGGTTGGACTCGAACCAACAACGGTCGGGGTAACAACCCGGTGCGCATGCCTGGAGCGCCTCACCCCAATTTGCTGGTTTTTGAGCGCCTTCAAGCATCGCCAGCATGCTCTCTGTAACTATAAGCCCTCACAGACTGGGCTGAGGGTTTAGGCAACCCACAACCGCACCTACGTTTGGGTCGGGTGCTCCCCTTCTGCTTATAGGCGAGCAGAGTAGCGCCGGCTAACCAAGCTCAGACCAGTGACCTTCTTCAATAGTGATATCCATCTCTTCCAATACGGTTATCATCTTATTCCATCTGTCGTCACCGGCTTGAGTTGGATCAAAGCATACATATGTTTTGTCCCAATCAAAGCCGCTAAGTCCCTGCACATAGCCACCACGTTCATAGGTGGTGTCCGCGAACTTATATGGCTCAACGCCATATCTTTCTTCGAAACCGTCGAAGAAAGCTTCTTCATCATAACTCATTTCATAGTTATCATATGCTTCATTTAATTGAAGCTTTTCAGCCACATCATTATCGACTGCAAATCCATAATAATGTTGGGGGTGATATTGCATTTTTACTCCTTTTGCAAAATATGTAATTAGCCTAGGCGGCCAAGAGTGTGATTATTTTGAACTTTCTCAACTTCAACAACAATCTTTTTCATATCTTTGCTTACACCAGTTTTAAAGGTTGCGATATCACTCTTGAGTAGGGCCAATTCATCAGTTAATGAACTAACTCTATTCTGTAAGCGACCAATTCTTTCCTCTTGGGCGTTAGCTTGCTTTTTAAGTGTATTTGTTTCTTCAACAACATTTTCACTAGATACAGGCATATTTTCCTCCTTTTGATTAAATAAATAATACCATATTTTTTTTAACATTTTTAATGTTTTCTTCTTAATAACTTAATTTGTGGTGACATCGAGCCTACCTTTCGGAATGTTTTGAAGAAACCCGTGAAGGGGATGCTTTAAAAGCTCTATTCTTTTTTGTCAACTCGGAAGAACTACTTATTTTTTCATCGCCCCCAATTCCCCATAATAGTTCTACTTCCAGTTCGTTGCACAAGAGCGCCTCTGGGGTATTATCTTTTCTTCGATTTCCACCGTTTGCAAAATAGGTAGGGCGGCGCCGGCGAATAGCCTCACACACTGTGTCATCAGCGTCATCCACCGATTCAACAACCAGCACCCCTTTAATAGCGCTTAAGATTTCAGCCCGGGCGCGGAAATCCATAAACACAAATCCTTTTTGTCTATAAAGCCAATCATCAGAATTAGCCACCACTATAACATCTCCATATTCTGACGCTTCTCTAATCATGCGAATGTGGCCCACGTGCACGGGGTCAAATCCTCCACTTACCATAACAGTGGCTTTCTTTTCTTCATTGCTCATTATTTCTCCGATTTTTGTATAATTGGGAACAAATTTTCTTCCTTAACTTTCCGAATAGTGCCGACTCCATCAATATATATTCTATAATCATACATCGCTCGACGATTAAGTACTTCTAATACTACTACACGTTGACGTTCTTTTTTAAGAATATTATTGGATGATTCTGGAAATTGGCAGTAATATGCCCATTGGTCTACTTTAAATTTCTTTGCTTTCATGTTTGATATCCGTAACTAAATCGTGTAAAACAGAGGGCGATAAATCTTTTCTATCATAAATTTTAATTATTCGCCAGTCAAAAACACACGCAATGCGGAATGCGTACGCAATCCATTCGCTGCAATACCACTTTCTTTTGTGTTTGATTTTGCATGGTAAAAACTGTGATAATAACATCCCAATCCAATCATATCCCTGATCCTCTGTGTCTTCAAAAAACTCCATAATAATATCATGCTGCTCTTGTGTAATATTCAAAGTTATAAAATCCCACTCATCATGAAGAATTATTAATTTTTGACGGCTCGATACTTTCGATTTCAAAAATGGACTAATTCCTATCCACGTTTTCCCGTCTGGTAGCACCAATTCGACATGGCTATAGATACTCTTCGTCCACCAACGGACGATTCCGTTTAAACAGTTTCCTTTGCCTTTGTAAAATGCTACCTTTATTTTCACTTATTTTTTTACGGACGCTCCTGAATATATACTCTTGCAAAAGGATCGATGCACAAGGCACCCGCGCTTGTTGGATCTTCTATTTCTGGATTAGTTATTGCGATAATATTGTACTTATCCCACCTAGGGGCACCATCACGAACCGCGGCACAACTTACAGTAACATAAGGATAGCCTTCCTCTATTGTCATTGGTACTGCGCAGCTGTGGTCTATCTCAACTATAACCCCATCAAGACATGGACTACTTGTTGATGTAAAATTTTCGCCCGCATAACCATAAAGACCAGCATTGCTGGTTTGTTGTGGTGTTGAGTGCTTGGCGCATCCAGCCATCATTAATACAAAAAGAGTACTTTTTAACATAAAACCTCCGTTTCCTCAGTTTTTGTCTCTCATGAATACATATTAATATATTTTAATTTTGCTTTAGTAAATCTATTAATTCGGTTTTTCTTAAAGATGCATACTTTTTCAAGCCACGCTCTTTTGCAATTGCTCTAAGCTCTGTTACTTTTAAAGTTGAAAAATTTTCTTCTTTTGATGTGCTCTGTGTTTCGTGACACACACCACTGTCATAAGAGCTGAAAAAAGAACAAAATGTGTTAAACTTGTTTTTTAGCCAATTCATAATCGTCTCCTTAATTTTTATTATTTGTTTTTCTTTGCTAGAATTTTGTGTATACGATCAAGATTCTTGCGTTTCGATTGTACCACATTGATGATTTCTTCTGTAGGTAAATCGTACTCATCTTTTATTTCCCACAGGCACTTTTCCAGATCATCAATGTACTCTTCTTCATGAAGCTTGATACGGGTAAACTTTTTTTTCTTTTTGAACCATTCAAACATAATATATTCCTTGTGTGGTGGAGGTGGCGGGAGTTGAACCCGCGTCCGCAATACGTCCAAAGTTAAGTCATTCACAAGCTTATCTAATTTACTATCACCAATCAGCAAAGATAGACGGTGAATCCCTGCGCTTACCGTCCTGTTGCGCTCCACCCGCTACAAGCGGGGTATCCATTTTGATTTTTACAAGTTATCTCTTGTTTTGCTCAAATTGGATAGAAGGCTTTGAGCGGCCTCCCGACTACGCTGCTAGAGCGACGTCGAAGTGGTTGTTGTTATTTGCAACTATTGTT
>Ga0209434_1000940_pt1 | contig 13357 bp, 6 predicted proteins | sample ETNvirnome_2_300_FD_184068 | JGI IMG/M metagenome (GOLD analysis project Ga0209434, IMG submission 184068) | Marine viral communities from the Pacific Ocean - ETNP_2_300 (SPAdes) (version 2) | ecosystem: Environmental > Aquatic > Marine > Oceanic | place: Pacific Ocean | collected 2013-06-22
GGGAGCTGGTAAAAAAATTCAAGGTATGATAGTTAGTATAGGAAAAAGAGCTCTGATCATACCTAGCGTAATAAAAGGGCATCAGGGTATTTCGAATGATTCTTTTAGAAATAAAGTTCATATCTAGAGTCACAGGTGGCTCATATCTCAAGATATTAAACTCCTTAGTGTTTCTGGCTAGCTGGGGAGCACTATCCACAAAGTCAAAATAATCCAGCATTGTGCTATAAACATTAGCAGAGGTACCATCTGCATTTGCAGCTGCCACTGCGTCTGACGCAGACTTAAGTGCCATCAGCGTCTCAAAAGCACTTTCATCGAAAGACACCCAGGGATCTGAGCCGGCCTTTGTAGGATCAATAACCTCTTTAACACACGTGCTTGGACGAGATGCTAAGGGCATCGTGCCGGTGATTCCGGCTGATGAGCTTACAAATGAGGTTTTCGGGTGTAACGTGAGTGAAAATTGCTCAATGTATTCTGGGTATATCTTAACAAGAGACATTTGTCCTCAACATTAAAAATCAAGTCTCACTCTAATGGTTAGATCATTTTCATCTGATTTTTGAATAGGACGTGACATTTTGGCAACTGCTAGTAAATTATCAGATGCATCATATAACCCTACACTTGTAAAGTAGGTGAATGATTTTTGTGTACTTTCAGAACCAACATCAATCACATTTATCCTACCGTTAACATCGGTGTAGGTTGGGTTTGAAGAATAGTTAAACTCATCAGGGCCGATTCGACAAAAGATAAGTGTAGAGTTTATAGCTGTCTCATTCTGAAACGTCATTGAACACGAGCCACTGGACCCAAATCTACATGAAGCAAAGTGATCTAGCACGTTATCCATGGAGGCAGATGCTAGAAGATCAGGAATAAAACGTGCCATTTGATTTCCAGAGTTAACATCTCCAATGACCATCATTCCGTTCGGCACGTTTGCATAGCCGCCACCGCGACCATCGATCATCGCGTTAATAGTCCCAGATACATGTTGGGTTCCTGAGATCACCTTTTTCATATCCAGGACAACAATTCCACGCTGATAGAAGATATTTCCAACAGTTCGGCTAGAATCGGAAGAGTCAACAACGTTGCCTATGGTACCTCCAAAGGATGTCTGCAGAGATGTGGAGGAACCAACATCAGTATATACTGCTGAACCGGAATTAGAGGTAACATTAAGATTGGGTTGCAGTCTATGTACTACCGGACCGCCTTCACGATCCCAAGAGGCGCTTTGAAAAAACTTCATTCCAAAGCTTTCTCTCTTGATAGCATCTCTAGCAAATAGACGCTTAAAGCATACGAATAACGCTTCATTAATCTGTTGTGCAGCTGTGGCTGTTCCACACGGGTCATAGGGTGCTGTAAATCGAGAGTCTGCATCTCCTAACAGATTTTGTGCCATTTGTCGATAGATTGAAACCTTCTCACGTATCATAACAGACTGCGAAGAAAATAGAACCTTACCGTTAGAGTCAATTCCAGTTTGAGAGCCTGTAACAACGTGACTCCCTGAAAACAACCCTACAGTCAAATCTAAGACAGCATTTGCTGTCTGCAAGGAAAAATCCTGATCATATACTGTCTGAAAGAGAGAGGACGTTATTCCAGGACCAATTCCGCCTGTAACAAAAACCTGATATTTCTTTCTGGTAGTAGAGCCAGAAATATCTTCCTGAATTACATCAACTAATTGATTTAAAAAGGATTTTGTTGTTTTGATGTCTGCACTGGTTATCTCTTTAAATGTTGCCACTTTATATTCCTAATCCCTATTTTTGCTCATTACTATTACTATAAGGTAGTTGCTGAGATTGTTATGTCTGAGGTAAGCATCTCACCTGTGTTGTTTCCGTTTATTGTTATCTTGGTTCTTACATAAGACTGCCCAGAAACCTTGTATAATGAAAATGTTGTATTATCAACAGATTTGGCGTAGACCGTTACTGCACCTGCTGTAAAGCCACCATCACCGATCAAAGAACTGGCAGGAACCATATATTCATGCGAGCCATCGGTGAATACCTGTGTGGGTGTCAAGCCTTTAAGCCCTACGAACGATCCGTCTTTTATCAGTATTTTCCACATAAAATCGCCGCCATCGACTGCATTTGTCTTTCCGGCAGGGCTATACTGAGTCCAGGAAACTGCTGCCTGGGTTTTAACATTGCCTATGTTTGTTCTGGCTATCTCGATGACACCCGATGAATTGGGGCCTGTTACCCACTTAAGCTGGGCAAGGTGCGTCAGGGTTCTGGAGCCATATGAGGCAAGCTTCCACTTTAAGCTTAAATCCGGTGCCGTACATGCTTCAAATATGGGCGTATTTTTTTCAATCTTTTCAGAGCCCACGACCCTGCCAAATCTCTTAATGATTCCATAATCGCACTCATCATCAGCGAGAGCAAATTTAACAATGTTAAAACTACAGTCGTTTCTCGCAAGAAATGCTCTTCCGGTATCAGTTAAAACAGCGTCAATAATAATATTATTAGTTGAATGATCTAAAAGGCCCATTTGTCAGCTCCTGATAGTAAATATACATTACCAAAACATTCTAAGTAAAATATGTCGCATTCCATGTTCTAGTCTTTAAGTCCCAAAGTCATAACCTCGGCCGAGCTAGGATCGACTGCAATGGGAAGTGATGTTTCGTCAGTGACACTTATATCTATAAGCCAGTCCTGTTGCCAGTCAGTATTAATAATATGAAGCTTATATTTTTCACCAATCAAGTTAAGGTTTTCAGTCCTTTTAACCTGAGTTGTGGAGGGAGGAGAGCCTGGCGATCCCGGTGTTGTCACAGTCTCAATTTTCTCCTTATGCACACTATAATACTCAGGATTAAAATAGAGCTTCATCCTTGAATGTCCTGAGTCTTTCATCGAATCTGCAAACGTATCTACATTTAGGTAGAGGTTAGGATATGGCTTTGGAGCTCCAGATCTTGATATTAGTGAAGTCTCTAGCTTGTTTTTATATTTGTCAAACGAGACCTTGATTTGCATAGCATAGTTCGATGTGTATCCTCGTGCATCGACACATGCGACTGTATAGATGAAATTTGAATCTTTGGTGAATTCTTCGTCTCTAAAAGATGTTTGCGGAAGGCTAGTTTGAAATAAAATACTCTCGGGCACAACTTCAGGAGGAGACACCCTAGACACAGACTGATCAAAATCTATCTCGGCAATAATAGTAAAGGGCACATTGACCGAAGCTCTCCTCAAAATCTGATACCTTACCTGATCCTGCTGGGTGTTGAATGGTGGCTGCCATAAAACTATTAAGTTATCAAATTCATAATCATATATAAATTTTAAATCTGATGGTGGCGGTGGCGGAATTGTCTCACTACAATAAGCACTAATTAACCTTCCCCCTGATGCCATCAGGCATACAGCCATTACGAGCTGATCTTCTTCGACACCTTCTGGATCTATGCAAATCGCCTCAAACCTTACAAGAGCCACAGTCCTGGCCCGATAGACATAAACACCCCCATATCTCACACCTGTGTCAATAAATGCCAGATTAGAATGACCGTCAGCATACATTGGATCATACTTAATCTCCTGGCCGTCTTCTCTTATCTCAGTTTTCTCAATAATAAATCCTACCGGCAGTGTGGCTGATTGATATGTGGTAACTAGTTCTCCGTCTTCTCCTACGCTAGAACCAGGTAAAAGCTCCTGATAGATAGGGACTAGGCTCATTTCATAGTCAGCAGCGTTAATAACTCCAGGCAAAATAGAAGCAACAGCTACATCTTGAACATTATTCGCAATATCCTGAATTCCTCGCAGTTCATCCTCGTAGACACTAATCTGATCGTCTAGAGAGGCCTTAACCATGGTTCCAAAGATTAGATTATTTACATTAAAATCAAACTCAAGAAGCTTTACGCTTCTTAAAGACTCTGCTGCTGTCTCTAAGTCAACGTCCCCTTCAGCATATCTTACTCCCTGCGATTGCATATTTCCCATTGTCTCTCGAATCAAGCTGCCAGCTGCCATGTTAGATTCCTCTATGGCTTCCGCAAGTTTCGCAGCAGCTTCCACGCCAGTCAGCTTATCCATGTCTCCAAATGACGACACTGAGGACGAGAGAATTAAATAAAAATCATCGTCAGCTTGTGTGTCCTTAAGCTTAACAGCGCTAAAGTACGCGTTAGAGATAGCATCCTCATACATGATCTGCCCTACGTAATCTTCGATCTTAATTCCGTCTTTAAATGTGGACAACATATCGTCCTCTGAGCTGAAGTCTGCAGGTGTTATAGCGACTTCAACGTATCTAGGCTGGCGCTCGAGGGTGGCATCTAATAAAAATCTTTCTCTAGGGTTTGTTACGTCAAATGAGAATTGCTCTCCTACCCCGGCATCTCTCTCATTGGGTAGATAAAAGTTATATGTAAAGCTAGCGGCGGTCTTTTTAGGATCGGGAATGTTAATTAGGGTCAGAGGAGCAGCGGGATAGGAGTAGGTGTCCTCTACCGGCATGTCACATGAAAGAGTTTTAGTTAGGGAAAACTCCTTGGTCGATGTCCCGCCGGCATCTTCAAACGTGGCCGGTATTTCATATCTCTCAGCTCCCATGTTTCCTCACTTTCTCTATTAACTATGTTATTGCTATGCATCCACAATCGACTGCATTGATTTTAATTCATTCTCAAGCTCAAAAAGATCACTTGTGGTAATTTCCCCTCGAGATATTTTTCCAAGATCAGGCCCAAGGACGCACTGCACTGTAAACTGATAATATGTGGCTGAGGATACGTCTGCCTCTTCGAGCGTATAACTATAAGGGTCGGTGGACTCTACCAGATCAGAAGTGTCTGGCGGTGAGCCCGATTCGGGCAGATCCCCAGGATCCTCAGATTCCCATAGCTCAAAATCAGACTCATCAATAAGCATGCAAAAAGTTCTCTCAAACATCTTAGGGTACATGCACATATTTTCATATTTGTTAGGGCTATAGATCACAGATCTCGCTGTTTCAGATAAAACTCGCTGATATTCAAGTGTCTGTCCCATATCTGGATCGAGACCACCAGCCTCAGGATAGTCTGACCTGGCGAGACGCTCTGCACTATTTTTAAAAGAGACTCGTTTGTCGGGATCGGGGTACTGGATGGATGTTTCAGGATTAATTCCGTAGTGAGTGTCGTCATCTTGAAAAAAGAACGCTAACTCAGAGACGTCGATTCCTAGTGTGATCTTTAAGTATGTTTTTAGATAATAATCAACGACGTGATTGTGATATATCTGATCGCTGTAGATAAATCCATGTGTCTGGTCAGGATTAATTCCGCTCCCACCTAGTGCATAGAAGGTTTTCGGATCTCCCACGAGACCCAGGGCAGTCAGGACTGCCCCTTCATATACTTTACCAGTCAATGTTGCGCTAGTGTCACTAGGAGAAGGAGAGAAGGTTTGAACCGATATATTAGACACCACTGCATTAACATCCTGGCCGTCTGCAAAGCTAGATGACGCGTCAGCTATGCCTGCCCTTCCCTCTATAATAAACTTTGAAACGTCAAATGCAAATACCTTAGGAGAATAGACCTCGCTATCGTCCATCATATTTCTCTTGTGAACTAGGATGTAGATAAGATTTGAGTCCCTGTAGTTAACATCATTTCTTCCTGAGACTGTGATGTTTCGCATATACTCCATGAACCCAGCTGGAAGACCTACAGTAAATATTCTTTTTCTGCCCGTCCTAAGCGTCCTGATAAAGTGAGATGCCAGCATTACTGTCCCAAGACACTTGATCTGATTTTTTAAGACAGCAATGCCAGCAGGTAGATGTGGTGACTCTCGATTTTCCCATGCTAGAGCATAGCGAGAGGCATTAGACAAGAGAAACTGTTCCTTGTTAATTGTAGACATAAAAATGCTGCCAAGTGTGGTATCTGTTCTCAAGAAATCCAAAAAATTATCTGAGTATTTATTTGTAACAACCTCAGTAGAGGTTAAGATTCCATTTAAAGATTCAACTGAGCTTGATATTCGATTTGAAATGGCGCTCAGATAATTAAAGCAGTTATAGACATTCACATCCCATGCTGCGCAGTAGCCCACAACAGTTCTCATTAGATCAAAGGCAGCCCCGTAGGCATCACCGTTAGGATATTGCCATGACGTATCAGGTATGTCCGCAGGGCTCACCGCACCAGAGGCCTGGAGAGCATCTAGTGTGCTGTCCAGCTCTGTCCCATAACACTGGGGCCAACGATCTTCGCCGTAGTAGTCCGACTTAGGATCGACATCCTTGGCAGCGATACCAAGCTCAGCTAGCCAGAATCCCAAAACATTTCTGGGACAATATCTCCACTGTATGTTCCAATTGTCATCGTAGGTACCGCCGTTGCTGAGCTCGTACTGCACTTTCTGCTGAAGCTCATAGTGAACGTCTACACATGAGCTTGCAGCGCGCACCATCATCTGAAACATCGCGTTTAGCCTTCCGAAGGTGCCTATTCCCAGACCTGAGGTTATACCGGGCCTATCGTCTGTGGAGACACCTGTTACCTGGGCGACGTCTTTTTCAAAATCCTCAACTGCCTGCCACACCTTATCAAATATCTGGTCGTAACTAAAGCTATAAAAGTAATCACGTAGAGCAGCTGCCCCGTAGTCATCTCGTATGGTATAGCCTTCCATTTCTCCGCTATCAAATAGATTCTGAGTAACTTCACTCTCATCAAAAAAGTCGCTGAAGGACGATGTATAGCTAGAGTGGGACCGCCACTCGTTTTCGGTGTGCCCACCTTCATCGTACCACTCTTCATACGTCTCGCTTCCGTTTATCGCAGGATACACCTCTGTCAACACATCTACAAAATTATCAACTGCATTGCTGTAATTTTCAGTGGTTTCTGCTGAGGCGTTGTCCTCTTCTCTTCTAATTTCATATCTCCACGCTAGATATTCAAAGGCTGCCATGCTCAAGGCCGAGGACTTTGAGCAGGCGAGAAATGCAAACAAACGAAGCATCTGCCCAAAGCTATCACTAGGGCCATCCCAGTCACCTCCATCAGCAGGCAGTCCTGTGTGATAACCGGTCAGAAAAAATGATGTCAACTCACTGAGACCGTGCTCAAAGAATAGGCTCCCCCTAATTGAACCGTTGTGAATGACATCCCCTTCTTCAAAAAACCCGCTATTTAAAACACCCATGAGGTCAGATATCTTTTGCTTTAGATCAGAAGACCACTCTCCCACTTTTTCAGGGTTTAAACGTGGGGGTGTCGGATCCATCAAGATGGGATCTACTAGATACCTCTTGCCTGTGGTATAGATCGGAGCATTGTCATCTGCTCCATCACTTGAAAGAGTTTCATCTATGTCAAAAGGTATGACAAGAGAGTCTCCGAAGCTGGACCAGTCATTGACACTAGGGACTAGAGTACTGCCTAAAGATGCTGCTGGGACACTATTCATCTCTGATCCCAAGAGAGATCTAGAGACTGAGGGATCCCAGCCTACAATTTTTTGCATCATCTGATCAATATTGTCACCTGCAGCGATTCCAAAGGAATTTACATATGTATTAACGTTATTGTGCGTCAAACACGCTGCTGTGTAGTCTCTTACGAGAAACATAGAGATCTTTGCAATGTTAACTGGATCTGTGTATTGACAATATACGTAAAGAACATTATTGTCTCCCGAGTCAAAGGCGTCTCCGACATTAGACGGCTTTTCTAACGATGAGAGTGCATCCTGTATCTTATCTCTAAACATCGCACCGGTCTCAACAGACTGGCCATCCTCAGTTACTCCACTGGATGAGAGCCCTCTTACAGTTGTATTGTAACACTCCTGTCGAGCCTCCCATGGAGACTCCGTCCCTGCAGGAATCATAGATGTATAATACACCTCCTCTGTCATGTCGAGTGGGCCGTACATCAGCGAAGCGCATAGGTCACACAAGAGCTGAACTACAAGAGAGGTTCTAGATGAAAAATTATACGCGCTGTCTCCAAAGTAAAGCTCCCCGGTAAAGAACTCCTCTAGAGACTGACCAGTTCCGTAAGTGTTTGATGATCCGCTTGGTTCTGATCCCACAAAATGCTCCTGGATATCTTCTGTGGGATAACCCAAGCTATCATCCATCTTACCGGTATCTGAAGCCCAGTCTCCGTTGCTAAAATTCTCCACCTTGACATCAAGTGAGGTAACAATGTTTTGAATCGCAATGTAAAGAGAGTACAACAAGGCTGCACTTTGCTCAACATCTTTATCAATCCCCTCAAAATCATCAAGATACCCACTGAAAGGCTCTTCAGCTGTATCAACTCCAGAAGTTAGCTGCCTGGCAGCGCCAGCATCTCCCTCAGTTATAAGATAATCTAAGCCCGTCAGACGCTGAATAAAGTCTCCAGTACGTATTCCCTCTAAGATCTCAACTCCAGAAGACCCACCGCTAACAATGCTATATATTATTTGCTTAAGTGCAGACTGTAGATCTATCATCTGGTTTGTACCTGTGATAGCATAGATGTTTTCTTCTATCACTGCCTCTAGGTTAAGTGCCTCTTCACTCAAGTTATCATCAGTATCATAGAGATCTCTAAACTCAAAGCTTCCTAAAACTGCTGGCTGTGAGCGACTAAGACCCTTGTCTTTGAGCATCCTCGCAAGACTGGAGACAAGAGAGCTACCGTATGTTATATCACCAAGGTTACCTGTATCAGTAGATTCAGCTGATGTAGGGATAGCATCTCCTGAGTCTGCTGGTGACTCTACCCCTAGCGAAAGAGTCACCTCCGACATCCTGCCTGTGATTGGCTCAGCTTTTAAATTTTGTGACTCAACTATTGAAATAGATGTACTAGTTTTATCTAAAGTTGCCATAATATATCCGTGTCTATCATTTTATGCCAAGCCTCCTGCTTCGGGCAGGTCTCTAGTGCCACAGCGGGTCTCCTCTCCCAGCCACTCTAAGAATACCGCCTGCGAGGAGGTTTCCTCAGCTATAATACCATTTAAATAAACCGGAATTATATGGTATTTTATGTTACCTACGTAATTTGAATTCACAGTGTCCACGAAAATAAAGTCCCCTCCATGATCACCCTGGCCAGAAATCCCGTGACAAGTTCCGCACACATAGGATGTCCCCTGCTTATCAGCACGAATAACAAAGTAGTCTACATCGTTAATATTCGCCTTGATGGCAAAATTAATCCTCACATGTCCGCTGGGTAGCGTCCTCGTTATGCTTATAATCTTTACCAGCTTTTTCAATGACACCAGCGAGACACTAAGGTCTGTATAGTCTCCTGTCGTATCAGATAGACCGTTTTTAGATGTCAAGGGCGTAGAAAGAGTCTTGCCTCCCGTTCCGCCTCCGCCTGCAGCTTCTACAGTTACCATCAAGCCACCCCCAGCTGCGGGATTAGTATGTACCAGGCCGCCGCCCGCTGCGGGCAGCGTTGATGTCTTCATGGTAAAGTAATCATAAAATCTTACCATAAGATTTTCTATATCATTAAGCGCCAACTCCTTCTCAATGCTCTCCCTGGGATCGCTCGAGAGGGACATGACAAGTTCTTTTATCTTAGCCTGTGCAGCTGGATTTCCTCCACGAGCTGCCTGAGACATAAATCTCATCATATTTTGAATTCCTCCCTGTGGAGATGCGGCTCGCTGAAGGGCTTGCTGAAGTGTGGTCGACATCGCTGTGGCTCTGTAGATATATTCTCGGCCCTCTATAGGTGGCGGTGGAAGATGCTGAATTCCGTCATCAACAAAGGTGTCTCCCACATTAAAATCCCCAAAGTTGTGCACCTCGCCGGTAACCTTGTCGAGTCGAGTGACGTAGACAGATATGACGTCTTCTTGAGCTAGCAAGGTTGCCATCTCTGCAGACTCTGAGGACTCTGTTCCGAACAACGAGAGAACTGAGTCGACCATATCGTTTCTGGCTAACATCTGGGCATCTGACTCAGTTGTCCCCATGCCTTCAATTTTAAAGGTTACCCTGTAGCCACCCGTGAGCCTATTATAAGCATCAAGCATTTTTTCATCTAAGACTTTTTTTTCTCCAGCGTGAGCACCCGTAATATTCTTTTTAAGCGGAACTGTAGAAAGCTCTGTTAACACAGGCGTATATTGACCAGTTGGCTTAGTGTGAACCATAACGCTAGTGTTAGTAGAGGTCTTTTCTCGACCATCCTTATAGTGAATCATCACAGCATACTCGTAAATTCTCATCTCTTTTACTGTATGATCCTTAAAATGAACATTACCCATCGCTGTCCCGATATAAGCGTTTACGTTTACGTCATTTGTGGTGCCACCTGGATTTCCCTCCGCATCAATGTCAAATATCTCAAGAGCTTCCAGGGCAGAGGTGGCGGAGGTGGTCGTAGGTCCGCTGTGCTCAGGCATCACGGGACTTGATTCAGGTAGCCTACTGCTCATCTCCTTGCGAAACATTCGCTTAAACTCTTTTTCAGATATGGTAATATCCTTTCTTAACAATGTAACTGCTATAGCATTGCCAGGAAAGTTCCAGGCCCGAATGCTAATGTGATCTTCATGATTACAAGCCCACACAACACAGTGGTGATTAAGCCACCTCTGACTACACGTACCCGGAACCACGCTAGATGCAAAGTTTCCAATCTGTCGCGAGTCTTCACCAATTGGGCAGCTTCTATAAATAGTGATAATCGAGTCAGACTGTGGAGGTCGTGTGGCACCATAATTTGCTGCACTCCACGGCACACTATCTAGTGAGCTATTATAAGATTTTCCAGGCATAACACCACCAGCTGTAATTCTATCAGGTGATGCATCTTTACTCTGAATGTGGGTGGTGTCCCACTCTGAAACCCTGTTCCACCTGGCAGTTAAGATAGACTGAGTCGCAGAAACGGTGCGAGCATACACAGCGACACCTTTTATCCCCACATCCTGACCGCTGGACGAAAAGGATACAGACTTATCTGTAGAGTTTCTTGCAGCTTGAACATTAGGCACTCGAGATGCTGACTGTGTCTCTGCTATTAGAGAGTTTATGTTAGAGGAAAATCTTAAAGTCTGACATATCAAGCCTGAAGCAAAATCAAGTAAATCTACCTTAATATAAAAATCTGGATGCCCTATCATTTGAGATTTTTTAATATCAAAAATCACCTCTAGATTCTTTTTAGACGATATCTTGTTAGCAAGAACTGGAACAATATCATTATTCTTAACATTTTCGGGTAACCCGCTGCTTCTGGGCTTGCCTTTAGGTATGTTGATTTCAAACTGAGACCTGATTGCTAGTGAAAGCTGATCGATGTCATAATGCCCGGTTGATATATCTTTTAAGAAATACGTTCCATCTCCGGACCGAAGACCGATTGGAGTTAGCCCAGTCTCTCCCACCAAGAAAGAAGGAGGATCATACCCGTACATAAAAGAGTCAAATGTCATATTTCTTAACGTATAAGCAGGAATACCGTGCGGTGACGTAGTTCCATAGATACGATTGGCGCTATTCCTAGCCCACTCTCTTTGTAAAATTTGAGGCTCTCCAGCCATGGCATCTATATCCCTAGCCCTTAGACGTAAAATAGTTCTTTCTCCTCCAAATGCCTCCTTGTCAGTTAGCTTGTCAAGATTAATGAGAACATTATTGTCTATAGCAGATGTTAAGTCAATAGTTTTTTTCATTATCAGGTTATCAGTTTTATTTTTAATTGTCTGTCGCCTGGCATCATTGGTAAAGAAATTAACTCTAGACATGACTGCGGTGGGGGTAATATTTTCAATACTTGAGAACATCTTAGTAGTTCTCGGATTAAACCTTTTAAAAATAGAAACTCTCACTAGTGTTAGATTAGATGATATCGCCTTTCTCATATCAGCAGAAAATCTCACCCTAATAGAATAAACCTTTTCTCCGCTAGCACTATCAAAGCTTTGAGATATAAGAACTACTCTCTCAGTAGCAGAAACCTTTCCCAGAACATCTTTAACTCTTTTATTGTTAGTTACAAACATTTTAATCCATTATTATAGTAAAAAGATTGACAAAGGTAGGAATTCCAAAATCATCAATAAAGACCTTTCCTATAAAAAAGATATGCTTATTAGGATTAGAATCGTCATCTACTACAATTTCTCCAAAATCAATGATGTCTAATTTTAAAAAATTAGATGAATTAGGATCTACTTCAAACATCTGCATAACGATGTTATTTTCAGATGAAGTAGAGGTAAAATAAACATGCTCTCTCTCTACTTCAGGCACCCTAGCGATAAGAGATGTATCTTGATCATATGCTGTCTCGGATGCTGACCATGTAGATTTGAATGCAGCCTCAATATAGGCGGAATTAGTGGTCATTAATTTGTCTATTGATATTCCCTGGTCATAATTTTCAATACCATCTAGCTCTCTCATTAGCTCCCCATAAGAAAACTCCTCTAAAGACTTTAAAGACTCATACTGTCCCAAAAAATCTCCTGACGGGTATGCCGATCTATTAAAATCTTCAATATTAAAAGAATCAGAGTCAGCGGGCTCAATAACCATTGGCGGTAAAAATTTAAAATTAGGAATATGAGAAAGTCTTTTATCTAAAAAGAGGGGCTCAATGGTGTTAATATTTACAGTAGCTGTATGAGTTCCTGATCTGAAAGGAAGCTCATTAGAAATAATATAATCAGCCCGGGTATGTGTAAGATTTAAATTGCTTACATCAAATTGCTGAGTAAACATATTAAACTCTTTATCTTTAGTTCCGACAAGATATAGCTGTTTAAAGTGATCAATAGAAGAAGAAAGAATGCTGTTTGACAGGCTAGCAAACGCATCTGATCCCGTTACATACAAAAATTCTGTTAGATTGCTTCCAGTTGAAGCTTTTTGAAAAATGTCATTTCCCACAATAGAGATGTCTGGGCTGACATCAAATCCCAAAAGATTTCCGCTATCATCTGTCTCAAAAACTATGCTATCTTGCGATCTAGAATCTGCCTCAAAATAAATTCTCTGTGTTGCGTCTGCTGAACCGCTAACTGGATCACCTTCGTAGTAGGTGGCTCCATCTGTGATGGAGGCAAACTCAACTCGAAGCCTGCCAGAAGAGATTTGTCTCTTTCCCTCAGTCGTAACAATTGAATCAATTATCCGAGTTTTTTTATCAAGTATGCCTGCCATATATCATCCGTCTAGTTATACTTATTTATCTAATAAAAGTAGCAACACCTAAAAGTTTGATCCAAAGAAAATAGAGCCACCTTCTTGTCCCGCATCCTCTGCTATATTTCCCATATCAATGCTTTGTGCTCTTCCATTCCACTCTTGACCGCTTTGGAACCTCTCTACT
>Ga0209434_1000942_pt1 | contig 13319 bp, 12 predicted proteins | sample ETNvirnome_2_300_FD_184068 | JGI IMG/M metagenome (GOLD analysis project Ga0209434, IMG submission 184068) | Marine viral communities from the Pacific Ocean - ETNP_2_300 (SPAdes) (version 2) | ecosystem: Environmental > Aquatic > Marine > Oceanic | place: Pacific Ocean | collected 2013-06-22
TTCTCATCACTCTTATCTAGAACGGTTTTGTTCTTCCCAAAAGACACCCTAGCGCTATTGACAACAGTAAGATCGGTACCCATATGTGATACATACTCAACAGATCCCACGTCGTCATCGTATAATATAATCCTTCTGTCATATGACAATTTATACCCCAGGCCTACATCTCTTCTATGAGTTTGTCAATCTCTAATCCAGCGCAATCAATCTTTCCTCGTGTGAAGTTATAGTGATTACAGAATCCCTTAAACTTTCCACGCACACAATCTCTGTGAACTCCCGTGTTAAGTGACCCGTCAGAGTTCGCAGGGTGCTCAAGAGGAATTCCAATACCATCATGCATTGCCTGCCAGAGCGCCTTTAGCGCCTCAATTTGAACAGGGTAGAAATCCATAAACGGAGATAGTGTTCCTCCGTGTACAACTCCATTCTCCTGAAGTGGTCTCTCACCGAATCCGTGTCTCACATACCACGACTGATACTTCGTGTAATACGCATTAGATATCTCTACGCCGATACCTCTCTCATTTCCACCGACTCCGTTTGAGATTCCGGCGTGCCACGCCTTGTGCTGTGTGTCTAGCATCTGGTAAATTGTTCCGTCATTATCTATGAGAAAGTGCACAGAGAGCCCTCTCTGATTTAGCACCTTTGCACACGACTCTGAAGATAGACACACATCCCAGTGGTTGACAAACATGATCGGATCTCTGTCTGGTTTTCCAGCGTAGCTAGTGTATGTTCCTGGTTTCGATTTGAGCCCACCGTCGTCTGACCATAGTACAACCTTGTCCCACTTTATAGGAATAAAATTACCATTATGAACAACGTAGCTCTTATCCTTTCTCTTGTGATCGCACGGTCTGTACTCATCAATCTCTGCATCTCTCTCTGTCCATATTCTTCTATACGTCGAAGGTCCACAAAGACCATCAGCAACAAGACCTTTTTCCTTTTGCCATCTTGTGATAGCAGACACTAGCTTGTTATCAAATTCACTTTCGCCGAACCATGATGGATCCCATTCAAGGCTATCTGCCGAACTCTTGTTATAAAATATCTTATCTATCGCCACTTATTCTCCTCCTATCTAAGAAACAAAGACGTCTCAACTATTGCTTTCGCGACCCTATATGGATCACAGTTTGACGCTGGCCTTCTATCTTCAAGATATCCGCACCAGTCTGATTTTGGAACAGAAGATGGAACCCTAACTGATGCCCCTCTGTCTGCTATTCCCCACGAGAACGTGTCAATCTTCTGCGTCTCGTGTTCTCCAGTAAGCCTCTGATTATTGTCTTTGCCATACTCAGAGATATGCTTGTCGTGATTTTCTCCCATGTTTTCCATGATGTCATTAAATAGATTATATCCGCCGCGGTCCCTCATATCTCTAGTTGAGAAATTTGTGTGGCAACCGGAACCATTCCAGTCACCTTTCACAGGCTTAGGCGAAAAGTCTATATCTAAGCCCTCTTTCTCTGCAGCTTTCAAGAGAAAATACCTGCTCATCCAAAGATCATCGCAAGCCTTTAATGTGTCCTCAGCAAAGCACTGATACTCCCACTGTGACGGAGCAACCTCTGCATTTATACCTGTTAGCTTTATTCCAAGATTTAGACAATTATAAAGATGTCTGGTGGCAATGTCACGACCTATCGCATTACTTCCACCCACAGAGCAATAATATTTTCCTTGTGGATCTGGATATCCTGTCTCTGGAAAGCCAATTGGGCTCTTATCTTTTGTTATAAAATATTCCTGCTCAAATCCCCACCAGAACCCTGCTTCATTAAAATTATCTTCGAGATCTCTCAGTGTAGCTCTTGAGTTTGAAACGTGCGGAGTGCCATCTGAATTTAACACCTCACACAGTACATAGTGGTGGCCTATTGTAAAGCTATAAAGCCTCACAGGAGAAAGCAAGCACTCTGAATCATCTCCGGGTGCTTGCTTTGTTGAGCTTCCATCAAAATTCCATTCAGGAACGTCTTCAAGCTTAAGTTTTAAATTATTAGTATACAAAACCTTTATCTTGCTTCTAAGGTTTTGTGTATCATGCCCGTCAAGCCACACATACTCTATACTTATATTTTCCATAAATTTCTCCAACTAAAACTGATCTGACTCAGTAGATTCACTTAGGGCTAAAGTAGAAGATCCATCACCAACAATGGCCTGCTTCACAGCATCAAAATAACCAGTTCCAACTTCTCTCTGGTGTCTTGTTGCTGTGTATCCTCTGTCTTCTGATGAAAATTCACTTTCCTGAAGCTTAACATATGCTGTCATGCCTGAATCTCTATATTCGTCAGCGAGGTCAAACATGCTGTGATTTAAAGCATGAAATCCTGCTAGCGTAACGAACTGAAACTTATATCCCATATCGTTTAATTCGTTTTGAAATCTCGCAATCGTGTCGTCATCAAGATTCTTCTTCCAGTTAAATGATGGAGAGCAGTTATATGCTAGCAGCTTTTCGGGATACTGCGCGTGAATTGCATCTGCAAATCTCTTGGCCTCTTTGAGATCTGGAGTCGATGTCTCACACCACAGCAAATCTGCGTATTGGGCATATGCTAGTCCTCGAGAAATTGCACAATCCAGTCCGCCCGTGATCCTATAGAATCCTTCAGACGTTCTCTCACCTGTCATGTATGCATGATCATATGGATCAATATCTGACGTCAACAACCTTGCGCTATTAGCATCAGTTCTTGCTATCAAAACTGTTGGAACTCCCATGACATCCGCGGCTAGTCTTGCTGACTTGAGCGTCGTGATAAATTGAGATGTTGGAATCAAAACTTTTCCACCGAGGTGACCGCACTTCTTTTCCGAAGAGAGCTGATCCTCAAAGTGAACCCCTGCCGCGCCAGCCTCAATCATTGATTTCATAAGCTCATAAGCGTTGAGCGGGCCTCCAAAGCCAGCCTCAGCATCAGCAATTATCGGAACCATCCAATCTCGTGAAAAATTTCCCTCTGCGCTTTCTACCTGATCAGTTCTTTGCAATGCCTGATTGATTTTCTTAACTACAGCTGGAACACTATTTACAGGATATAGGCTTTGATCAGGATACATATTGCCAGACAGATTTGCATCTGCTGCCACCTGCCAACCTGACAGATATATTGAAGACAATCCTGCTCTCACCTGTTGAACTGCTTGATTCCCTGTAAGTGCACCAAGAGCTTTTACTGCAGACTGTCCTTGTAATAAGTCCCAAAGTTTTTCAGATCCTGACCTAGCTAGAGAGTACTCTATATTAACTCTTCCTCGCAGTCTGTCAATATCTCTCTGATTCCAGTCGCGCCTAATCCCTGCCCATCTTTTCATCTTAAACCTCTTAGCAAATTCTCTCATACGCTGGCAAAGTTAAAAAGTTAACCAGCTTTGGTGAAAATGAAACACTTTTAAATATTTCAGCTGCCTCATCAAACTTACCATTATAAAATCTAGAGTCACCAATTTCCTCTTTAATTTGAGGCATAATATTTGTCATACATTGTTCAATAAGCTCTCTATCTATTTTGGTTCCATCATCAAGACTACAGTCATTATTTAACCATTGCCAAACTTGTGTCCTGGAAATCTCTGCTGTTGCTGCATCTTCCATTAGATTGTATAGAGGGACACATCCGTTTCCTCGGAGCCAAGATTCTATATACTGAACTCCAACGCTTATATTCTGATTTAAACCCTCTGATGTTATTCTTGTCTTCGGAGTCTCAATTAGATCCTCTTGTGTCACCCACCTGGGCTTTCTCAAGAAGTGAACCTGGTTAGCTTCTGGCATATATTCATCAAAAACATTTTTCGCTAAAGATATCAATGCAGGATGTGCAACCCACGTTCCGTCGTGGCCCATTTGTGCCTCCCTTATCTTGTCAAATTTGACCTTAATAAGAGCAGCCGCGTTGGCCTCTTCGTCATTTTTAATTGGAATCTGTGCTGCCATTCCCCCCATTGCATGCACCCCTCTTCTGTGACACGTGTAAACAACAAGCTCAGCGTATGATCTCATAAAGTGTGTCTCCATAGTGACCCTTGATCGATCTGGGAGAATCTTGTCTGGGTGATTTCTAAATGTCTTTATAAAACTAAAGATATAATCCCACCTTCCACAATTTAATCCTGCTGAGTGATCGCGTAATTCCCACAATATCTCATTCATCTGGAATGCTGCGGGAAGAGTCTCAATTAAAACTGTTGCCCTAATTTCACCTCTATCGATATTCAAATTATCTTGAGACCAATTAAACACATCGTTCCACCACCTAGCCTCTAGATAGCTCTCTAGCTTTGGAAGATAAAAATATGGACCAAAACCTTTAGAAATAATCTCCTTAGCATTGTGAAACATGTATATGCCAAAGTCAAATAACGATGCAGGAACAGGATTATTATCAACTAAGAAGTGAGATTCAATTAAATGAAGGCCTCTTGGTCTCACAAAGAGAACAGCTGTCTCATCATTGAGCCTATAGGTTCCTTTTGTCGGATGATCATATGTTATGATATTCCTAACAGCATCATATAGATTAACCTGGCCATCGAGTATGTTATCCCACGTCGGAGAGAGAGAGTCCTCAAAATCTGCCATGAAGACGTTAGCCCCAGAGTTAAGGGCATTGATCACCATCTTTCTGTCAGTCGGCCCTGTTATCTCAACCCGTCTATCTAAAAGAGTATCTGGAATCGATGCAACAGACCAATCTGACTCTCTGATATGCTTTGTCTCGTGTGGAAAATCTGGAACCCCTCCCTCATCATACACCTTTTGATTTCTCTCTCTTTCTGAGAGAAGCATCTCAAGACTTGGACTAAACTTGTGAACAAGCTTTGTTAAAAAATCAACAGCGTCCGGACATAAAACTTTTTCTTTATCAAAGCCCATAATCTCTCCAGTGATCATACATCAAACATACACGTCTAATCAAGCATATTATACCTAAACTATGCTATTGTTATACATTATTCAAAATCAATATCAACATCAACAGATATATTGATTTTTGGAACTCTTAGGTGATTTGCTAGTCCGTGCTTCTTTGCCTCTTTGGCATCAAGAAACCAATCAGCATGTTTCTTCTTGTCTACTATCTTCATAAAATAGTCATCTTTCTTGCCGCAATTTTGTGCCATCATCTTATATACAATATCATTTAGACGATCAGCCTCATTGGCTCCAGCCTTCAGCTCTTCAACCTTTCCCATATCCATTGATGAGACATCATGAATCATGACTGTTGCATTTGGATCCATAAATCTCCGACCCTCTTCGCCAAATGAAAATAGGATCGCGCCGCATGACATCGCCTTGCCCTCGACTATTGTTGCAACTGGAAGCTCTGCATTTTGAATAGCGCTTATCATAGCCATCAAGCTATAAACATGGCCCCCGTACGAATCGATAACAACAGGTATGACCTTTTGTCCTGTGTTATGTGCTTGCGCAACCTCTTGATCGAACTTTTTAGCTGCCTCTTCATTAAACTTATTAACCCTAACAATTATAGGATTCTTTCTTAGCTCTATCTCCTTTATAAGAGGAGATATTTTTGTCATCCACTTCATCTTACTGCCTCAAAACGTCACTGACTCGCCACAGCCACATGATCTAGTTACCTTTGGATTATTAAACACCAATCCAGATTTAAGTAAATCTTCCTGATAATCTATTTCCATTCCATTTAGAAAAAGATAGGACTTTATGTCTATGCAAATTTTAACATCACCAAAAGTAAAAATCTTATCTTTGTCTTCAGGTGACTGAATAAAGTCATAATTGTACATAAATCCAGAGCAGCCGCCGCCATATAGACTTACCCTGAGATAATATCCTGGTGTCTGACGCTGTGTAAGAAGAGCAGCTATTTTATCTTTTGCCTTATTTGTTATCGTTATTGCCATTCTTATCTCTGTAATCTTTTATCGCAGCTTTGATGGCATCCTCAGCTAGAACAGAACAGTGAATTTTAACTGGTGGCAACGATAGCTCTTCTGCTATTTCAGAATTTTTAATAGACTCTGCATCCTCAATTGACCTACCTTTCACCCACTCTGTAACTAGTGAGCTTGATGCAATAGCAGAGCCACAACCGAATGTCTTAAACTTTGCGTCTTCAATGATGCCTTCATCACTAATCTTAAGCTGTAATTTCATCACGTCGCCACAAGCAGGTGCGCCAACTAAGCCAGTGCCGACACGGGAGTTATTCTTGTCAAGCGATCCTACGTTTTTGGGATTGTCAAAATGATCAATTACTTTTTCAGAATATGCCATGAAATATAAATATTATCCACACTTAGCGAAACCGCAAGAAAGACATGTTACACACCCTTCCTGATACGATATCTCTTTTTCCTCATCTGATTTACACCAGCACTTAAAGGATCCATTTCCTGGCTTTGTTCCATTCTCAATATATTTTTTAAGAACTCTAGAGATAACCTTTGCAAAACTAAACAAGTCAGCATCTCTATCCTTCTGAAGCTGCTCAACCATGAAGTTTATTGGAACTCCATGTCGCATTGTCAAAGATATCGTCCTAGTGAATCCTGCGTAATTAGGATTATCAAATACAGACACTATATCTTTTATAACAACCTCATTTCCACTTTCTCCAAATATGAGATCGTACTTAGAGTTCATTGTCTTTCTAGGATGTTTAATAATAATACCTTCTGTATATTTCTTTGGAATTTCAACATATTTTGATAATCCTCCAATAACCTCATACGGATTTCCATTCATGAGTCCAACAAGTATTGTCCAGCTTTCACCCTTAATATTTGTTACGTGAATGGAACAATCAAGCTCCCTTGGCCTCTTTGGTGCGTGATTGTATATGATACTTTTTCCGTTTCTCTTACAAATCTTTGAATCCGTTTTCTTACTATCAGCAGAGACTAAGACGCCAGATCTACATCCCTCTCTATATACTGTCACACCCTTACACCCTAAGTTCCATCCGGCCATATATACATCTTTAACAGTGTCAATATCAACATCTTCTGGGAGATTCGTAGTATTAGATATAGCATGACAGACCCACTTTTGAGCAGCAGCTTGCATTTTTACCTTAGCAAGCCAGTCAATCTCATTTGCTGTTGAACCAAAATACGGGCTTATAGCAACAAGCTTCTCATCGCTCATTGTTTCACCCTCACCAACTTTAAGCTGATTCATCCATTCTCTAAATCCGTGATGGTAAACAGTATATTCTTGCCACCTATCTCCTGATTTATCAACAAAGTCAACTCTAGCATCTTTATCCTGGCCTGTTATCTTTTTTCTACGTGTATAGTGAAGCTTAAAAGCCGGCTCAATTCCAGAAGTCGTTTGCGTTAAGGTTGACACAGATCCTGCAGGAGCAGTTGTAGTAAGAGCTATATTTCTTCTACCGTACTTTTTTGACATATCATACACATCAGGTGCAGCCTCCCATATTCTCTCTAGAAACGGATGTCCTCTCTCCTTATCGTGATCATGTGCTTCAAATGCTCCCCTCTCTTTTGCAAGAATACATGAAGATCTATATGAATTTAATGCCAATGTTTTGTAAAATTTCTCCACTGTATCTATGCTTTCACCGCTTCCATACGTCTGGCCCAACATCGCAAGTGCATCACCGACTCCAGTTACACCCAGACCGGTTCTTCTTCCAAGAGATGCCTGAGTCTCTATATTGAGCCACAAATCCTTTTCTATTTGTTTAACCTCATCAGGCTCAGGATCACTATCTATTTTTTGTATAATTTTATTTATCTGCTCAATCTCAAGATCAATCATATCATCCATTAACCGTTGAGCCTTTTGAACCACCTTTCCAAAATTCTTATAGTCAAACGTTGCGTTTTCTTTCCATGAGTTTTTTACAAACGAAGTCAAATTAACAAGCATCAATCTACAACTGTCATAAGGAGATAAGATAATCTCTCCACATGGATTTGTAGAGGTAGATCCGAAACCTTCATCTGAATAGATATCAGACGGTGTCATCCTTTTAGCTGTGTCCCAAAATAAAAGGCCGGGCTCTGCGTTGGTGTGAGCTGACTCTACTATATCGTGCCAGAGATCTTGAGCAGATACCATCTCTGATATGTCTGGAGAATCTGAATTGACTGGCCACCGCAGTTGCACATCTTGATTTTTTAAGACTGCATTCATAAACTCATCAGTCAGCCTGATAGAAATATTTGCGCCTGTCACTCTAGTTAAATCTCGTTTAATCTTTGTGAAATCACGAATTTGAGGATGATGAACAGAAATTGTTATCATCAAGGCCCCTCTTCGCCCTCCCTGAGCTACCTCTCTGCACGAATTAGAAAATCTATCCATAAAGACTTCTATTCCATCTGTTGTCCGTGCTGCATTCTCAGTTGACATATTCGCTGGTCTGAGGTTGGATATGTCAAATCCGACGCCGCCTCTTCTTTTTGCTATCTGAACTATCTCTTGATCTGTCTTAAGAATTCCTCCATAAGAGTCATGTGGTGCCTCTATGACAAAACAATTTGATAATGATTGAATCTGACTATCATTTCCTATTCCCGCCATTGGGCTTCCCTGCGGGACTACATATTTAAAATCTCTAAATAAATCGTATATCTCATCCTCTGTCATAGGGTTTGAATACTTTTTCTCTATTCTTGAAAATTCACTTGCAAGCCTCTTGTGCATGTCATCTGGAGACAGTTCAACAAATTCGCCGTCTTTATCACTTAGCGCATACTTTGTTGTAAATACATTTGCGGGAAGGGTGTCTCCATTAAAATACTCTACACACTTATTAAAAACTTGATCAAACTTCACTTTAAATCCTAGAATTAATTTTTACAGCGACTATTACTCACCGTTAACCTCTTTCCATTTCCGCTTAAGTAATTTTTTCATAGATGCTGTATCTGACTTCATAACCTCACCGAGAGTCATCTCATCTGTATCATCTATAATTTTTAACTTTGACATCGAGCAGTCAAGATGTATAGGAAATAAAATCCCATCTCTTCCCGCTCTATTCTTAGCAACAAATAGTCGTCCTGATCCAGTTGACTTCTCTAGAGGTTTTCTAGATAGAGAAATCACAACATCAGCAACCATTGCCTTTCCGTATGCCTCTGCCATATTTTCAAGCCCAACGACATCTGCGTTAGCTGCGTCTCTATTAGCCTGAGACGCAGTCCATATGGGAACATTTAGATCCATGGCGAGATTCCTTAACTCTTCGTAAATTAACTTTAACTCATGACGGAGAGAATCAAATCTTCTTGAAGATCTCATGATATCCGCATAATCAATAATTATCAAGCTGGGAACGAATGATTTTAGTAAAAGCTTTTCAATGTGATTTCTTATGGTGAGAACTGTTGCAGACCCTGTGGGATATTCCTTTATGATCAACCTTCCAAGATCCATATTCTTATATTTCTCTATCACCTCGTCCTTATAATCAATTACATCGTTGCTTGGAATTTCACAAAGATTGCTATCATAACGTAATCCAACAGCATTCTCTGAAAGCTCGAACGTGTAATGAACAACATTTTTCCCAACCTTTAAAGCTTCAACCCCTGCGTGAACTAAAAAGTGAGATTTTCCAACTCCCGTTGGAGCAGTTATCACACCTATCTCGCCTCGGCCAAGACCTCCGTTAAGAACATCCTTTTTGTCAAGCTGCGCAAGACCAATTGGGCACGTCACTCTTGAGACTCTTGAGAATCTCGAGTCAAAGTCCTCAAAAAAGTTATGTCCAATTGAAGATGGCATTCCTTTTAATATTGCATTCTTCATAAGATCAACAACTGACTCATACTTGTCAGTTGCTATCAGTTCAACTGCACCCTCTAACGCATCCTTTAGTGCTTGCTTCTTGCAAAACTCAAGAGACTTATCTTTTACAAAACCTAAGTCTCCCACATCTGGATTCATCTTGATTCTGTGAAGAAATTCTACAATCTGATCTCTAAGAATTATGTCATTTCCTTCTCGTAAATCATCCCTGATAATCGTTATTAATAGAGAAAGAGTTGGAAATGTCTTATATTTTTCATAATAGCTAAAATATTTCTCAATAAGATACTTTAAGTATTTTGATTCAAAATATGAAGGTGTCATAATCTCAATCATCTGAGCTGCCCATCTCTGGTCAGTTATGAATGCTTGAAATATCTTCTCCTGAAAAGGTTTTCCGTATTGACCAAAATGTGGCTGACTATTATTCATTTATTATCCAACGAATTTAAAAGATAGAAACATTCTATCGACATTAAACTTCTGAATTCCCTCTTTTAAAAGAATTCTCATTACGTTAATTTTATTTCTACTTGGGCTAAAAGTATCAATAATATTTTCAATTTTATTTATCTGAGATGATGCTAGATTTTGTGTATCAAGATACATCAATCTCCAATTTCTTCTAATTAGATTCTCTGATGACTGTATATTATCAATAATCTTTAATGTGACGCCTTCAGATATCATCTCATTGCATCTTCTAATCAAATCATCTATTAGAAATGGATCGTCATATCTAAGCTCAGAGAATCTTTTTGCAAGACTCTTAAATCCTGCTCCCTTGACGCCGCCAATATTGTCTGATGGGTCGCCGCAGACTGCTTTTGCCAAACAAAAATTCTCAGGAGATATTCCAAATTTCTCAACGACCTCTTTAGATGTCACAAGCTTCTTCCACGTAGGAGAGTATATTATCGTCTTGCTATCAAGAAGCTGATAAAAATCCTTGTCTGACGAGACTATGAGCTTTCTCGTATCTTTATACACGTACTTCGAGATGTAGCCTATCACATCGTCAGCCTCGCACTCAGGAACATATATCTGAATTATGGGTGTGTTTTCGAGCACCTTTATTAGGACTGATATCTGGTGATTTCTATTCTCAACTGTGTCTGGAATGTCACCGTCATAAAATCTATTAAGCTTCGCTGGTCTTCGTCGCTGCTTATAGTCCTTGTATAGGTCTCTCTTTCTCTTCGAGCCTCCTCCTTCCCAAACAACAACAATAGACTCTGGCCTATACATCTCGGCAAAATTTGTTAGGGCATATAGAAATCCAACAATTCCTCCCACGTGCTGGCCGCTCTCTCCTGTCGCCGGGTGAGCAACAAAATGACGTGTAAATAAGTTTAATGCGTCAACTATTAGAACAATATCTTTCTTGCTATCTTGTTCCAAAATGACTACAGAGCCTCTTCAATCATATCCCTAACAGCAGATACCTCAACATAAGAATCAGTATCGATATCTGGTTCATCATTGAGCTTCTTAACCATTGCAACCCTAAGAAGATCATCAATATATCTAGAGTACTCTGAATCACCTATTATCTTGTCAAAGTCACTCTTATAAAACTTCTTCTCAACTATCTCTTCACCGGTCTTTACATCAACAACACTTAGAATTTTCCACGCGCCGGTCCCTTTTACGCATATCTCTTTATCATCAATGATCTCAGCACCGTGCTTCCTTAGCAGATCAAAGATCTGCTCATGCTCACGAATTCCCTTTCCAAAGTGAATTTCAAAGTTTACAGTTCTAAACGGAGGCGACACCTTATTCTTGATTGTCTTTGCAGAGACATGAATTCCAACTACTTCTTTATCCTTGTTTTCAATTTTTTGGCCAGCACCGAGTTTAATTCTCACAGAGGAGTGAAAGGGAATTGCCTTCCCGCCTGGCGTTGTTGTCGGATCTCCGTACATTACTCCAATCTTCATTCTAATCTGATTAAGAATGACAAATAAAGTGTTTGTCTGACCAATGATACCCGTGATCTTTCTCATGCCTTTAGAGATAGCTCTCGCCTGCAGACCAATTGATTCCTTATCATAGTCTCCGAGAAGCTCTGCCTTGGGAGAAGATGCTGCAACAGAGTCCCAGATGATTGTTATTGGGACATCTTTTTCCATAGCACGTGCCTTCAAGATCGTCGACTCTGCGATGGACAACACCTCCTCAGTACAGTGGGTGTCAACATACACAAATCTCTTAGATATATTCACGCCAAGAAGATTTAAATTCTCAACACTTGTTGCATTCTCAGTGTCTATATAAACTACAACGCCGCCCATCTTTTGTGTTGATCTAGCAATCTGGATCGCTATGTGAGACTTGCCAATAGATGGAGGACCAAAGATCTCTACGATTCTTCCCTCTGGAAGACCACCATTTGGCCTGTTAGAGATAATATAGTCCAGTTGCTTAGATCCAGTGCTTACCCACCGCTTAACGTGAGTTGGAGATTCATCCTGGCTAAGATTATATGCGACTCTAGATCCATGCTCCTTATTGAGAGCAGCTATTAAGTCTACTGTAAAGTCCTCTGTTGTTTTCTTTTTATCACCCATTATTACCTCTGGTCACTACAATTTTACACTCATTGCACGAATTGTTCACGCATAAAAAAATCAAGGGACGGAATTCCGTCCCTTGATTGAAAATAGCTAACTGGATGTCACTCCATCAAATCTGCGAATGCAGCATCGATACTGCTGTATCCAGATGACGTCTTTTTGTCAGTGTTTGAAGTGGACCTGTGTTGTGTACCAGTGCTCTGAGCCTCACTCTCATCACCATCATTAAGCCAGTCATTGATAATTTTACTTAGCTCATCGTATGACTTGCACTGATAGACATCATCAAGATTCGGGATATTGTCTAGCCACCCCTTAGCCTTATCAGAGTCAGAGGAGAGATGAGACTGCTTTCCACGAGGACGAACCTCTGTCATTGCCCACTTCTTACCAGGCTGCTTTGAGCAAAGCACCTTGATGTCACGACCAGTTGTCGGATCAGTGATGTCACCATAGTCCTCGTCAAGCATGAGGCCGAGAAGATTCTGGTAGACAGTCTTCCCAAATCCCCAGATCTGGACTCCCTTGTCCTCTTCACCTCGAACGATAACGGGTGCGTATGTGCGCATCTTAGGATAGAGCTTCTTGCAGAGCTCGTAAGACTCCTTAGAGCCCTCCTCGCGAAGAGTGTTAATCAACTCCTGAATGGGATCTTTATCCCCAAACTGATTCGGAGTTAGAAGACCGCGCTCCTTTCCGATGTTGTAATAGAACCAAAGCTCCTTAAAGGGCTGTCCATCATTCTCTGGAAAAGAGATGAGACGGACCGTGTGTTCTGTACCCTCTGTGGGCTTCCACATGCTGGACCGATTCTTGTTTACACCGCTTAAGCGGTCTAGCTTCTTACGAATTGCGTCAAAGTCAATTGCCATTGTAACCTCCAATATTTAATGTTCAATGTTTACTGATGTTTTGTGCTAAGCACAAGGTAATAATAC
>Ga0209434_1000943_pt1 | contig 13317 bp, 16 predicted proteins | sample ETNvirnome_2_300_FD_184068 | JGI IMG/M metagenome (GOLD analysis project Ga0209434, IMG submission 184068) | Marine viral communities from the Pacific Ocean - ETNP_2_300 (SPAdes) (version 2) | ecosystem: Environmental > Aquatic > Marine > Oceanic | place: Pacific Ocean | collected 2013-06-22
AATACAGGCATAATACCGGTAGAATACCATGTGATTATCAAAGTTGAAAAGGTAGACGATAAGAGCGCAGGAGGAATATTTCTCTCTGAAATCTCTCAAGAGCGCGAGCAGATGGCCCACGATAAAGGGTGGGTGGTGGCTATATCCGACATGGCATTCTCCGATTGGAATGGCAGGATACCACAACCAGGTGAAAAGGTTATCTTCAATAAATATGCTGGATCATTGATTAAAGTCCGGAATGATAAAAAAGAGTTTGAAGATTTCCGGTTATGTAATGACAAAGACATAGTAGCGATCTTATTAAAGGAGTAAAGGCATGGAAGAGGAACAAGAAGAACAGGAGCAGACCCCGCAGATCGATCCCGAGATAGAAAGCCGGGCCACATTGTATGGGTGGGTGCCCAAGGAACAATTCAGGGGAGACCCTGAAAGATGGACTCCTGCTGACCAGTTTGTGCAGCGTGCTGATGAGATGTTGCCTATTGCAAGGTCTATGAACCGAAAACTTGAGGGTGATATAGGAACTCTTAAACAGGAAAATGCCCGTCTCACCAAGACCATGGGCAAGATCATTGATGTCAATAAAAAGGTTTCTGAGACAGCCTATAAGAGGGCACGTGAAGAGATTACAGCGGAACAAGCCAAGGCCATAACAGATGGTGACGCCGAAAAATGGACGGACCTTGAAACCAAAAAGGATAACCTTGAAAAGCCCGAAGAAATCAAAGTCGAGGAAGCACCGGCCGGAACCGTAGATCCCCCGGAGGTATCAGCATGGAAAGATGAAAACCCTTGGTATAACGATGATCCTGAAATGGGAAACTACGCGGACGTAGCCAGTGATTTTATCACAAAACGAAATCCGGGCCTTCCCGTGGATCAATTTTTATCAAAAGTCAAAGATGAGGTAAAAAAGAAATTTCCCGGTAAATTCACGAACCCCAACAGGAATAAGGCTGGAGTGAATGACGGAGGAGACTTTGGTGGTGGAGGTGATCCAGGGGGAGGAAACGGAAAGACATACAATGATCTCCCCCCCGAGGCAAAGACGGCCTGTGCCAGCCTCATTAAACAGAAGATGATAACGCAGAAACAATATGTAGAGGATTACTTCTCGGAGGAGTAACAAATGGAATTGGAAAAAGTGGCGTGTCCTGAATGCGGGAAAGAGGTGGCAAAACGCGGACTTACTGGACATATGAGAACCCATGAAGCCAAAGAGCCCGACGAAGATACGCCTGCCGATAATGCCGAGAACACTAACCCCCTTGCCAGGAACCGTGAAAGCCTGGAAGAGAAAATATCCCGTCTACGGAAAACCCGTACTCCCATGGGAGTCCCCCAGGCTGGGTGGAACCCTCCCCCGGACGATGGTTTTCATTACAGGGTATTCAATGATAACTGGATGGCAAATCCAGGAAGAATACAACAGGCCCTGGCAGCAGGGTATGAGTTTGTAGAAGAAACCAAAGGCACTCCAATCAAGTCTCAGTCAGTAGGATCGAACGATGATGGCAGCTCAATTCAAGGCCATCTAATGCGTATTCCACAGGTAATCTATGATGAAGGCCAGGCATTGAAAAATAAAGGTCCAGACAGTGTTGACGAGCAAATAAGAAGTGGAACGGTGTTATCAAAGCCCGGTGATGGCCGGTACGTTCCGCCCGATGGAATTAAAATGTCAGTACAACAAAATGGATAAAAAAGAATAAATAAGGAGGACTTAAACTATGGCCAACGCCGATTTTAGATATGGGTTGCGACCAGTAGAGCATTTAAATGGGAACCCCTGGAATGGGGCCACGAGGCGATGTAGGATTACTTCAAATGCTGGTGATCTTGGAGTTGGAGATGCTGTTTATATGAATGGTTCTGGTTCCGGGGGCTATCCGGAAGTAGTGGCGTCAAGTATTGGTGCTGGGTCTACGAATGCCTACACTATCTTTGGCGTTGTAACAGCATTTGAGCCCGTTGAGACTAATCTCGAACGGATTTATATTGCATCCGCTGATTCAGGCTGGGCTGCTGTTTGTGTCGATCCAGATGTATTATACAGCATACAAGCTAATGGTGTTGTTGGAAGCAATGATATCGGTCAAACTTTTGAACTTGTTGCAGATCATACAATCGATACTGTAACTGGTTTAAGTGGGACTGAAATGGCAGCGTCTACTGGTGCTGCCGATGCAACCCAACCGCTTCTTTGCCTGGGTGGTGTTGTCAAAGAGGATAATGATTTAACATTAACCCACGCGGAATGGATTGTTATGATTAATAAACACCAGTTAAGAGCCGTTGATGCCGATACTGCTGAGAGTTTTGTCGGCGTTATCGGGATCTAAGGAGGTAATATAATATGCCAGGACCAATATCAACCGGATTACACCCGAAGGCGCTGTGGCCTGGAGTCAAAGCGTGGTACGGGTTTGGATATGGTGAGCACGATGAGGAATTTCGTGATCTCTTCGATAAGGACACTTCAACACAGGCATGGGAAGAGGATGTTATGTCGTCCGGGTTCCCTTTGGCGACCGTAAAGCCACAGGGTAGCCCGACACAGTACGCCTCTCATTCTCAGGCATGGGTATCTAGGTATACTCATATTGCCTATAGCCTGGGTTTCATTGTGACGTATGAAGAACTTTTGAACAATCTGTATGCCAAATTGGCAAACAGTAGAGCAAAGTCTCTGGGTTTCAGTATGCGTCAGACCAAGGAGAATGTGGCGGCAAACGTCTACAATCGTGCCGTGAATACTTCATTTACCGGGGGTGACGGACAGGTGTTGCTTGTCGCGACTCATCCATCGAACGCCGGAAATCAGAGTAACATCTTGGCTCCGGCCGCTGATATTTCGGAGAAGGCGCTGGAGGATCTCTGTATTCAGATCATGGGAGCGACAGACCATAACGGCCTGAAAATCTCCCTCATGGCCCAGAGTCTTCATGTTCCGCGGCAGCTTTGGTTTGAAGCGAACCGGATATTGAAGTCTACCCTTCGGGTGAAGACGGCGGACAACGACATCAATGTCATCAAAATGACGAATGCGATACCGAAAGGTATCATGCTGAATCATTATTTCAGCGACGCGGATGCGTTTTTCATTCGAACGAATTGCCCGGACGGGATGAAGTGTTATCAGCGTCATAAGTATGACCTGAAGCGGGACAATGACTTCGATACGGACAATGCGAAGGCCAAGAGCTATGATTACTACTCTTTTGGGTGGTCGGATTGGCGGGGTCTTTACGGTTCGATCGGGGCAGCTTAGATGTCTACTTGACGATTACTAGTAGATTACTAGGCGATCGCTAGTAGACAGTAACTTTTAAATTCTACGTGGGCAGGGGTGCCTCTTCGGGTTCCCCACACCCATGTCCTTTAAGGAGGATGTAGATTATGGTATCAAGACATACTATTACTCACGCAGACGAGTTATATGCTGGTGATGCGTATGAAGAGGGGTACTCCCCGGATGGACGAAGGGGAGTGGAAGTGTCACATTTAAAATACACCAAACTTGGTGCGCCTTTAGCTGCGGATGAAGATATGTTCTTAAACTCTTGGGCTCTTGGTAGTTCCGCCTCAAGCGTTGGCCTGAATTGGGTTCCAGAGGCTGACGGGGCTGGAGCGACTTCTGCTTCACCAACCGTGTGGACAATTTATGCCGCTTCAAACGGGTTGGCCCCAAGAAACATCACCATTACCTCATCCGGGGATGACAGTGATATGAAATTCAATGTTACCGGTCGGGATATCTACGGGAATACAATGGTGGAAAGTATCACCGGGGGCAATGACGCCGTAGCCAGTGGGGTGAGAGCTTTTGCCTATGTGGATAATTTTACCGCAACGGAGGTTACTGGATCAGTTATATCCGTTGGTATCGGGAACACGGTCGGTTTACCGTTTGCCCTTGCCACGGTGAATGATTTTGTACTCCTAAACATCGATGGGTATTCACAGTCTTCCCAGGCGGGTGGAGCAACGTCGTATGCTCTCAATATAGGTTTAGGGGCCTCGGTAGCATTTGCGACTGAAGCTACAAGCTCTAATGGTGACAGGGATGTAAGGGGTACAGTTAATTTGCTTGCGGATCCTTACTTACCAAATGGAACAAGGGTCTTCGGTGTTTTGCAGTTAGTGGATCATTCCACCCGTCCCAAGGCTTTCGGTGTTCCACAAGCGACAGAATTAACATAATCAGGCAAAGTATTTTCCAACCAGACAGTAATAAACCAGGAAGGAGTATTCAGGCATGGAGATTGATTACAAAAAGGATGTACCAGAGACAGTGGCAATTGTAGCAATGGGGTTATCACGGAAGCATTACCTCGGGGATTGTATGCGGTGTGGTGGTAGATTTGGCGTTGCAGATGAAACTTGGGTCGTCAACAAACTTGGAGACGTTCTTCATCATGACCTTGTCTTCAGGATGGATGATCTTAGAATAATGCGCGATACAAATAGTAAAGTCGGAATGAATACTGATGACACATTGGTCCATGATAGGCAAACAGAATGGATGAAGAATCATGATAAACCAATCATAACATCCACACCGTATCCCGAGTTTCCAACATCGGTGGCATACCCGTTGGAGGATATCATAAATAACCTGGGGACTCATTATTTTCTCACCACACCGGCATATGCATTGGCCTTCGCAATTCATATCGGTGTGAAATGCATGAAGATATACGGGTTTGATTATGTGTACAAGGAGAATATTTATGTATCCGAGCAAGGCCGTGGAAATTGTGAGTATCTATTATGCCTTGCCCATGAGCGGGGAATAAAGATAGAGATAGCAAAAAGTTCAACATTGCTTGGGATGAACCTTGATATTTCCGAACACCTGTATTCCTACGAGGGTATCGTGGAAGTTCTCCCGGATGATAAAGAAAAAGGTAAGGTTCGGGTTGTTCCAAGACCGGATGAAACAAAGAAGCGACAAGCTCAAGTCGATAAACAGAATTTACAATTGTTGGATAAATTACTAAAACAATATAAACCACATCTCCTTGACGCGCCACAGGAAAAGGTGGCGTCTCAAGACGAGACGCTGAAAGGAGATCCAAATGTCAACACCGAAGAGATATACCCAGGGGGTGACGAACATATCATCCCGGAACGTGCTGGGCCAACTGATAGTCCCTGACCCAACCTCAGTACAAACCTTTTTTGACGATTTTCATAAATACATTCCGGATGACTGGTTTACTACCAGAATTGTGTCCAGTGTTACCACCGGAGCTACTGCTGGCTCAGAGGCTATTGACGATGCTGGTGGGGGAATCCTTACTCTTACCAATGCCACTGCTGACGATGATTCTATCTTCATGCAGTGGAAAGGAGATTCCGACGCTGAAACAGCATCTGAGATATTCACCCTCGAGACCGATCGGAAGTTATGGTTTGCTTCCCGGGTTAAGGTGTCCGATGTGGACGCTACCGATTTTATTATGGGCCTTCAGAACGCGGACACCACCCCCTTGACCGCTCCGGCCAATGGCGTGTTCTTCCAGTCGGATGATGGAGACGCGGAACTTGATGCGCATGTTTATAAGGGTTCGGCGGCATCCAGCTCAACCAATGTTTTGACCCTTTTGGATGATACCTATTTCAGGTTGGGGTTCTACTTTGATGGGGCGAACGTCATTTCCTTCTTTAACGGAGATAACAGTCTCGGGCAAATAACCACTAATGATTTCCCCACCACGGAACTCACCGTTTCATTCGGTGTCCGGAATGGCGAAGCAGCGGCTAAGAGTATGAGCATTGACTATATATTTGTGGCCAAGGAAAGACCTGTATAAGGAGGTGAAATCATGGCTGATTCAGTAAAAGTCAAATGGATCTATCCTCCTAACCTTGACGGGAATTCCATCCCGGATGGCCAGGGACACAGAAGGGTAAAGATCCAATTAACCGGACAAAGTGACGGGACCGGAGAAAGCCGTGTCCAGAAATTGGACATCTCGGACCTTCAAACGATTGATGGCTCTGTTCCCGCTCGTACCGTTGTGGAAGAGATATCCTGGTCTATATCGGGGTATGATAATATCCTTCTTGAGTGGGACCGGGATCCCTACGCCGAGATTGCGCAGTTGGCCGATCATGGGGAACAAAACCATTATAGGGATGGGGGTATTGTAGACCCCGGGGGCACCAGGACAGGGGACATCCTTTTGACATCTACCGGGGCGAGTGCCCTTGATTCCTACACGATCGATCTGACTGTGAGGTTGAAATCATGAGGAAATTAATATTTCTTTTAACGCTATTGTTTGTCTTACTGTTTCCAGGTTTCGTGTTCGCTGTCGGGACAGTTGTGCAAGGGGATGTGACGGTAGTATTCAAGAATACCTTCACATTGACATTCACCTGTACCGGTGATGCGGCCGATGGGAGTATACCCAATACCGATGTAACCACTGCCAATACTACAAAGTTAAAGGGTCTCTATCTTTATAAGGTAGAGGCTTTTCCTACTTCAGAGGGTACGGCGCCGAATCCGGCCGATGTGATGGTATACGATGAGGATGGCCTTGATTTATTAGGGTCCGAGGATGGCGGGACTACTGCGTATGCGGGGTTAACATTGGTTCATGCTACGTTGAAAAGAACTACTCTTCCAAATTTATATTTACCAAGGGCCGGGAATCACGTTAATTATTTTCCTCAAATTACCGGTGTTCTTACTTTGGATGTGGACAATCAGACTACGGCGTCGGCAAATTGGACTATTGTTTTAACCTTTGTGAGGTGATGCAATGCAAAGATATTTAATTATACTAGCATTAATTTTGTTTCCGTCTATTGTTTTCGGACATCCTCCTGTACCTGCACCAAATTTCCCGGATTTTGAGGTCACTTCTTGTACCACTTGTACTGTAACCAATTTATCGGGTGCAGGAGATCCGACGAACATCGTCTCTTCGGATGCCGCCAAGGACATTGCGATAGGCCTTAGTTCCAATTCTGCCTTTATCGTCGGTGATAAAACGCCCATAGGTTTCTGGGATGGGGATGGTGTTTCATCTGGGACTGCGACTATTACAGATGTCGGAGGAGCTGCCCATGGGCTTTCCTTGGCTGCCGGTGATTTGGTGCATGTTCAAAACTCCACCACAGCGGCGGATGAGGGGATTTATCGAATTGATACGGTGAGTGCGACGAATGTCGGGCTGGATAGGGCGCTCTCTGGAAGCGATACCGATTTAACTGTACGTTTCTATAAAGACGTGATTGCTGTCCAGGCCACGGATGGCACCAACGGTCAACTTATTCAATCTTATTCGCACCAAGATAAACCTCTTCAAATTGGCGGCGATACGCTTGCAGCGACAGGGCACAGCCTTGGGGCTGAGGATGTGTTGCTTGGGGGTTTATTAGAGGTTGATGGGAATAGTTTTTTTGATGCTACGTTAAATGTATCCGGGGGAAAGGTAGCATTTCCCGCTACTCAATCGGCTAGTGCTGATGCCAATACTCTGGATGATTACGAGGAAGGCGACTGGACAGTGACCTTTACTCCTTCAACGAGTGGATCTATTACGTTGTCGTGGGCTACCGGTGCCTATACTAAAATTGGTCGCCAAGTCACTGTGACATCAACTATCCTCGTGGATAGTGTGTCTTCTCCTGTTGGATTTATAACATTAGGTGGGCTCCCTTTCACAGTTGGGAATAATGTTAAATTTCAGGGCGGGATAGCAGTTATGGGGGTGGGTTTGAATGCCGGTGTGATTACATCTATGACGGGAAGGACTGACACTAATACAACAAATATACAATTAAATAGATTTGAAGCAGGTACAATTGTCGCATTGGCTGGCTTAATTGAAGCGTCAGATGTGTTTTATTTAACGGCCGTTTATTTTACAGATTAATGGAGGAAAGTATAATGAAAAATTTAATCTTTGTGGCTCTTTTAACGGTACTCATTCCACTGACAGGTTTTAGTGAAGGCCCTGTATATACCGAAACCGTATCATATCAGATCACAGTAGCGGAAAACGGGGACATGAACGTGCGCAAAACCACGCGAGTGTTTAAAGATGGGGTAGAAATTGCCAAAACCTATCACAGGCATGTATTAAATCCAGGCGATAACGTAGACAATGAACCTGACAAAGTTAAGGACCATGCAGGGATTGCATGGACACCTGCCGTTATAGCCGACTATGAAGCGAGAAAACTGGCTAAAGAAAATGCATTACCTAAGTAGCAAAGGTCCGGAAAATGGTTGAGACTCATTACAAACTGGGTGATTGGAATGTAATATGTGACTTTTGTGGTGATAAGCGCAAATCCGTCGAATGTCGCATGACATGGGATAACTTCTTTGTCTGTGCTGACACTTGCTGGCAGCCACGGCACCCACAGGACTTCGTAAGGGCCAAGGCGGATCTACAGCGTGTAGGAATCGTCCGGCCCGATATTATACAGTCTCAGGGGGAGACAACCGTCCTGACCGCTGCCTCAAAGTTTGACACTACGATAGACATCACCTCCATATCAAGTTTGGCGGATGGGGACGCCATCGGCATCACATTGGATAACCTAGCTATTCATTGGACGTACTCTGACGGTACTCCCGCGGGGAATACGGTTACGCTAGGGGCATACATGATCGATATCGCGGCAGTCGGGAACACTGTGTATATCCCGAGTATTAACAACGAGACCTTCACGACTGCCACAGGAATAACCGCCTCACAACTTTAAAGGAGCTGCTATGGCGACTAGCTCAAGTTATAATTTCAACCTTACCAGAGATGAGATATTCAAGGAAACCCTTGAATTGATAGGTGCATTATCCCCAGGTGAGACTTTGAAGGCTACCCAGGCTGAAACATGCACAAGAACCCTCCAGATGATGATTAAGTTCTGGCAAGCTGATTCCATAGGCATGTGGGTGAATAAAGAAATCGCCCTGTTCCTGGAAAAGAATGAAAATAGTTATTTAATCGGCCCATCCTCCCCTGATCATTGTGCGGACACATGGGCAAAAACTGAATTAGCTGCTGCTGCTGCATCTTCAGCAACCTCCATAACCATAGATGCTACAACCGGCATGGGTGATACGTTCGATCGGGATGGAATAATCACAGCAACCACTCCAGGAGCAGCAACCAATATGACCCTAACCGGTACCCTAGTTGCCAATGGAGTCGCCACACTAAGCTCAGAAAGAAAGATCCTTATCTATTCAGATGGGAATGATTCCGGGGTTACATTTGCCATCACTGGAACAGATGCCGATGGGGTAACGGTAACTGAGACAATAACCGGTCCGAATATCTCAACCGCATATTCCTCCAGTGACTATAAAACTATAACCGGCATAACCATTAGTGGTGCGGGGACTGGAAACATAGAAGTCGGTCAAGTTGGTGATCTCATAGGAATAGAATTAGACACCGGGACACTCCAATGGACATACATGGGGGCCGCATTAAGCACTACCACCACATTGATTGATGCTCTCACCGGAGCGGCTTCAATTGATAACCATATCTACAGCTACACAACCCGGTCCCAACGGCCCCTTGAAATCCAGGAAGTCAGAACTGTGAGGGCTGATGGGACGGAAATCCCGATAGATATTATAAGCCGGAATGAATATATGGAGCTGTCCAACAAGACCACCACGGCGACGGCGACATCGGTTTACTGGAACCCCCAGCGCACCAATGCCATCATGCGGGTGTGGCCTGCCGGTGACGATGTTCAAGAGTATATCCGGTTCACCGGAAAATATCCTATCCAGGATATGGATGTAGGAACCGATAATTTTGATTTTCCTCAAGAATGGCTCGGACCCATAGCTTGGCAATTGGCTCTTTGGGTGGCTCCCAAATTCGGCAAGGTTCTGGATCAGGGGTTTAGGGATGATGCGAAAGAAAAGTTCGATGAAGTGAAAGACTTCGATCGGGAGTATGCCCCCGTTTACATTGAACTAGGGAATGACAGACACAATTATTCTAATTATTCAAGGTATTAAATGGAACTACCCTTAATAGGAAAATCAACACAGGGGGTTTATCCTCTCAATTATTTTATTGAGCCCGAGATGGAAAACCAAAGGGTGGCCTTGGTGGGAACCCCAGGGTTAATAAAAAGGTACGATCCAAGCCTTGATGAGTCCGCCGTCAGAGGAATGCACACAGTCGGTAATACGCTGTATGCCGTCATCGGAAATGCGGTCTATAAGATCGCTATTGATTTTAGCGGGGTGGCACTTACGGGAACCCTTGGCACCACGATCGGCCCTGTTTGGATGGAACATGATGCAACGTATTTAATGGTTGTGGATGGTTCGAATGGGTACACCACTATACTGACCGGGACGACTCTGACGGAAATAACAGACGCGGATTTTCCTACTCCCTCCAGCCTACTTTACATGGATGGTTATTTCATTGTCACTGAAGCTGATAGCAGGAATTTTCATATATCAACCTTAAATGACCCAACATCGTGGCCGGGGGACTCTTCATTTAGCTTTACCAGTTCAGAGGATCTTTTAAATGGAATAGTCCTCAACCGGGAGTTGATATTCTTTCGGGGTAATATAGTAGAACCCTTTTATAACTCCGGAGACACGGACTTTCCCTTTGAAAGGATTCCTGATGTTAAAATAGAGAAAGGACTTGGGGCGGTTGCCTCCCCTGCTGTTCTTGCCAATACGATGCTTTGGCTTTCAGAGCGAGGTCAGGTTTTAATGCTGGGAGCCAAATATCAACCGGAGATTGTGTCCACAAGGGCAATAGATCGGGAGATAAATAAATACCCCTCATTTACTGACGCCATCGGGTATGCATACGAGCAAGAAGGGCATAGTTTTTACGTTTTAATATTCCCTGTGGCCGGTAAAACATGGTGTTTTGATGTGGCAACAAGGCTATGGCACCGAAGACCAGATATTAACAATAAGCGCCATAGGTCCAACTGCTATGCCTACTTTGGTAGAAAGCACTTGGTGGGGGATTACGAGAACGGAAAGATATACGAATTCGACACAGAGACCTATACCGACGATGGTGGAATGATCAGACGGCAGCATGTATTTCCTCGGGTTGATCAGGACAGAAAGAATATTTTCCATTCTATTTTTGAGGTATGGTTCAGGAGTGGTGTCGGGCTTTCCGATGGGCAGGGAAGTGACCCACAGGTGGTGCTTGATTGGTCCGATGACGATATGAGAACATGGTCCAACCAGCACTGGGAGAGTTTGGGGAAGTTGGGGGAAAATGAGAATCGATCCAGGTGGACGGCTCTTGGGTCTAGCAGGGGAAGGAATTACCGAATGACTATAACCGATCCTGTTGATCCCACATGCTATGCACCGTACCTTGAGGCTTCCGTGGGGTTGCATTAATGGTAACGGCAGAGATAACAAAATTACCCGGTCCGATGAATAGAAATTTGGATAAGGTTTCCCTATTAAAGATAGAAGAGATTAGGAAAAGGTACAACACCCTAAATGATGAATATGGGACAACCGAGACAAGCGCCACGATATCTGGCGGAATTATCACAGTAACAGGAACTCAGCAGATCCGCTTTGTCACGGTGGATGGAACGGGGGCATCAACAGACTTAGATTCGATATCTGGGGGCAATGCCGGGGAGATAGTAATTCTTCAAAGTGCTGACAATGCCAGGGATATTGTATGTAAAGACGGTGCAAGTCTTCGAATGGGAATTGATTTTACATTAAATAATGTGAAGGATAAAGCTACTTTTGTATGTATTTCATCTGGAGTATTTGACCCATTATCACTCCGTTCATCAGGAGGGTAAGGAGTATTAAAGATGGAACTTTTGGCAGGGGCAATAGTTGGTGGTTCAATAATATCGGGTCTTTTAGGTTCAAGGGCAGCCAGTAAGGCGACTGCCGCTCAAGAGAGAAGTGCGGCATTATCCGCAGAAACGATGCTGCAAGCTCAGAGAGAAGCCAATGAATTAATGCGCGAGATGTATTATACGGGCAGGGCTGACATTGCCCCGTGGCGTAGCGCAGGTGTAGGGGCGTTGAATCTGCTTACCGGTGAGCCTATAATGCCGGAGCGGGATACATCGGTTCCTGAAACAACCGCATTGGAGCCATTTACCCCATGGAAAGAGACCCTTACACCACTTCAAAGAAGTATCTTGAGTGAATACAAAAGTAATCCGGAAGAAACCTTGGATCAATATGCCAATACTCCAAATGATCCTCGGGTATTGGAGAAACGTCAAATATCCAATATGGAGAACTATCTTACGCAAACAGGCGGGGTGGCAACTCCGGATATTGTGGATACCATTCCTCCCGGGGCCGTCAATGTAAATCCTCTCACTGGAACACAGGCGAGTCCGGAATATGCCGAGGGAGGAGTATTATCCGATATCTCAGGGATGATCGAAGCGGGCCCGGGGGAATTCGAGGAGAGCCCTTCTTATCAATTTACCCTGGATGAAGCGATTAAAGCCCTCGATCGAAGCACGGCGGCCGGAAAGGTTGCCCCTGGAACGGCCCATGAGAAAGCCATCATGAGATATGGGCAAGGATTAGCCTCAACCGAATATGATAAATTCCTGGGACGATACTACGATAAGATCAATATGAATATCACCGGGAGAGTCAATCCATTAATGTCCATGGCCGGCATGGGTCAGGTATCGGCAGGGCAAACAGCAAGCATGGGCCAGGGATTAGGCACTAATCTTGCTAATACTGCAATGTCTACAGGGCAGAATGTAGCTCAAACCCAAATGGGGGCCGGTCAAGCCCGAGCTTCCGGATATATAAACCAGGCCAATGCATTAACCGGAGGGATCCAAGGTGCCACCAGTGGATACGTGGACTACACTATGATGGATACACTAAAGAAAATGATGGAAAATCAAGGTGGATCAGTAGGGCCAATGGTTCCGTATTAAAGGAGACATCATGCCGTTACCAACTCTTCAGACAAACTATCAACCACCCAGTATCCTTAATAAATACATTGGGATGATGAATATCCAGAACTCCCTTAGAAATCAAGGGTTGAAAACAGAGCAGCAGAATTGGCTTCGGCAGGAAAGCCAGGGGAGATTGAAAGCCCAACGGGAAACAAGCCGGTCCAAGAAACTCAAAGATGCTATTGAAATGTTTAAATCCAAGGTGATGCCGGTAGAAAAGATAAACGAGCTATTAAAGAAACAAGGATTTGAGGATGATATTCAATTCTCGCATGGTGGGGAAATTGTAACAATAACCAAGGAAATAGATGGGAAAAAAATCACTCTCATGGGGCCGAGCAAGACATTCAATGG
>Ga0209434_1000945_pt1 | contig 13301 bp, 17 predicted proteins | sample ETNvirnome_2_300_FD_184068 | JGI IMG/M metagenome (GOLD analysis project Ga0209434, IMG submission 184068) | Marine viral communities from the Pacific Ocean - ETNP_2_300 (SPAdes) (version 2) | ecosystem: Environmental > Aquatic > Marine > Oceanic | place: Pacific Ocean | collected 2013-06-22
AACTAGCTTAAATCGATTGCAAGACAAAATATACGTTGTATTTGAATTAGATCGTATGTTGGTAGCAGCAACTAGCCTTGAAAAACAATTAGCCGATACATGGGCAGAACACCTAACGGCTGAGCAAGAAAAGAAGCGAAAACAGTTAGCTATTTATTCTGAAAATTCTAGAAAGCGAAGAGAAAAAGAAGAGGAAGAAAGAAAAAGAAAAGCGCAGGCTGCCAAATATGGATTATCACTTTGTGAAGAGGGTGGACAATTAAGTCTGGCCGACGATCCAATTGGCCGTTTATCGCTAGTAAACTCAGAGGGTTGACAGAGTGGAAATGTGCCGCTTTGCTAAAGCGAGTCGGTCGAAAGGCCTCAAGGGTTCGATCCCCTTACCCTCTGCCAAACATGTCTCGGTAGCTCAAATGGTAGAGCGTAGTTTTGAAGAATCTAGCGTAGGCGGTTCGATACCGTCCCGAGACACCAAACAACACATAACTTCTAAAATATCCAAGGCCAGCGTACTCGGCTTTGAACCGGAAAATACGGGGAAATAAGACTTGGATGCGTATAGAATAAAACAAGCTTTTTAAGAAGCTCGCGGCATGCCCCTGATTTGTAATTGGGACCGTTTTAGAATAAGGCAGTGGTTATATGTTGTTTTTGCCCCCGTAGTCTAATGGATGAGGCAGCGGTCTTCTAAGCCGTTACATGCAGGTTCGAATCCTGCCGGGGGTGCTTATGCTCGTATAGCTCAAATGTAGAGCACCAGACTGTGAATCCGGAGATATAGACTCAAATCCTATTGCGAGTTCGATTGGTGATACACTTTGGCTAATAGTTTCAACATTAGTTGTGGCTGTATTTTGGCCCATCGCAATTCCTGTAGCATCCGGCGCATGGTGGATTTATTATAGTTAACAAATAGTCCCTTGGCCGATTGGGGAGGCGCTGCTTTTACACGGCAGTTTAAGCGCGGTTCGATTCCGCGAGGGACTACCAGACATAATTGACGACCGTTGCTCTAACGAACCTGATATAAAGGGAATGACGAGGGATATAAGACAACGGTTGCGTGTGAAAAAACAATCTGGTACCCATGGGTAAAGGCGAGCATTTTCGCTGGACATACGAGGCAAGATACGTTATAATGGTGTTATGGTTGTTGGAGCAACCTAACTAGGAGTTGGGAGGTTGGCTTAGAAGTAGCCATCCTATAATGAGTAATGACTATTATGATAGCGTCCGATAAACGTATCATGCCATAGGAAATATAGTCGCACCATTTGAAACAGGTTTTTATAAATCGGGTAACCGTGATTAGCTTGGGTGTTTGTTTAATCTGCAGGAACAAGTTTTTGGTGTAGTAACACACCATCTTTTAGTTTTTTTGTAGAGCTAGCTACGTATTGGAGGCCACCACATTAAAAACCGGTTACTAGCGATTATGGCGACGTGGTAGAGTGGCACATGCATTCGGTTGCAACCCGAAAGACGATAGGTTCAATTCCTTCCGTCGCTTCCAAACATATACACCAAATGCCCCAGGATCTTACCGGTTTAATGCAAAGAATAAGACCTTCGGCGCGTGTGAGAAAGAGAGTGGGAACGCCTGTTAACGGCCCGTATACGGTTATATGGTACGCGAACGATAACTGCTGCGCTAGTATATACATTGAAAACATTATGTTTTACGTTCGTTTGGTGTGTTTGTTTTTTACGAGGTGAAAAGTGCATAAAGCAGTTCACGTATTCTATATAGATATACGTAATGTATCACCGGAAGATGTTGGCTGTCATATGAAAGCTGTAACTGATCAGTTTAAAGATGACGGAGAAGAAGACATTATACGGTATTTTATACCACAAAGAGAAAACGCTACAAGTATAGACATACATTATCCAACAAGTAAAGAAGTGCTTGAAAAGTTGGAACATTTAATATCAATGCATGATGTGTTTGATATGTTAGAATTATAAAACACCTAGGTGTGGGGCAGTCTGGTCAGCCCGCCTGCCTTGGACGCAGGAGTAGCGGTGGTTCGAATCCACCCACCTAGACCATATAAAACTTGAGGGGTGCCGGTAAATGGAACCTCTTGAATCTGCGCTGCGATTAGGGCGCTAGCTTTTGGTGGAATAGCTCAAAGGGGAGTAATGAGGTAATCAGGCCTTGAAACCAATTAATATACTATGTGGCGTATACACTGCATAGCTAATCGGGGCTCGCCATCCATGGTACGGCGTGTTTCGCCCTCATAGTTTAGTGGGAAAACAGATGATTGTCGATCATCAGTCCGGGGTTCAATTCCCCGTGGGGGCGCTTTTAAAATTGGTTGGTACTTTTAGACAACAATTGTTAGTAGTTGATTTGAAAACTTAGGTTAGTAACCGTTTAATTACCGCGTAAACTGTATCACGCTTGCAGGCTTTAAAAACCTTGAGCTAGGAGAATGGCCTAGACAGGCAGTTGGCGGGAAAACCGGCGAAAGTTGAACGTTAGTAATTGATATGAAGGTAGTTTTAGTTTATGAGGAAGACTCGGGAAAAGTAGTGTAATGGTAGCACGGGGGCACAGCATGCAAGCTTTATTGGAGCCCCAAGTGCAGGTTCGAATCCTGTCTTTTCTCGTATATAAACATAAAAAGTAGGAAAAACAGTAGTCTGCCAGTCTACAGTCACCAGTTCGAATCTGGTTATTCGCTCTTAAAAAGCCTTTGCGGGTATAGTATAATGGGATTACAATAGGTTTCCACCCTATCGATTGGAGTTCGATTCTCCATATCCGCTCCATTAATAAAAGACCGAGGGTCTAAAAGGTAATAAATAAATGAATAAGGTGTGTTTAGAGTATATTTGGCTTGACGGTACAAAGCCAACAGCGCAGTTGCGTTCCAAAACAAAAGTTGTATCTGCAGATGAAGCCTCAAATCCCCCGATTTGGGGTTTTGATGGTTCTAGCACTAATCAAGCGCAAGGAGAAAACTCAGATTGTGTTTTGAAACCGGTTAAAGTTTATCCAAATATTTTTAATGGCGGGAAACTCGTTTTGTGTGAAGTTTTCAATGTCGATGGAACCCCGCACGATAGTAACACCCGCTGCCAATTGGGTGTAATAGTAGACAATACAAAAGATCAAGAACCGTGGTTTGGAATTGAACAAGAATATACTATTGGCCGTGAAACCAAAACATGGAACAGTATGCCATTAGGATTTAATGAAGACGAAGATGGTGAACTAGAAGAACCCGCCGAGCAAGGCCCGTATTATTGTTCAACCGGTGGGAACCGAGCGTTTGGTAGATCATTGGTTGATCGTCATATGCATGCATGTCTACAAACCGGCCTAGCATACTGCGGCCAAAATGCAGAAGTTATGCCGGGACAATGGGAATTTCAAATTGGTACTGCCGATCCTCTAACTGTTGCGGATGATTTGATTATAGCCCGATGGCTTCTGGATCGATTATCCGAAGAACACGGTTGGAACGTTTCTTTCTCAGGAAAACCGTTGAGTGGAGACTGGAACGGCGCAGGCTGTCATACAAACTTTAGTACTAAAAATATGCGTCTGCCATTTTCAGGTATGGACGCCATTGCTAAGGCCTGTGGAGATTTAGGAGAAAAGGCGGCTAGTCATATTAAAGTTTATGGTGCCGGGGTCAAGCAACGTTTGACCGGCGATCACGAAACATGTCGTTGGGATGAATTCCGGTCTGGTGTTTCAGATCGCGGAGCATCTGTAAGAATTCCGTGGCAGGTAGCAAAAGACGGCCATGGATATCTTGAAGATAGACGACCAAACGCTAATTGTGATCCGTATCTAGTATTACACAAAATTTTAGAAACGTGTTGTACATAAAATTTCTTCTCGGATGAGAAGAAGAAAAGAGCTAGTGCCCTGCTGGCGTTAGGAATAAGTCCGGTATCGGCTGTTGGTATAGAGAGGCCTAACTCTTGTTAATCACGTGGTTAAAACCGACAGCCGACCGGAACAGGGGAAAATGTTTAAATTAGGAGATATGGTTGTTAATGGATCTGTGGGTCTTATAATAGAAGTTTATACCCATGATAAATATTTAGTTTTTTGGTATGGTTATGAGGGAAGTAGTATAATGAATCCCCATATAGAAGACGGTTATTATTTAAGGCCCTTTAATAAAAAAATAGATTTGCTAGTTTTTAACAAATTAGAAGGGGCAGCGGCAACGGGCCAGTGCAAGCGGGGGAGTGGAACAAAGGTGAACCTGCACCATTTAAACTTCTTGACATTTCGGTCAAGCTTTGGTATAATGGTAACATGAAACTATTAGTATGCGGTGATAGAAACTGGACAGATCTTCCATTAATTTATGAAGTAATATCAGTTCTACACGAATCAGAAAAAATCACAACAATCATTCACGGAGCATGTAGAGGTGCAGATTTAATGGCTGCAGCCTGTGCCCGAGAATTAAACATTCCAGAACAGCCGTTCCCGGCTGAATGGGGCAAATTCGGCAGATCTGCTGGTCCCAAACGAAATCAAGAAATGCTAACGAAAGGCAAACCAGATCTGGTTATCGCATTTCATGCAAATTTGGAAGAATCAAAAGGTACAAAAAATATGATAAGCCAAGCCGAAGAAGCTGGTATTGCTTGTCATGTATATAATGGGAGAAAGTAACATGACAAGCCTTCCCGGGTATGTGTGTGATCCAAGAGAAATTGAGGTTCACGCTTTTTTAAATAAGCCTCATTATGTTGGCGTAGAGTTTAAATGCTATGGCAAAGTAATTTTTACAGACACAATTAAAACCAAATTTTCCAAACCAAAAACACGTGATGATATACATTTATGTATTGTAACGGCATGCACTGCAATTGTTAATATGTATGGCTTTGAGGAAGAACGATTTTATGAGTTTGTGCAAGATGATTATTATCTATTGGTCAAAAATGTCGTTGAAAACCTTCGTACGGTACGTGCAAAAACTGGCAAACTAATCTGGCAGAGGAAATAAATGTCATATCTATATATTATATTTAATTGCTGGCGCTTTGGCATATTTGCTGCGATATTTGTTTTATGGTTCAGCGCTATGTATGTTGAAGCAACACATTACGCCGTGTTTTATATTGCATTAACGATGTTTAAATTAGAGCTTGACAAGTTGGTCGAAACGCGGTATACTAGTAGACAGGAAATAGAGGAAGGTTTAGATGAAGATGAATAATTGGCACGTTAAAATTAGAAATCAGGCGCTTGAAGAAGGCGTCATGTTCCGTACATGGAACACAAGAGGTTGGCACATTACTACAGCTTTTGATCCGGATACGGGCCGCTTTGGCTTGTCGTTCTGTCGTGGTGATCGCGAAACTTATGATCGGAAGCTCGGTCAAGCTCTGGCTTATAACCGTATGGTTGTACCGGGCCGTAAATATACTGGCCTGACTACACTAGAAAACTGGCGGAACACACCACATCTGGTGGGGTTCGTTGCCCATGTTAACGGTGATATGCTACCCTCGCATCTGGAGCGCAAGCTTAGCAATATCCTTCAGTAAATGACCAAAGAACAACTACATCGTGGTGTTTTGGTTATCAACAAACATGCAGAAAAGATTGGCATTATTATTAATGTTGACCCAACGGACTATAAATCTTATGAAGTCTTATGGTTTTTACATTGTGGCAGAATGCCAAGATATCAAAGATATCAAAGAAACACAAAATATAGCTTTCAGTCATTTCTTAATGCTGGAATTTATACTCTCACGGGTTTCTGTGAAGAACAAAAAGAGGAGCATTTAAATGAACGGTAGAACAGCAAAACTTATTCGTAAATTCACCAAAATTCTTAAGCTTAAGAATGATAATGATGTTAAACGTGTATGGTATAGCGGCAACGCCGAAGAACGTAGTATTCTTCGAAAAGAAATGCAGCGTGCAGTGGGTGCCGGTTAGTACACGAAATATTAAACCCGGCGATCATTTTACATTACCGAAATTTCACCACATTGAGCGGTTCATAAGCTATGCATGCCGCGCGTCTACTAGACGCGCGGCTGGACATCGCTATGGCGATTCGTTAACTATAGTAAAAAATCAAAAAGGTGATTATGTAAAATTTGGTACGCTATGTACGTTGGGTAAAATACAAAAGAGTTCTGGTTGGAGCATGCGGTATGCCTGTCAAGAACCAATCAAAGCTGCTTTAGAAAATAAATCACGATTAGTTTATTTAGGCAAGCACAAGGTGTATAATGTTCCAAAAATTGTTGATGCTGAGCTTTTTTATGCAAAAGATATCGAAGCTATGGACGAGATATCTTCTGAATATTGGTTTAACACATCTGCTAGAATTTATCACACATTTTATTCATTTGGAACGCACGAAACAATACAAATAGCTTCATGCTATCTTAAATTTTTAGAAAAAATAGAGCGCGATACAACATGAGCGAAACGATAAGCTTTTCAAAATTTGGAAAAAGCTTTCAGGAAAAACTCTGTCAATTAATATTAGAAGAACGACCATTCGCGGATCAAATGCAGGAGGTAATGCAGACTAGTTTTCTAGAGCTACATTACCTTCAAGTGTTTGTACGCAAAATATTTGAATATAGAATCAAATATAAGTCGCACCCGTCATATGACACACTGACTACAATATTAAGAACAGATTTAGAAAATGAAAGCGAAATTATACAAAAACAAGTACGTGAATATTTTGCGCGGTTAACGGTAAACAAATTTAATGTTCGCGATGCTGATTTTGTTAAAGATACGAGTGTAGATTTTTGTAAAAAGCAAGTTCTTAAAGAGGCAATCCTCAAGTCTGTTAAGTTGTTACAGAAGTCTTCATTTGCTGAGATTCAAACGCTCATTAACGAAGCAATGCTTCTAGGCCTAGACAACGAATTTGGTCATGAACTAATTAAAGATTTTGAAGAGCGATATAAACCTCGCCCGCGTAATCCGGTTTCAACCGGTTGGGATCCAATTGACGCCATTATTAAGACCGGTCTAGGTCAAAAAGAATTGGGTGTCGTCATCGCAGCCACAGGTGGCGGAAAAAGCCAAGTGTTGGTTCACTTAGGCGCAGTAGCTCTTTTGTTGGGTAAAACGGTTGTACACTATACACTAGAATTAGCAGATATTGTTGTAGGCCAGCGCTATGACTCGCGATTAACCGGCTTTGGTCTTAACGAATTAACAGAATACAAAGAAGAAGTTTATGAAAAGCTAAGTACTGTACCGGGAAAACTTATAATTAAAGAGTACCCGGGCCGCTCGGCAACAACAAATACAATCCGTAATCATTTAGAAAAGTTACGCCAGTCCGGTGAAGAGATTGGCTTAATTATTGTCGATTATGGTGATCTTTTAAAACCAATTAATGTTACAAAAGAGAAAAGGCATGACCTAGAAACTATTTATGAAGAGCTACGTGTAATTGCACAAGAAGAGTTGTGTCCGGTGTGGACAGCTTCACAAACAAATCGTTCGGGGTTAAATGCAGACATTATTACAATGGAATCAATTTCGGAAGCATTCAGTAAATGTTTCCCAGCCGACTTCATTTTCTCAGTTTCTAGAACGATTGACGATAAAAAAGCAAACAGTGGTAGAATCTTTATAGCCAAAAATCGTAATGGCATTGACGGCGTAGTATATCCAGCTTATATTGACTGGTCGAGAGTTAAAATTGATGTATTGGAAGCAATTGGTGATGATGATCAAATCATGCCTACTATGAAAACACAGCAAGAAACTTTAGCTGAAAAATATAAGAAGTATAAGGCAAAGAAAAAGGACAAATAATGGATAAAGCTGTAGAGTATTTTAATGGCGACGAGCTAGCTGCTAATGTATTTTTAACTAAGTATGCAATGCGGAACAAGAAAGGAGAAATATTAGAAGACACTCCAGACGCAATGCACGAAAGACTAGCTTCAGAGTTTGCCAGAGTTGAAGGCAAATTTAAAAACAGCATATCCAAAGAAACAATTCTTTTTTATTTAAAAGACTTTAAAAGAATCGTTCCGCAAGGCTCGCCAATGGCGGGTATAGGCCACAAACATGTCACACTCTCGTTATCTAATTGTGTTGTAGTCAGTTCGCCGGAAGACAATATTTCTTCTATTATGGATGGCGGCAAACAATTAGCTAACCTTTTCAAACGACGCTGTGGTGTCGGCCTTGATTTGAGTAAGTTACGACCCGAAGGCGCTTACGTAAATAATTCAGCAGGTACAACTACCGGCGCTTGGAGCTTCGCAGATTTTTATTCGTACGTTTGCCGTATGATTGGCCAAAATGGCCGACGCGGAGCATTGATGATTACAATGGATGTTCGTCACCCGGATATCTTGCAATTTATTAAGATGAAGAATGATCTTCAGAAAGTGACTGGCGCTAATATATCCGTTAAACTTACAGATGATTTTATGCATGCTGTGTCTGGCGACAATGCATTTGAATTACACTGGCCCATTGGTGCACCGGAAAACAAACGTAAATTAAGTACTATCGCCGCCGCCAAAGATATTTGGAATGCAATTGTTGAATCTGCAACAAAGACAGCAGAACCCGGTATTCTTATGTGGGACAATATCCTTCGTAGATTGCCTGCTAATGAATATGAAGCTTTTAAAACTATTTGTACAAATCCTTGTGTTGCGGGAGAAACATTAATTGCTGTTGCAGATGGTCGAAATGGTGTATCTATTATAGATTTAATGCGAGAGGGAAAATCGGTTCCGGTCTATTCTGTTAATCCTGACACTGGCCAGACACAGATTAAAATGGCTCATAATTTTAGAGTTACGGGATATAAAAAAGAGATTTATAGGTTAACATTGGATGATAGCAGTTTTGTGTTAGCAACACCAGACCATGAAGTTCTAACTAAAACCGGTTTTAAGCTGCTAAAAGATCTAGAAGTCGGTGAATCACTAGTGCCGTTTAATTCTTTTAATTCTAATGGTTATCGACAAATTTCAAATGTCGGCAGTAAAATGATTGGAGGCCATTTCAGAAACCGTCGTCAATATCGTATAATACACGAATTCTATAATGGTATAACAGATGCTAAGAAACACGCTATTCATCATCGTGACTTTAACAGTTTTAATGATAGTGTTGATAATTTAGAAGTTATGTTACATGAAGAACATCGTGCATTGCATGCTGAAAAAATGATGGGTGAAAACAATCCATATCATAATATGAGTGACGAATGGAAATTTAAATTTGCCTCTCACCCGGGTGAAACTAATGGCAGATATTCTGGTTTTACCAATGAAGAATTAATAGAATTTGGTAAGCAATTAGTACAGGAAAGCGGTAAACTTACTAAAAAAATGTGGCAAACCCGCGCAAAAGAATATGGTTGGCCACAAACATTAAACAACAATTTTCGCTTTGGTTCGTTTTCTAACTTTAAAAGCTTGGTAGTCAATAACCACAAAGTACAAGGTGTTGAATTCTACGGTTATGAAGACGTATATGATTGTACTGTCGAAGACAATCATAACTACAACATTATTACTAATTATGATGATAACAAGTATGTGAAATCTAGTGGTATCACTCTCCACAATTGTGGCGAAATTCCACTCAGCGCGTATGACTCTTGCCGTTTAATTTCCATTAATTTGAAACATTTTGTAAAGTATGCCTTTACTAATAAAGCCTTTTTTGATTTCGATGGTTTCAAAGAAACTGTAGCTGTTGCGATGCGAATGAGTGATGATTTAGTTGAATTAGAACTAGAACACTTGGGTCGTATTATTGATGGTTGTGACACACAAGATGAAAAAGAAATGTGGGGTAAATTACACAAAGCTGGACAACAAGGCCGTAGAACCGGTTTAGGAACACATGGCCTAGCTGATGTATTGGCTCGTATGCGTATGAAATATGGTGAAATAATTTCGATTAGCTTGGTTAATGAGATTTATTCAACGCTGAAGAATTGTGCGTATACCACTAGTGTAGATTTAGCCGAAGAACGGGGAGCCTTCCCGGCATTTAATTGGGATACAGAAAAGAACAACGAATATATTCAAGAGCTACCTAAAACGCTTTTGCAGCGTATGGCTAGGGTCGGACGTAGAAATATTAGTATTTTGACGAACGCGCCAACGGGTTCTGTTTCAATTTTATCTCAGACTTCATCCGGACTGGAACCGGTATTTCGGAATTCTTATACTCGTCGCCGTAAATTATCACACAACGATATTGGAATTGAAGCAGATTTTGTTGATCCTTTGGGCGATAGATGGCAAAATTTCGAAGTACATCACCACAACCTCAGAGAGTTTTTAGATAATTACCCGAATTATACTATTCCGGAATATTTTGTAGAGTCAGATAAGATTCCGTGGGAACAAAGAATTTTAGTGCAAGCTGCAATTCAAAAACACATTGACCATTCTATCTCTAGTACAATTAATCTTCCAAAAGATACAACACCCGAAGATGTCGGAAAGATTTATATGGAAGGTTGGAAAAAGGGATTGAAGGGTGTTACTGTATATGTTGATGGTTCACGTACTGGCGTTTTAGTAACAAAAGACGATGAAGAAAAAACATTTATGCAGCACCAAGCTCCTAAGCGTTCGGAAGTTTTAAACTGCGAAATTCACAGAACAACTATCAAAGGCGAAGATTGGGTTGTATTGGTTGGCATGCTGGAAGACAAACCTTATGAGGTATTTGCAGGCCTATCTGACAAAATTGAATTACCTAAAAAGTATGACCACGGAATATTAAAAAAACGAGCCAGAAAAACCACGCGCTCACTATATGATTTAACAATTAAGAATGGCGGTGATCCGCTGGTAATAAAAGACGTTGTGGAAATGTTTGATAACCCCAACAACTCAGCACTTACAAGACTTATTTCACTCAGCCTTCGACATGGTGCCAAGATGCAATACGTGGTTGAACAGATTTTATCTGATTATAAGAATACAGATTTTCAGTCTTTCAGCAAGGTTGTCGCCCGTGTATTAAAAAAATATATTGACGAAGGTACGAGTCCAGAGGGTGACAAACACTGCGAATCTTGTCAATCGGATGGATTAATTTATGTCGAAGGCTGTCAAACCTGTCAAAACTGTGGATTCGCGAAGTGCGGATGAGTTTAATTTTCCAATTGGTTCTTTGATTGAAGTACGTGGTTGGGAAATGGCACATAACAATATCGATGTACATCACTTAGATACATCGATCTATTATCTAGATGAACAAGGCGACGAACAAGAAATAGATGTTTATTATCGCGAAGCCGCACTGGTAATTGGATATACACACACACCCAACGCATTGATAGATGTTTATGATTTTAATGATGCTGCTTGGATAAAAGTTTATCATTATAAATCCGGCCATACTGGAGTTTCAAACCAAAATGAATGGCGAGAATATGGAAAATATAAAAGTGCTTGACAAACCCGTCTAGCTTTGCTATAATAGTAGTATGAGTAAGTATTTGTATATAGAAAACGTTTGCGCAACCAAAACCAAAGCAGAACGTAAAGACATTCTTTGGAAGCGATTCCTTCGCGCCGAAGACCAAGATTTTAGAGCCTTTCTCCGTGCCTTACGCAGAGGATATGGTTTTCACGACAAGGGCCAATTTTCAGAGGCCTGTGATCAATTTTTTAAAGCATATAACATTAGAAAACGTTACGTTAAGGAGTAATGATGTTTGGAAACATAGACGCGAAAAAGAAGAATTACATTAAGCACTTTATTGAGTCCTTTGCGGCAAATGAAGCAGCGATGGAACCCTATAAGGAACAAAAGCGCGAGCTTCGGAAGGAATACCAAGATAATAGCTGGCTCACTAAGGACGAGATTTGGTATGTTATTAAAGCTTTCCGTTTATACCAGAAGCAATGCGATACTGATGACCTAGCTAAGATTTCGGAAGAAATGGAGGCGATTTTCGGACCACATGTTTAAACCAGTAAATAGTTATGTTCTGGTTGAACCGATTTATGCGGATCCGCCAAAACAAACCAACGTGTTAGAGGGATTTCGGAGTCAAACGCCAGAAGCTACACCCAAATACACGGTTTGTAAAGTTGTGGCTATTCAAGATGGTCTGTTTCAACCTCCATTTAATATGTCGTTTCGCAGCACGATTTCAATCAATGAGGCGACCGGATTTGTTAAAGCCGGTACATTGGTTGTCGTGGAAACACATATGTTAGATCGAATTGCGTTGGCAGAAGATGAGCTTACGGTTGTACCATCAAGTGCAATTATCGGATATTTTGATGACGAGTAAATAATGAGAACCACACTAGAATTAAATGAAAAAGATATTGAAGCGGCTGTACGTTATTGGATAGAATCCACTAAGAGAGCAGAAGTTACTTCAATATATTTAAGTGCTGACGAACAATTTGTTGGCAGAATGGAACAATCGGTTGGCCACGTGGTTAGCTGCACGGTAGAGTTAAAAGAGTGAGAATTAAGTACATGAGCGATCTTCATTTGGAATTTCATCCGGATGAAGGCGCTGGTTTTATAAGAAGTCTGAATCCAGACGATTGTGACGTACTGGTTTTGGCTGGAGATATTTCAGCAGGTAAAAACCGTATTAAGCGTACGCTTGAAAGATTTGCAGGCCATGGATTTAAACAAATTGTATACGTGTTTGGTAATCACGAATATTATGGCGCATCTGCTCTATATCTTAGAAATTCTATTAAGCAGTGGATTAAAGAACAGGGTTATAAACAAATACATTTCCTAGAAAACGAAACCGTTGAAATCGACGGTGTTAAATTTGTTGGTTCAACCCTATGGTTTCCAGATACTCCTGCTACCAGAAGTTTTCAATATAGACTAAACGATTTTAGTAAAATTAAGCAGGTACAACATTATATTTGGCAAGCCAATCGCACTGCTACAAAATTTCTAAAAGAAAACGTTACAGAAGGTTGTATAGTTGTTACACACCACGCACCGACACACAAAAGCGTGGCCAGTGGTTTCCGTGGTGACAAACTTAATTGTTATTATGTTTCTGATCAATCAGAATTGATTTTGGATAACAAGCCAGCGCTCTGGTTTCATGGTCACGTGCATGATGATAACGACTATATTATAGGTGATACACATGTTTTGTCTCACCCGTACGGTTATATACATTTGGCCGATCCTGATTGGGACGGACGAACTGTGGAGATTTAAATCGATTTTAAAACTATAAAAAAGAATTATCCCCAAGCTTTTAATGGTGGTCAAGAATTTTGGATTGAAACCGGTTTAGGTTGGATTAGTCTAATTGAATCTGCTGCTATTTTGG
>Ga0209434_1000948_pt1 | contig 13291 bp, 9 predicted proteins | sample ETNvirnome_2_300_FD_184068 | JGI IMG/M metagenome (GOLD analysis project Ga0209434, IMG submission 184068) | Marine viral communities from the Pacific Ocean - ETNP_2_300 (SPAdes) (version 2) | ecosystem: Environmental > Aquatic > Marine > Oceanic | place: Pacific Ocean | collected 2013-06-22
TTAGCATTATTACTAATAATTGGATTATCTGTTCCTAATCCCTTTTGTAAACTAGAGGCATTACAATTTAACACACCCCACTTCGATGAAGAAGCGTAAGGAGTTAAAGAAGGAAGTTCTGCTGTAGCCTCCATAAAATTGTATGCAGCAAATAACCCATCAGTTACAATATCATCAGTTAAATTAAGTAAAGTTGTCTTTTGATCTCCTGTTGTACTAGAATCAAAAATAATTCCCCCCGCTCCTATAGTTGGAACCATTAAATGTTCTGCTACTAATCCTGGCTCAGTCCCTGATGCAGAAACATACTTTGGTTTTAGAGGAAGAATAATATCTTTTACTTCTCCTTGTTTAAAAGTTAGATTCTTTTGTAACTCTAAAGATACTTGAACATTGTAATCTTTTAAATAGGTAAAATCATTAATAGGAATAGTTCCTACAGAAGGAACATCTGCGACTGATCCAAAAGAGCCTGGAGTTACTACAGCAATTTCAATCTGTTTCTTTCTCTTATCAATTTTTTCAGTATGTTTTGCGTTTTGAGATACAATAGCTTGCTGCATATTATAAATAATGGCGGTTCCAGAACCATCAGCCGTTGCCGTTTTTAAACTTGTATTTAAATCATTTATATGCTTATTTCTAGTTCCTATAAGTTGTTGTAGCATATGATCCCCATCATAATACGGAAGTAAAAAAGAACTAACTGAAACTATAGAAGGATCAAAAAGAGTATCCATAAAAGTACTTAATTCTTTTTCTCCAATAGCAACTCCTTTACCCCCTAAATTGGGAGCATAATCATGTAGATAACTCGTTCCTGGGGGAATTATCTTGATTGGTACATCAGGAACTCCTCCTGTTTGAGAATCATAGTATAGACCATCAATGGTTAAAATAAATTGCCCTTGTTTAGCTTTTGGGGGACCATACTCTAGTCGGAATATTTCACTATCAGCATCAGTTCCCGTAATTAAATTTTGCCATTGAGCGGCAGAAGTATACCTAAGGGATGTTCCAGAGACTATCTGTGGTACATTGGGAATATCACTATTAATAATAGGTTCTAATGTGGGATCTAAGCGTCTAGCTTCAAATATTGAAGCAAGTATCTCTAACTGAGAATTACAATTATTTGCAAAATCCATAGATTGTTGCATTTCTGCTCTAGCTAACGCAAACTGTGTATCTGGATTTGGTCCTGCGGGACCAAACGACCCAACTCCTCCAGGAGGCTCAATGGGACCATCAGATAACCACGACCCTCCGTTATCTAAGCACTCCTGCTCTGTGCTGCCATCGGCTCCATAACAGATGGGGGTGGGGGGATCTAGCTGCCAAGTGCCTCCTGCGGCAACACAAGCAGCCTCAAAGGCAAATTGATCGCATTGTGCTTGCGGGACATCAGTACAACCCGTACAAGTGCCACCCTGACCCATACCCAAAGTAGCAGCCATAGCTCCGCTTCCTTTTTGAGACGCAAGCTGCTTTCTAAATTGATCTACACAATCTAATATACCATTAATTTGGCTTTGAGCCATATTTATATTATTGTACATTTGGCTTCCAAAAGCTAAAGCTGCCCCTAAAGAACCTATAAGACCTCCAATATTATTTAATAAGCCCCCATCATCTGTATCAGATCCCCATAAAGAAGAATCTCCTACAAATTTCCATCTACCTGTTTGCGTATCAAATTCTATAATCCCACTATCTAAAAATAACTTTTTTGTAATCATAGCAGTAGCATCATTAGCAGCATCTCTAGCGTCTTTTAAACTAGTAGCCATAGCTCCAAGTAGGTCAGAAGGGAGAACTGATAGTACAGCTTCTGTTATACTAATAATACATTGGGGGGCACCATAACCAGACCCAAGAGCATCTACAATAGTACCCCCTTGGCTTCCCAAGACCTTTGCAGCTTTTTCTAAATCGAATGTTGCCATTAGTTTAAGTATATTTTTCCTGACGGAGTGGAAAGATTAATATCTCCTTGTTGGGCAACTAGGTTAATATCTCCTTGTTGCGCTACTATATTTATATCATCTGTCTCAGATATTATATTTATGCTCTTATTAATTTGAACTTCCATCCTACCTCTAGAATTAATTTGTATTAGTGAATTATTTCCATTTGTACTAATAAAAATAGAGGGGATATCTTCCATAGAAGTTCCTGCTCCTTTATTAGCTGTAATAGTTACATCATTATTTTGTGCTAAAACATTGACCTTTCCCCAATTGGTAGAACCCGTGCTTGCCTTCTGTCCAGTAGATGTATTCACAATATCAAGATTTAACCCATCTACCACCCTTAAATCCATCTGCGAGCTTTGAGTAGTATATGAATGGGGTCCTTTACTCCACACATCTATAGAACGAGAAGGTTGATGAGGTGCAACACCCGTAGTCGCCATTTTTATGTGATCTCCATGCTCGTTTTGAAGTAAAATACAATCTTTTAAAGGAGAATCATCACAGGTTACAACCTTGCCTCCTGAACTACGCATTTCTATTCTTGTATTAAATTCATTTCCTTCATAAAGATCCGACATAGTAAAAGTATGTCCTTTTGGAGATTTCCATACATACTTCATAGGTCTAGCTCTGTACTTGTATATATCTGGGTCTGGGAGAATTCCTCCTGATTGAAACACTCCTTCAATATTAGATCCAGGAATTTGCTTCATAACATTAGGATTAGGGATAGAAGATATATAAATATATCTTTTTTTGGTAGTTATTGCAGGATCTCCGTCAGGGACTTCTGCGAATAAAACCATAGTGTCTACTTCAGGAATAGCCCAAAAGCCTCCTCCTCCCTTGCCGTGATAGGGAGTAGAATAAGCAATCGCAACCTCCTTACCTAAACCAGGATGCATTACTTGTATTTCTCCTGATTGCCAGGGGTCCACTTCACTTGTTACAATCCCCATATACATCATAGGATACCCTTGAGTTTTCTTCGCAGAAGAAAACTCCTTAGCTCCAATAAGACCATGAGCTTTTAGGACACCTTCTACCTTCTTTTTAAATAAACTATTAGTTGCCATATGTTCTACTCATCTAAATCTCCAGCATCCCATGCCCCACCATAACTTTGTAAATCTATAAACTCTGGGCCATCCGTTGCAGGTTGATCTGGGATGCCAACAACCCCCCCAGCTTGTATTTCATTTAATAAATTATTTACAGAACTTCCACTCTGTAAAGCCCCTTTTACAGCGTTTATAGAAACTCCACTTTCTAGAGTTGATTCAATAAGTGACGCTTCTTGTTTTTCTGTTAGTTCAGTTACTTTTTTATAAGAAGCAGGAGACATTCCAGGCTGTTTAGTTAAAGTAAACTCAGAAAAAGCTTCTCTATTTGTAATAACATGTTTAAATCCCCAAAGATTCCAAAAACCAGAATAGATTGCCGTAGTAAAGGCACTTGTATTCCCCTTTACTCCAGCCATTCTTACTTCTCTTACATTCATTATAACAGGTCTAGCTGTAGCTTTTACTCCTGATAACCTGAAATAAGGGAGTGTTTTTACGGCTCCTTGAATAGTTTGTTTTGAAATAGAGTCTACCATTCTCTTTACCCTTTCAAAAGCATTTACCCCTCCTTGCTCTGGTACTGTCATGGTAACTCCGCTATTATTTTTAGAACCTATAATGCCTAAAATCATATGCATAAAGTTGTTGTAATCTTGAGAGTCACCATCTTTATCTCTATTAATAGAAAACCCAAACATCTCTTTAGAAATATTACTAAGTTTACTTAGAGTATCATCATTAAGATCAAAAGCAGTTTTATTTTCTAACTCAAGTAATTTCTTTATTTGATCAGGAGATAATCCTCCTTTATTAACAGTATCAGGGTGTGTATCTTTTTTTATTTTTGGATCAGGACCTGCTCCCGTTCCTCGTTGATGGGACCTACCTTGTTCAGCTACAAAATTAAAGGATAATTCAGCTAAGTAAAAAGGCTTTAAATTCATTTTCATAGATAAAATATTAGAATTAGGATATCCCGATCTAAACATAGGTACACCCGCAGCCACTAAGCCTTGAATATTTTTTTCACCTATATCTAATTCAGTAGGTTCGAAGGTTTTATTAAAAGCACCATTTCCTACCTCATAAATATAGTTAAATACATCTCGACAATAAGGAAAGAAGTCTGATTTACCTTTTTCTTCTTCAGACAGGATCGGCCCGTGGAGGGTCGTCCCTTTTACAGAAAATCTTTCGGAATCAGAAGGATGAACATATTGTAAGAAGTTTGTAATTGCAGTATCTTCGTGAAAGGTTTCCATAAATATAAGATGCCCATATATGAAATGATTTATCATACTCTCCGACCCTATTAATAATGCAGGTTCATCTGCCGTAGCAATAACTCCATAAGATTCCAATAATTTAAGAATATTTCTATCTTGTTCCCAAATTATTTTAGGACCTATTTGTATTGAACTATTTGCTTCTAAATCTCTTAAAATTCTATATAAAGTTTCTTCAAAATCTTCTTCGAACTTATTAGTGAGAGTAACTGCAAACTTAAGTCTAGTTTTCCCCGTATTTTCTTTTTGTATAGCTTTCCCAAAGAAATGAATTAAAGAAGCAGACCAATTCTCATTCCATTGCCCTGCCACATCGCCAAAGTATGGATCATCCCTAGGATCAAACTCTTTATTAGCAGAAAAGCAAAGATTATCCGCATGAGTTACTCGCATTTTATTACTAGCCCTTTCTTCACCCCTTCGGGGGGTCATTGTAAAATCAAAACCTAAAGATTCTATAAGCGTTTTTATTGTTTGATAACCCCACACAGTTTTTAAACTTACTGTAGTGTCTGCATATGTTAATTGGGGATCTATTTGGTTTTTAACATACTTCTCTTCACTTGGATCCAACTCACTTTTCGCATAAGAGTAAAGTTCCGTCTCCATACCATTCCAATGTCTTCCTTCGTTATTCTCTCTAACAGCATCTGACTGAAGCACATCAGCTAATATAGTTTTTTGTATTTCAGCCAAACCCATATCTAAATTAGGAAGAAGAACAATAATATTCCCGTGTGGGATTTGTCCTTGAGACGCAACTGCGTGAGCGAAATCGGTTAGCAAAGATCTTATTATAAGATGAATGTCTCCTGGAATGTGATCTGTAATATACCTATAAGGTCTTTGTTTTGCAGCATCTGTTCCAAAGTTTTTATTTAACTCTCCACTATGTTCTTTTTGCCAAGCTTCACCAAAACCCTCACCATATGCCGCTTGATAGGTATCAACAACATCAGAAACATATTCACTACTTTTCTGTTTTAGCGTTCCTTGACCAAAACGATTAAAATCTTTTATAGATATTTCTCTTTCAACATTTGCTTTTTTTCCAAACCCTGATCCAAAAGCCCCTTCCCTTTGTCCACTTCCTAAATCTCCTACACCAGCAACAAGAGTTAGCGTTAGAGTTCTAACTCCCATTGTATCGTATTCATTAGTAGCATCCAGTACAATACATTGAAAAGGACCAGCCCATGTAGAAAAATCAGAACCCATACCATAAGCAACATATAATTTTGTAACCGACCCTGCTCCTAACTTTTTTCTTTCGCTTTCTATGTATTCGTTTAGTTGTTTAGCAGTAGCATCTTCTACTTCCTTTTCATATTTTGTTTTATCTTTACCTTTAAAAACTTCCTTCCTATATGCCCATGCTCCTGGAAACATATTTGGATTTATTTGTATAATTTCACCTGAGACACACTCACCCCTAGCAATATAGTCGGGGGGACACTCAGTAAGATAAGGTTTAGATACATTAGATCCTTGAGCATCTGTTATTCGACATTTTATAGGATCGGAATATCTCCACCCCCCAGAAGCATCTTCTACGGCATCAGAAAGTTTTATTTGATAGTGACCGAAAGGCACCTTACGATTTTTGTTTGGATTTTGGTTTGGAGGAAATCCGTTCCAATCCCATCTTCTAGTCCAAGTAGTTCTTCCTGCATAATCAGGAGTATAGCCTACTAGTTCTGAGTCCGTTTTTGCATCGTTTTCTGCTTTTACCGCATCAAAATTTTCTCCGTAAGCGTCCTGATACCAATCGCTATAAGGAGAATCCAAAAAATCGTCTTTTGTTTTTAATTCATCTAAATCTACAGAAAAGGTTTCCATAGCCATACCTTCCATAGAAGCATGTTTTATAAATCTATTCTCAAACTCTACCTCAGGATCTATAAACTTTATCACAAAAGTAGGAGCATTTCCTCCCGCACCACCATCTCTATAACCATAGCTATGCTCAAAACTTATTATATTTCTGGGGCTTTGATATCCAAATAAATATGCTTCAGGATGACCCTTTACATAAGTAGTAAAATCTCCAAAATCACTACTCTTTTTGAAGATAAAATCTACAGCACTTGCCTCAAAAGATACTAAAACATTAGCTCCTACGGTGCCTCTTTGAAAGTCCTGCAAAACTTAGTCCTTAGGTAATAGTAGCTGATTTCCTACTTTTAGAGCTTCAAAAGGATCATTAAGACTATTAATAATCATTAGCTTCCACCACGAATCAGTATCTCCAAAAAATAGTTGTGAAATAAGATCAGGTCTAGCTTCGTATCCTGCGGGAACTCTACCTAAAGCAAACTCTCCTTTGGATGCGTCCTTAATGTAATTATCAAAGGATTCACTTCCTAAAGTAGATATAACTGTTTTCCCCTTATGAAAATAGGTAACTGCTCCTTGTTTATATCTTGAAGTTTCTAAAGGATTTGCGTTTGAATTTGAAAAAACCATAATATTGCTCTTAAATGTTTAGTATAGGAAGAACATCTAAAGTTCCACCAATTTGATTATCGTTACTAGTTAAAACAGCTTCCCAACCAGCCAAATTTTCTCCCTCAATAGAATTAACTTTAGAAGCATTAAATTGACCAAAATCTCCTGCTCGTATTTCTTTTAATTCCATATCTATTTTTAGTACTCTAGGTATCATAGTATCTTTATCATACCCCGTGTTTGGGTCGAAAGCTATACTATAATTAGTAACAATACAAGGAATATTCCTATAAAGTATTCCATGAGTCAGTTTTACAATAGGAGGACCAAATACGGGGTTCTGTACATTATTATAGACTGAAGATCTAATTATATCAATCCAATACACTAATAAATCCTTAATAGTATCACCCCCGTCCACCTTAGAATCATGCCACCACGCATCATATCCTTCTGGTGTAAGAGGATATCCTAATTCTTGTAATGGAAGTCCTTCTGTCTGTCCAACAAAAGGAGTAGGACTATATTTTTTAGTGTAATCAGAAGATTTAGGACCAATCGCATCATACGCTCTTCCTTGGGATCCAGCAAAAAAAGCTTCTTTAGCTTGTTTTGTTCCCATAGTTTTAGGAGATAGACGACCTCTATCTGTATTTAACATAGCAGCTAAATGGGGAAGAGTTAAGTTGAAAATAAGATTAAACCCTCTAGCATCTGATCCTAAGTAAGCAAACAACTCACTAGCTCTGCTTGTCGGTTTATAGCTTGCGTATCTTGCTGTTTTAGATTCTCTAATCTCGGGATCTTCAAAGAAAGGAAGTCTCAATATTCTAGGAGGAGCCGTAGGATCTATTTCGTTTGGATATTCAAATTGAAGATATGATTTTTGTTCTAATAAAGAACTTTTAATCAAGTTTGTTTTCATAGATTCAGCAGCGGTAGTCATAGATCTCACTACACCGTTCCTAATTCCAATTCTAGTTTCCTCCATCCCTACAACGGTATTTCCATTAAGATCCATAAATCATCCCCCTTCTGCTGTTTCTATACTGTTATTTGCTGCCATCTCTGCTGTATTTACTTCAATACTTTCATTAGTTTTATTACCAGCCTCAATAGCACCAGCCAGTTTATCTATTGAAGCTTTCATAGAACCTCCATACAGTTGATCTTTCATTGCTGACCTAAGTTCTTCATTTGTAATTCGCAAATAAGAAGTAGACTTATTCATACCTTCATTAAAAGCACCAATTTCAGCCTGTATTCTTTCTTCCTGTCTTTTATGTAAATCATCTCTAATAGCTTCATCTCGTTGATAAGCTCGTTGTTCTTGTCTTTTCTTCCAATATTGTAACCCTTCCCATGCAAGAACTCCAACAGTTAATATTTGTCCTGCTACTGGAACCATATTAGCTGCGGCTACTCCAGCTAATCTTTTCCCCATAAAACTCCCGAATGTTTTAGCTGCGCCCCTACCAAATATTCGCTTTACTCCTGGACCTATAGCTTTACTAGTTCCTTTTAATAATCCAGATGCTCCTTTAGAAAGAGCCCTATCTAATCCAGATCCCTTTCCTAAAAATTGACCAAGTTTGCCTACTCCAGGTATCTTTTTAAACATCTTACCCATTCCTCCATCTGGAATCATCTTCGATACTCCACCTAAGAGGTCTTCAGTTTGAATAACATACATGGGGTTTTCTCTAGTTCCTAGCTTACCTCCTCCCATGCCGAGAATACCTCCCCCTCCTCCTTTATCCTTCCCGAAACCATACTTAAAGGCTCCAAATATACCTTTATCTTTACTAAATAAAGTAGTAATCATGGGGAGTAACCCAGCAGCTAAACCAGCCGCACCCATAGCTCCTGCTGTACCTGCTCCTGCTCCTATAGCTGCTCCTCCAAGACCCACACTAGCCAACCCTACACCACCAAGCATTCGTGAAAAATCAGGACCACCTTTTGTGGTTGCTCCTGCTAACATTCCTCCAAGACCCCTCTTCATAGCAACCGCAGCAGCGGATATCATTACACCTTTAAGAATTCCTTGAAGGATAGGAACAAGTGGTTTAATTTTTTCAATAAGATCAGGTATACTTTTTGAGAGAGAAACTTTGATAGGAGTCATAATCTCATCTTTAAGTATAGTTAATGTTTTATTCCATTCTTCTGATATTTCTACTTCTTTCCTTTGCTCATCAGTCATGGCTTCTTGTTGCTTAAATAACCGTAAAGCAGCAACGGCACCCTCTCCGTATAGCCTACCAAGCTGATCCATAGCTACCGTCATGTTTACCCCATTTGATTGCATTTCCGAAACAATTCCTTGTAATCGAGAACCTTGTTTCATCGCCGCTTCACGCAACATATTGGCATTAACATTTCCTGTCATTATTTCATGCTGTATATCTTGAACCCCTCCAAGCACAGCTTGATGAACAGAAGCACCTCCAACTGCGGTTAAAGATTTTGTAAATTGCGCTACTAGTTTTTCATTTCCAGCACCCGCTTGGGCAGTAAACTCTGTTACTGCGTTAGTCATATCCTCTCCAATACCTAATGCAGCAAAGGTTCCAAAATTACTAGCAAGTGCATCCAATCCAGCTACCAAACGATCAGTAGATATCCCATACTGCTGACTGAGAAGAACCATATTTTTAGAGGACTTATCAACAGCAGCAGCATCCATACTTAAATGCGTCTCCATCCTTCTCTGCGCTCTAATTAATCCAGCAGTATTTCCTCCTAAAGCCTCAGTACGAGCCGCAGCTATAGAGGTATGCTTTCCTAAATCTTTCATACCAATATCAGTTTGCTGCATGGTAGTTTTAAGGTTAGCAGTAAAACCACCCATAGCAGTACTCATATCACCTGGGAATTTACCAATTACTTCATCAACCTCCATCCCCAGTTGAAGGGCTGAGTTTTGGGTCTCCATTGCTGTCTGCAATCCTTCTCTTAAAGCAGTTGATAATAAATTAATAGGACTAGCAAAATTTTTAATATCGGTTGAAAATTTCCCCCCCAGGGTGCCTATGGAATCATGGAGACTCCCTATCGTACCCCGTACAGTTTTCTCAGAAGCAGAACGACCTTGTAAAGCTTTACTATTTGCTGCTAATGCCTTTGCTTGCCTACCATAAGCAGGATTACCTTGAGCTAAAGCTTTATTTAAATTAGAAACAGCTTCTGTTAAGGCCAAACTTGCTGCTACAGCTTGTTCATCATTCTTCTGGGGCATTTTCGGTTTCCTCTCTCTCTGAAATAGCTTTTTGTGCTTCTGTTAGATTTATATTCCAACAAAACTCCATTCTATCTAATCTATAAGTTCTATAAACTCCTGATCCTAATACTGCAAATAATCCCTTCTTTACTTTTTGAGATATATTTTTTAGCTTCTTCCTATTTTTATATAGGGTTTTAAGAACAATATCAATAACTGCCTTAGAGGAATACTCAAGTCTGAAGCAAGCTACGATAACAGCATGAGTAGTTCTGGTCCTCCTAATTCCTTGAGGTTCGTACTTTGAGGCAACAACTAAAATAACTCGTTCTCTACCACCAGCAAACCTGCCCATAGTACTCCTCATCTGACCACCAGGAGTATAATTAAATATTATTATCTCTCCAGGTCTAAATCTGCTAGTTAGTCTGGGTATTCTAGCAATTATAGTACTAATCTCTTGTTGTTCAGAGAATATAACCTCAGACGGTGCCCGTTCTGGGGAATAACTTTTTAAAAATTCTTGAATTGTTGGTGAAAATTGAGTCATGGGTTTCTATCATATTATATATATATTCAAACATGAATGACTCTCTAGATATAGAAATTATTGATTTTATTGATTTAATAAATCATACATTGAGTAATTCATTTATTGAGTTATGGAGATATAAGTATTCTGAAAAATTTATAAAGCACTTTCAAATAAAAATACTTCATTCTCTTTCTAACCAAAAACCTCTTAAACTTAAATCTTTGTATGTTTACTTAACAAAGAAATGTAAGTACTCTGAGGAGCAGGTTGATAACTTCTTTGATTCTATAAATATAGATCTTTACAGACCCCTTATAACAGGAAAAATAAAATGATTAACTTCTTAAAAGATATGGCTTTGGCTAGGTGGATTTGCAGCGATGCGTTTGAAGATAACTTAGATTGGACTTGGCAGGTTGTTAACGGCATTGTTATGCTAATGTTTTCCTATGTCATCGTTGCTACTGTGTTTTTTTCTTAGCTTCATCTAGTCGTTTCTCAACTATGTTGGCTGGATGGAATAAAGGGCAAACATACTTGTACCCACACCAGTTGCAGTACTGGTTCTGATTAGGACACATATCTGCGTTCTTGCTCTTCCTAATCTTCCAGACCTCATCGACTTTCTTCCGCAGATAAGCAGCTATTTGTGCGTTTGAATAGTTTACTGATACCAAAGTATCTGTGAGAGGATAGTAGTGGGCTACTGTAATATTCTCTATGGGTGTTTCATACAGTTTATGAACCGCAAAACAGTATCCCTGGAGTTGATCGTCTTGAAACAGATCAAACTTAGTTTTTTGTCTCTTACTTGTTTTGTAATCAATAACCAAGTAACCTCCATCCTTTCCTCTAATCACCCTATCAATGATGCCATTGACAGAGATATCGTCTTTAACGGTTACTTCATACACTTGCTCAGTAGCCCCTGCTTCGGCAAGTTTAGAATTGAAGTTTAGGAAATTTCTTAGACAGATATCAATCTTAGGAGTGTAGGAAGAATTAAACTTATATTTACTCTTCTGCTCCTTAGCGTGTCCCTGTAACTCTTCTAGAGTTTTACAAGCAACACCCTCTTCTAAAATTTTATGGATGTAAGATCCAAAGTGAAGTGCGTCCCCATTTGTCTGATCCTGAGGAACTCGTTTAACATAGCGATATAAATATTTTAGCTTACACTCTAAAAATGTGTTCGCTTTCGACTGTGATATAGTGGTACAAAACATGATAGCCTCCACCGTAATTATAGAGTACTTAACTTCAAAATTTGAAGGTATAGGTAAATTCTCATCTAATGAGCAAGAATTCTTAATTCCCTCTATATTTAGAGATAATGATTCTCGACTTAAACTAAGTATTAATGTTGATACAGGGCTGTGGCAAGATTTTCTTTCTAGTGAGACTGGTAATTTTATTCAACTCTACTCCATTCTTGAAGGAAAGAGTTATCATGCTTCTGAATCAGAACTCTTAATTAAGAGTCTCTTTAAAAATGATACCAAAAGAATCCCCCAGATAAAAGAAAAGATTAACAAAGAATCTAAGTTCTCTTCTAATCTTATAAAAATTAATAGTTCCTCCTGTTACTCAGAGGAACCCCTAGTGCAAGAAGCGTGGTCTTTTCTTTTTGAAAGAAAATTATTAGATTTAAAAGAAGATAAACTTTTCTATTTTGTAGAAAAAGAAGGAAGGTACAAGAATAGGCTGATCATTCCTTTTTTAAAAAATGAGGTAATGTTTTATTTCCAGGCCAGAGCCTTAGGTGATGCTTTCCCCAAATATCTTAATCCGTCCGTAGACGAAGACATTCTAAAGCCTTCTACCATACTATACCCATATGATGAGGCAGGAGCTTCCCTAGTCGTCTGTGAGGGACCTTTCGATGCTATCTCTCTACAGTTACAAGGAATTAATGCTACCTGCACAATGGGCTGTAGTGTCTCTGAGATTCAGATGGAAATACTTAAAGACTTTGAAGGGGAAATCATTTTAGGGTATGACAACGATACAGCAGGATGTAGAGGGATTCAGAAATTCGATAGATTACGCAAATGCAAGATGTTGGGAGAGATCTCTGTATGCACTCCTCCTCCAAGATTCAAGGACTGGAATGAGGCTCATGTAAAGGATTTTGATCTAAAAAAGTGGATAGACCAAGAATCAGTTAAGTACGATTACGAGTATAAGATTCTTAATTCTCTTTAGAATTATTTCCGAGGGGGGTCTCCCCCACCTTTTTTACACCATTTTTCAACTTCTCTACATTTTTTCTTTTCTGGATCATCGACACCCACAGAGTCTAAATAATCCAAAGTAGAAGTAAGTAAAGTATCTAATTCAATATCCGTTAGTGTAAATTCGTTGTTGTTAGTGGATAACTTAAGTAGAAGGTTTATTGGAGCAGGAGCCTGTTTAGCGGTAGATTTTCCGTTTATCTCAAACGCAGGCCAGTCGAATGTCCCACCGCATGGTTTTTTAGTACAATCCTCGCATTTTTTTGCAAACTGCCATGACACAGATTGAAAAGGTGCTGCCATCCAATTCCAAATTTCCCACCCATCCAGTTCGTATGCTGAATGCAAACAGCGTATTTGCTCTTGTAAAATTATATGCCAAGAGAATGTTCCATCGGTCCCATGCCCACCCATACCAATATCTAGACTCCCCCAATGCTGGCATTCACAAGGTATTTCTGTTCCTGTTTGTTCAGCAAATTCCTTTGCTGCCTTTAGTGATCTAAATGTAGAGAATCCCTTATT
>Ga0209434_1000949_pt1 | contig 13287 bp, 26 predicted proteins | sample ETNvirnome_2_300_FD_184068 | JGI IMG/M metagenome (GOLD analysis project Ga0209434, IMG submission 184068) | Marine viral communities from the Pacific Ocean - ETNP_2_300 (SPAdes) (version 2) | ecosystem: Environmental > Aquatic > Marine > Oceanic | place: Pacific Ocean | collected 2013-06-22
CGCTTAATCTGCCCTTCAGTGTCACGGTATGCGTCCTTGTATTGTAGCAACTCATTCCCGACATTGTATTATCATTCAACCTTCCGAACTCTAATCTAACTGGTTTATTACCATTTAATCTGTCAATATAGATTTCGTTCAGGTTTTCGTAAAGTTCTGTGAACTTCACTTTCCGCTCTGCCAATGTCCCTCTCCATGGTCTTGCTCTTTTGAAAGCTATCATAGTATCCAAAGTGGCACGTTTGAATCTCATGGGGGTTATCATTGGGTTGCTTGGGTATCCATTAGGCATATTTGCCTCCTTTTTCTTGTTTATCAGTTTGCCGTTTCATAGTCAAACGTTTTCTTGTATTCTATCCAATCACCGCTCTCTATTTCAACAAAGTGTTCCCTACGTTCAGTAAGCATAGGCCCTGCAACGTAAATATCAGCCACTACTCCGCCCTTTTCATCGCCAGTGTAGTGTTTGGTTAAAGAATCAAAAACTATCACTTCTTCCCTAACATAAAGACCATTTTCAATGCCCTCAATACGGTCATACATCCATAGACTCCGTTCAGTGGCATCAAACAAATCAACCTTAATCGGTGTCATTCCTTCTTCTGCTTTAACTATGGCAGGGAATCCGTTTCCCGTATCATAAAGTTTGAATCCGTAAATCCAACCTTCAACTGCATCAGGATGTCTGTTACGCAAAGTTCCGTAAACTGCTAACTTTGTCAATTCATATTTTCCCATAATTTAACTCCTTTTCCTGTATGTGGGATTATCAACTAAAACCACATCTTTGAAATTCGATTTCAAATAAGCCAAGGCAAACCGTTCAGAACTTTCTCTGCTTCTTTCTGAAGTCGTGACCTCAATTGTGTAAACCGCAGACTTTGTTCTAACCTTCATTTCATATATTGATTTCCACAAAAACGGCTTTGGGTTTTTAGGCTTAACTATTGTAGCAATGTTCGTTCTCATTATCTACCTCCCTGCCGTTATAGTGTAATCATAAAGCATAGTAAAACCGAAAACGCTCACGTTTGAATACATCCCTACAACTCCGCTATTCATCAAGTCGTTCAATATATGTGTCACTGTGCGCATAACTTCTTTCCGTCCATCCAGTTCCTTTTCCGATACCAACATCCTGATGGCATAATCTTCATTCGCCTCATTGTAAACAACCATCACGTTCACTGCTTCAATTAAATTGCGAACGCTCAACCGTTCTACGATCTCTCTTTTGGCATTTAATATTTCAATTAAGTTCATTTCTGATTTCTCCTTCTTGTTTATGGTAAGACTTTAACTTCATTGTGTCCCAAAGATTTAGCAATCTTTTGAGCTTCTTTTTTGGCAAATCCGTAGTTCCCGTGAAAGGTGAACCAATCTCTGCCTATTTCGAATATCCATGCTCCGTTCCCTCTTGGGTTCATCCCATGAGTCCAAATGTATTCTGAATTTTTTACTGTGACTTTCATTATCCTACTATCCCTGCAATTAATACAATCAAAACTGGTATCGCTCTAGCTACATAACAGGCAATCGGGTTTCTTATGAAATGTCTTTTCATTGTTTCTTTAAAATCAGGTTTTCTGACTTGATAACTGGCACGGGTTGGTAAGTAAACTGTTCTTTTCTTGTTTATCATTTTCTTGTTTTCTTTCTTGTTTAACAATTTCGGGGTTCAATTAGGCTTTTCTTACATTTCCACTTTTGAAATCTTTAGTTGTCCCGTCAAAAAAATCAACCGTAACAAAAGCTCCGTTTCCACTAAAAAAAGCAACGGTGCCTCTTTTTGAGCCCCTCGTGGTGGTTACAACGTCGCCAACTTTAACTTTTTTGTCTGTATGATTATTCACTTTAACACCTCTTGTTTCTGTTTTCTTGTTTGTTTTCTTGTTTCCCATGTTAGAATATATGCTATTTTTGACTATAAATCAAGTATTTTCTCAATTTTTTTCCGTTTTTCTTTTAGTTTTATATCAGCCTGTTTTTTAAGCTCGACAACCGTATAATGCTTCAGTTTCCAACTTTCCCTAGATTCTAGCTTTTCCCTGTTATCTGAAAGTGGACAGGTGGTCATTGTGTCTACGTAATTGTTATCGCCTTTGCCCATGCCGCACCGCTTTTCGTTTTTGTGGTCCATGCCTGCGAAGGCACAAGCCCTATCTACAAATCTGCAGTATTCAAACATATGACAACTGTCCTTCTTGCAATACCAATCCTTCGAGCCCTGATATGCTCCTTGACTCCGAACTCATTGATACGAGAATATGAATCATAGGTCACCTGCACTGAACCAGTTCCGATGTTTTCCACTATGCCAGTTGACCCCGTACCTGCCACCATAAAACGGTCACCCTGTTTCAAGTCCTTCAAATACTTGGTTTCCTGCACTTTGTGATTTCCTTGATTTTTAGCCATATCTTTGAATTTCGGCATTTTTAGACATTTTTCCAAAATAAACATGCCCTCTTTTAGCCGAGAGCGCCGTTTCTGCCTTGAAGGGGTACTCACCTATACCCCGTTTTTGATACATTAGTCATGGCTGGTTATTTCGCTATTATCATCCATTGCCCCACTGAATACCAGTTTAAACTCATCATCGTACATTTTCCATATCCTGCTCTCGTGATATTTATCACCTAACATTTCCCTACTGCGTTCCTTTGTGATGACAACAACGTCTTTCGTATCATTATTGATAAAACAGGTTGCTCCATCATCTAATAACTTCTGACACCTATCACAAATTCCTTCAGCTATCTTTTCAGTTGATGACCCTTTGTATCTATATTGGTTGCCTTCACCATCCTTGAGCCTATTTATGTTTCTGCCCAACAACGCGATAGCACCTGTATCTTCACCGCAAATATTACAGACGCAAAGCATAGGGGCAACCCCGTGTTCCTTATCCAAATATATTCTCGGTTCTCTTTTGCTCATATCACTGCTCCCTTGTTTATGTTAAAAAAAAATCATTCACCGTTTGCTCAAGATTCAATTGTGCATCCGTATGTTCAACTGTCTCCCATGCTCCGTCAATTTCTACAAGCACTATATCATGTGAATATATAGAACCAATTTCATCAAATAAACCAACTTCAGTTCCATGCGTTTCAACCATTCGGGTGTTCCCCTTCTTATTGTCCATCATGACCCCTGTTACATTAACCCCAAGTTGCTTTGATTTTATACGCATCCCCTTTTTTATTTCATTTGTCTTAATTGCTTTGCTCATGATAATTATTTCCTTTCCTGTGTTTGCTCATTAACCTTTTGATTTCCTTTTCTGATTTTCCCCTACGAGATTTTGCTCTCACAATTTTTTCCTTAACAGTCAGCTTATCATATTTATCCTGTCTTTCATTTGCTTGTATCTTCCGTTCTTCTTTTCTGCCTTTGTTCATTTTGGTTCCTTTAGTTTATAATCTTTCAAAATTACCTCTGCCATCTCATCCCCTCGCATATATTTTTTCAACCATGTTCGGATTAAGAATTTCTTATCGCCAAACTCATCTACCTTCTCCCCTGTGATCTTATCGGGGGTTATATTTTCAGGCAGGTTTTCCTCCTTGACCCAGTAGTGACTAAAGTGGGCACGAACTTCATACCTATAACTATGTCTTGAACCTGTACCTATCACCGCCGTACCTGCCCTTTCCTCCCCGTTTCTGCTAATTATAATATCAGACCCCAGTGTGTTATAATCCTTTCGGGATTTAACCCTATGCGGGAATTTTCTCAATCTCTTTTCAGTTGGTGCTTTATTCACTGGCACAGCTCTCGGAATTATATCAGCGTTCGTGCTTGTCATGTAAAGTAACGAATTAACAACCAAGCGAACTATCGGAACAAGTTCAGAAAGTACATCATGCTTAATGTTCATATCTCTATCATCTGCCGTAAACCCACTCAAGGTCATCACCCCTTCTTTCACGATCTTGTCCAGTTTTTTTGAATGGTCAATTCTCATATTAAAAAAGTGTGAGCGAGGGTCATGTATATCATCCATTGACCTTGGTCTTTCTGTCATGTAACAGGATAGTATCGAACCATCAGCCCAATCTGATATGGGGTTTCTAATATAGCTAACATAAATTCCTTCGACCACCCTATCGGTTGCTGGCAGTTTAAATGACTTATCAACTGGCAGTAACAAATACAAAGTATCATGAGGGCTTCTAAGTGAATTCCCCAAAGCAGGATATTCAGTTTCTAAAAGACCATCAACTAAACCACTTGATATTTTGTACACCCTTTCCTTGTTCATCCAAAAGCTATACATCGCCCAGTATTCATGAAAGATGGTTCCCAGTATCCGTGCCTCATTGTCATTGTTAGGCACCATGGTTTTTAATACATCCTGCGCTTGTATTCTATCATCATTAAATATGTTTCCATCTGAATCAGTTTGCAGTGTAAAGTTCTCCAAACTATTTTGCTTTCGCACACCCTTCATATAGGTCGCCAAATACATCAAGAGGTATTCATTAGTTTGAAAGGCAACTGGGATATCCCTGAAGGGACTTTCCAAATCATAGTAATCTAACTTGGCACTCCATGTTCTGTTTATCTCTGTGAACAACGCTTCAATCGTGAATGGCATCTCACCAACAATTTTTACTTCACCCGTGACTTCATGTTCAGATTTGATAACTATTTCAGAATTACTATTTGCCATCTCATCCAGTGCCAGCGTTCTTTCATAGTGTATCTGCTTATGCATCATTACACCTGCACATATCTCTTATGAACACTTCTTGGTTCCTTACATCTGCCGTCACTCCACACCTGTGGCACGTTACCGTGATTAATCCACTTATAAAGTTCTGCTGGATTGTCCGTTTAAAGCCCGTTGTGGGTGTTTTACGGTGGTTTCTTTTCTTGGGGGTGGTCTTACCCTTCTTCAATACATCACTATATGAGAATCGGGGTACAAACCCACTCACAGTATTTCCGTATTTACCTGTCTTTCCCGAATCGTTTACCTTTTTCAGTTGTAAGGTCTTGAAACTTATCTTCTGTCTTTTTATGTTCAGCGTTATCGTGTTCACTCTCATCAGGGTCATGGGTTCCAGTTTAATCTTTTTCAGCGGTCTGTTTTCTTTAAGTGGTTTCAGGATGTCATCCGTGCTTCCATAATACAGACATTTGAATTCCTTATCATAGTACGCTTCCAAGGGGTTATTTCCTTTTATGATGTACACGTATTCAGGATATTCATAATCAGCAAACACGGCACTTAGTCGCCCTGTTACCAGTGGTAGTCTATCATCAAAATATTGTTCAGGACTATCTGCGGTAGCAAACAATCTAAACAAGGCTTCACTGTCCACTTCAGCGAATCTGTTCATACCAAACTTCCTGAACAGTTCGTTGTGGTTACTGATATGTCCGTTGTGCGTTCCTACAACCGTCCCTGCGACTATCGGGTGATTGTTTCTATTCAGGAACCTTGTTCCCTTTGTTGAATATCGGGTGTGACCCATTATGGCACTTGACTTATTATTCAGTCTGTTCAGGTGTGTCCCGTAGGCATCATCTGTCACAAACTCTTTTGCTTCCATTGGTGCTTTCACCAAACGGTAGGCACCACGTCTTTCAATGGTAGCCACACCAGTGGCATGCTTCCCCCGAACACTGGCTCGGGTAAGGACTTCAGTATAAAGACTTCGTATTGTCCCATACTGTTCTTCTGTTCTTTTGTGGTCTTTAAATACCACTCCTGCTAATCCACACATTCTAATTTCCTTTCTAGTTTATTTCGTGAATTTTGACTCTACCCAAATCTTCCAGTGTCCGTAAGAACTGTATTTCACTTTCGCACACTGGCAGTTCGGGGAGTCTGGTTGCCACCAGTTTCATATACTCTGTGTTTGTTCTGCAACGTCCCATGCTCGTATCCCACATTCTCATATCAAGCACGACCTTTTCAGGTGTCCCATAATACTTATCACCTGATTGGTCAATAACCATCAACTTAATTCTGTCGCCGTTAGTTATTTTCAGAGTCATTATCTTAATTCCCTTATTCTTTTGTTCACCCACTTCGAGGCATCAGCAACTAATCGATGGGCATAGGTTCCTTCATCATCTCCACGCCCTGCATTCAATATCACTGCTCCACTCTCCTCATCACGTTCAGGATGAACTTGGGCTACAGGGTTGTTCACCGTTTCACCTATTAATCCAAGGTTCCGTTTCATCCAAGCTATCGCTCTATTTTCTGTCATGTAATCCGCGTTATGGGCATCATATAAATAAGGGATAGTGTTTATGTCTTTCGCCGTATTTACAAAGGCTTGAGTAAACACAACCCAGTTCTTTATCTTCTCAAAGTTCAACGAACCAGCACCGTATCTAAATTCCACGGTTCCATAAACCCAAAACTTGTAAAAGTTAATTCCACAGGTTCGGGAAAATTGAAACGTTTGGGGTCTACGTTCATTAAATGCTCTTGCTACCTTACGTATCCGTCTAGCAACGTTTACTCTGCGAGTTGGTACTCCAGTATCAGGGTCACAGGTTAGATGGGTATTGAATTTCACATTAACTGATTGACACCATCCGTTCTTTTCTCCACATCCTTCACCCATTCTGCTAGGGCGCCTGCTTTTCGGTAACATTAGGTAAATGTATTTTTCCCACCTTGCTACCATCATTATCAGATTCGTTAGGGTCTTTCCTGCTTTCTTAATGGTTGATGGGCTATGTGAACCTGTCAGGTTTCTTACATCAGTTATATCATGATGTATATGAAGTCCACAATGTTTACTCACATCACATCCCATTTCATTCATCACCTCTAGCACCACTGCCAGTTGTGTAAATCCGTCAAGTCCCATCAGCTTCGGGCTCACCAGTTCATTCCCACCTTGCATTCCCCTATCCCTTTGGGCACTGGTTGCGTGGGCAGTCCCATCGGATTTCATATACCAAGCATTATCTCGGTATCCGTTGTTCCTACTGTAGCTTCCACATATTATATTCCATCGGTTTCTTCCATCAGTATCAAGTTCTTCGAACTTGTCACCAATCGCTCTGGCTACATCATTCCTTCTATTGTTAGGGCCACTCACAAATTCCAGCTCAACCCCAAAGGCTCTGTCTAGATTAAATGGTCTACGTTTTATCATTATTTTACCGTCCCTTCTGCATTGGCTGTTATAGCTTTCATTTCTTCCAGCAACATCCATTTAGTGTTATCCCTTGCTTCTTTATATGCTGGGGCTTCAAGGAATCTCTTTAATAAGGATAGCATTTCAGGTGCTGATGCGATTAGGTTAGCGTTGGCTTTTGCTTCAGCATCTTCGCCATATATCGTACCAATCGTACCTTCTCCGTTGTTTATATCAAGTCCAAATTCGCCCTGATCAACTTCCCATTTACCTTTTGTGTGTTTCATTATTATATTCATTTTCTTGTTTCTCCTTCTTGTTTAGTGTTTTAAATGTTTACTGTAAAAGTCTGATAATATTTCACACAATAATTAATAGCTTTTTCTTTTGTTGGAAACCATCTTTCAATCCACGCACCGTAATTTTCAAATTCACCGAGCATACCATATTCTTGTCTATATCCATAAAGCACGAAACCTTTTCCTTTGTATGCTTTATTGTTACGGTTTTTTGTTGGTTCAATTGTAAGGGTATTTAGTTCTGATCGTTTCATTGTTTTTTCCTCTTGTTTGTGTTCTTGTTTTTTATTTCTCATTTGAACTATAAGAATATAACAGAGAAAACCGATATAAAACAACTTTTTTTTATTATTTTTTTCCAGTTTATTTTATGTAAAATAAGGGGAAATCTTCGGTAAAACGGTTGCCTCCTAAAATGTACGAGAACGCCCCTAATTTGTACGAGAACGCCGTTTCTCTGCTTTAAGGTACTTGCCTACCAAAAAGTCATAAGATTAGATTTCCTCTCGACAAAACGAATTATGGAAATCTTATAATAACATTATATATAATTGGTGATTTCAGGCTTTTTTGCTATCAGATGGGATAAGTTCAACAAGGCTTCCGACCAAATGAATGGCGAATAAACCAGTGATTTTGCTGTGTTCTTCCATCCACTTTTCTATCTTTTTATCACTGTCGCTTATGAAACTTTCTGATACTCTGCCCTTATTATTGATGAAAAAAACCACCTTGAATTGCTTGTGAGCATCCTTCAGATAGATCATTAAAATATCACCTTGCCCAAATCTGTATCAATATATCCAAGTTTTTGTTTCATCAGTTTCTTTGCCTTTCGTTCTATCTTGACACTTCTTTCAGGGTCTTTTACCCTTTCCTTTTTCATGCGTGTCTGATATTTTTCAGGTTCTTTATATGACATTTTTGCCATGCGAGTGATGTATGCTTTTCTACCTGCTTTGCGCCTGTATTCAGGCACCCATCCATTTGCACGTTTATTTGCATAGTATTCCTTTCGCCTTCTAATCCAGTATCTTTTATGACACTCAGGACACCTGCTATCAAGTGGTGGGTATCCATCAGGGTGAAAGAATCTTCCACAATCTAGACATATACACGGCACATCTTTATCTAGTCCCACAAGACAATTTCCCTGCTCACTTCCTTCTGTGCCTTATGTCGCCTTTCCCACAACCTACCACGTAGTTCAGGTTCAATTTCCTGCAACTTTCTCCGCGTCCTGCGTATTGATTCAGAGTCAGGAAGGTTTCCACTGGCTAACTCGCCTAGGAATTTCTTGACTCCATCCTTTTCTGCTTCTGATAATTTGAACACCATTGTATCGCTTACCCGTAGCCACCAAATATTTGCGACCAACTTCAAATCGTCATCTCGCAAATCAGGTCTTTCCCTTAACAGGTTGCCAACTATCTTTTTGAATCCCTTAATCATCTCGTTTCCCTTTCTAGTTTGTTATTGTTTACAGTAAATCCGCTGTATCATCAATTAGCTTTAGCAGATTTGCTCTAGGTTGTGCTGTCATTTTACCAGTTCCCATCTTACTCGCCACCATCTTATCCCACTCAGCCTCACTGTACTTATTGATGTATTTAGTTTTCAGTTTCCCATTTATCAAAACAATAAGTTCATCATCAGAATAATCAGTAGGGTAACTTTTCTGTTTTATCTTTGATTCCTGCTCCCAAGTTTCCTTGGTATCTGAGTTTCCAACTGGTTGTTCTTCCTTTGCCCCGTTTCTCCTGTAGTCCAATTCTGACATCAGAAACGGTTGCATCCAATCAGCCCATTTGCTATCAGGGTCTTGGGTTGCACCATAGAGCCAATCAAGGTAGCTTTCTTCAACCTCTGAATATTTCTCCCCTTTGTGCTTACCGAACCTTATAGCCTGTTCACGTGATTTCATAGACCATTCAGTATCATCTTTTGGTCTATCCGTTTCAGGTGCTGGATACTTAGCCGCGGGGGCATTTGCCCCATCATACTTTTTATCAGCTAGGTTCATGTTCTCAATGTCCTGAGTGAACACCTCTGATAAACCACCAAGGTCAAGGGTTGCATCTATAAGGGCTGACTTCTTTGCCATCTTCAAGGCCTTGTTCAAATCACCCCCATCTTCTTCTACGATTCTAGCTCCGACCCCAGTAGCAACCGCTTCACCGTTTGGATTTACCAGTTCACATTTCAGTATGATCTGATTTATCAGCTTACCATCAAGCACAGCGTCCTCGTATTTGTACAGATTGGGGAACGTAGCAACCACACCCAGTTTCCCGACAATCTTTTGGGCGCCTGTTTTGAACAGTGACGGTCTTGACTTTCTCCCCCCTATCATAATAGACCCATAATCCACATCTTCAACCAGTGAGCCACGTATCCATTTTATCAGTATCTCCCTGTTCTGACCCCTACGTTCTAAACTGGCTTCGAATACCTTTGTCGGTAGGTCAAGCGGACTCCCTGACACAGCAGATTGTTGGGTAACAATTGCAGTATCCTCTGTTTCTTCAGTGACCTCAGCTTCCAGTTCATCTTCCATGAACAGGTCGCTTATTTTTGTTTCAGTCATTCCTGACTCCTTTCGTTCATTAGTTTCAGTTCAACTTCTTCCAGTGATGTGGCAACAAAAGCAAAACCACCTGCCTTGTTCACCCTGTCAATGAAATCTTTTTGCCATATTGAAACCTGCTTTCTACGTGCAGGTGTTTTTACTTCTATAGCTAAAAACCTCCCGTCAGACATAACACCGAGAATATCTGAGATTCCCTTCTGTCCGAACCTTATAAATCTATCACGGGGTTTTCCTTTTATCAGCACAGCTCCTGTGTTCTGCCTCCAACATACGGGGACAATATTAGGGACACATTGCAGGTATCCCATAATCTGACGTTGAATATCACTCTCCTTCAATTTTATCTTCAAGTAATTTCCTTATAGTTTGAGGGCTTCGTGAGCCTAATAATGTTCGGGACTCACTGAACCTTCCCTTTATCCTGTTTAATGGAAAGTCTGTCCCTGAATATATACACTTGCGATAATGCTCAATGACCATCGGGTATCTAAAGTGAATTGATTTTTTTAATTCTTCTTCCTTCATCCTTCCTGATTCCGACCATCCCAGTTCTTCAGCTAGAGCATGGGTCACGGGATATTTAAACTCAGGGGATTTATCCATATGGACTGTTCCGTATCTGTGCATGGTGTTCATGTAATCTAGGATAACATCAGCTTCCGTGGGGACAATGTTTGTTATATGCTCCAGTGCCGTCATAAGGGTGGCAACACTGGGGAAAAATTCTGCTGTAGCAATTGTTGATTGTACGCATCTCTTGAAATCTTCATCTTCAAATGATTTGAAATACTGCCAGTATAACTTCATCGTTCCGACATTGCTGTCCTGCCTATATGCTAAACATAAAATTGACCACTGTTTCTTGAATTCTACTTCAGTCAAGTTCGGTGTTTTCTATTTCTTTGATAAGTGCCATGGTATTTGTTTTTGTCACCCCTTTGCCTTCTGCTATCACTTTGTTCCATTCGTTGTGAAATATTCCTACGGTTAAATTCTCTTTTGCAAACCGTCTGTTCTTTTGGTGAATATAGGTTTCAAAGAAATATTCCATAACGAAAACCACATCATCCTTCCCGTAATGATTTTCCAACCCTTTCAACAGGTTTCCGTCTTTTTCAAATGATGCATGATATTCTGTGCCTACGAGCCTTTTATAGTGTTGCCCCCATAACGATAGCAATGTATTACCTTTTCGCTTTCTAGGGGGTGTTTTCGGCTTTATTTGGCTATTCCCTGCCTTTGTGGTGGTAGTAACTGTCAGGGGGTGTACATCTGATAATATTTCCTGATAGGTTTCCCCAAGTATTTCTGCTTTATCATGAAGGTCATTAATAAATAACTGTTTTAGCTCACAGTTCGGGATTGTATCCAATACCTTGAGCCATGATTTAAAGGCATTGACATTATGTGGCTTGTGGAATTTGTACCAGTTAGGAAGATATATGACATTGTATTCCCAATCAACCCTGCACATATTCTTTTCAATCAGTTCAGCGAAACAGGTTTCTATTTCTTCCCGTGTCCAACTGAGCCAATCCTGAACATACCCTAACCCTGCATTGTATATCCCCGGCAGAGGGGTGATTCTATGAGTCAGTAACCAAAGCCATAATGTCTGAGCATTTGGTTCAGGTCTTGATAGTTCCTTGAAATCTCTACTGTGCCATATGGATTGCTGAACTTCATTATACCTTGACACTGTGGAACTCCGAGGCATTGTAATTACGTTCCATTGTGGTTTTAACGGGACGATATGAACGTTCCACTGCATCCCAGATTAGCAATTTCAATTTCCCGAACCTTTTATACATAACAGAACAGCACAGGGAACACACAAATGAATTTCCAGCAAGAACCAACCAATCTTGTTCCTGCATCTCATCCATATTCATATATATCTTTTCAACTAACGGGTCTGTTCTGAATATGTTTATCTTTCCTCGGGTTATAGCTTTAACTGAACCCTTGCCCTTAACATATGCAAGGGCAGTGGTTATGTCATAGTCTGATAGGTTTGTAAAATATACGCTTTGGTTCATGGTCTTGTTTGCCTTTCTTCTTTGTTTTTTTAGTTTAAGTGACCTAAAAAGTTAAAAAAAATATCAGTTATATCCTAACGGCAAATGATGTGCTTGACTGATAAAACCCTGTAAATACCTGATAATAAGGCACTTACGGGATTTTAGTTCTTGCTTTTGTCAATTATTCGTCGTATATTGTAGAAGTGAAACAAGAAACTAAACAAGAAAGGACAAACAAGATGAACAACCTACCGAAGTCCTATCAGAAGATAGATACTGATTCTGGTTGGTTGCGAGCCCAAGATAGCCTGAAGGTCAAACACCTAGATAAATATGTAGACAAAAAAGTCTGCGTGTTCATCTCGACTTTGATTAATGTGCGTAGCGGATTCCACACCCACATAGCAGTGGAAGGAATACTGGAAAAGCACAGTGATGGTGACTCTCGTAAATACCGTGTCTTAGTTGAAAATAGCACATATGCTTACTTCACCTTTAATGACGTGGCAATGATCTCAAGGATGTTTGAAAAGGACAGACCGAATATTGGACTGTACTGCGTTCAACGGGCTTGGGATTGGGAAGCCAACCTATAAACCAAAAATGAGGGGGGCAGAACCCTGCCCCCCTTACTTGACCCCATTAAACAATTAAAAGTGCCGTGTCACCCATGATACGGGCGTGAAAACTATGGTCAGTAACCCTGTTGACCATTAACTAATGTTTTTTCTACGTCCTCAATAGTTGCACCAAGAGCCGCATCATACGCTGTCAAAATTGCGTACATCTTTGAGTTTTGTGTGGTATGTATCATTGAATAAACATTGTCTTCAATGTTTTGCGTTAAGATATTAACAACCTGTTGGTGCCAAATATTAAAGTTTCGGATAAATTCTTCTGGAATACCCGCTCGTCTTGCGTCTGCTATATAATTAGATACAGTCTCATTTAAATTTTTAGTCACGACTGAATTTAACCGAGCATCTGTCATCATATTAAAATCATTATTCCTTACAAGGTCTTCTAAAGCCTCTTGAAATGCAACGAGCTTAATTTTTAAAAACTCTCGTGCAGTATCAGAAACTTGAAGACTTGGAATAATCAGGTCTACCCACGTATCAGCATGAGTAAATAGAGAATGATTTAAGAGAACAGATGTATCAATGATACCTGCCTCCATTTTTCTTTGTTCCATCCACTCTTGAGTTAAGATTACTCCCATAGGTGATAGACCCGTTATAAAGGCTACTATAATAGTAGCC
>Ga0209434_1000950_pt1 | contig 13284 bp, 15 predicted proteins | sample ETNvirnome_2_300_FD_184068 | JGI IMG/M metagenome (GOLD analysis project Ga0209434, IMG submission 184068) | Marine viral communities from the Pacific Ocean - ETNP_2_300 (SPAdes) (version 2) | ecosystem: Environmental > Aquatic > Marine > Oceanic | place: Pacific Ocean | collected 2013-06-22
AGGCGCTTGACGAGGTAAACGATCCGATCTGCGGCGGCCTGGGCCGTGATGTCAAAGGTGATGACGCCTGATCCCACCTCGAGCGTTGCCGCTGCGAGGTCACCGCCCGCGGCTTCGTAGGCGTACAAGCCTGACGTCGTGTCCTGCGATCCATCACCGTTGGCGCTCCAGTCGTAGGTGCCAGATAGGTCGGCGATCCACGTCGTCGGTGAGATGCTGGTATCGGTGATCGCAGTGTTGAGGTTCGCCAGCGTCCCGGTGTGCCCGGTGTCGATTGACTTGGCGGCGTGCGTGGTCGCGTCGGTGTCGACGCCAGCGCGGGCGATGCCCACGGCTGTCGAAGCGTTGCGGCGCAACACCTCGCCATCAGCCACCGCGCCGATAGCTAGCGTGGTGGGGCCGCCGGTTTCGCGGAGCCCTTCGGCGACATCAACGAACGTGTCGTCGTCTGCGTCATAGACCGCTTTTTTCATGTCCGACTGCTCGTGACCCCAGCTCATCCCAGCCTCCTAAAAATCGATGTGCCATGAACGCACCTTGACTTGTGCAACGCGCCCGGTGTCGTCTGTCGTTAGGTCCACTTGCCGCACCTGACCCTTGCGGGTGGTGTGCGGTGCGACGTCGAACTTGATGGTTTCGCCTTGCTCGATGGCGGCGAATCGCTCCGGTAGCGTGACCTCCATCCAGAGTTGCGGCTGTGCGCGCTGGGCGAAAGCGGCCTGGTTGGCGGCGTCCCACCACTCAAGGTGCGCGGTCTGCGGCTCCGCGTTGGTGGCGAAGTCGCTGATCCATGTCGTCGCAAAGTTGCAATAGCAGTGCGCGTGCTGCCTGACCTTCTCGACCAGACCGCGCACGGCGATCTCGTCTTGGTCTTCAAAGGTCATGTCATAGGGCACGGGGATCGGCGGCACTCCCGGCGTCCCGGTGAGCGGTTCGCAAAGCAACACCTGAGCAAAACTCACGGTCAGCCGATTACAATAGACGTCGTGCGGATCCTTGACGCGCGCCGGGCGTAGCAGGGGATCCGATTTTAGGATCGTCCAGTCGGCGGTTACTGCCACGGCGCGGCGCTTTGGGTATAGCAGCCCGTCACGGAGCCAAACATCCGATAATCCCAGATCGGCCAAGTCCTGAAAAAAATCCATCATCTTGACGGGATCGGAGCCGCCCCACGCGGGCACAGTCGCCGCTATCTGTGCCCACCAAGCCTCATCACCGCCCACGGCGAACTCGTCGTACCAGTCGCCCGCGTTGTAGTCGGTGATCCGGTCGGCGTAGACGACATCGGCCAGGGTCTCACCAAAGCCGTAGCTGGCGTTCTGGATCAGGTACAACATGATCCCGCACGGCCACCGGATGACGTTGCCGCCTGTGGTCTCGTCGACAGTCAGCCCGCGAATCAGCGCCCAGTAGATATCAGTCGGGGCGATGGCGGTAACCGCCCTCCCCATCTCAACATACGTTCCGGCTAATTCGATATGCGGTTGTAGGTGAAATTGCGCGCCGACGCCGATCGCCGTCCCCCACGCTACAGACGTCCCGTTCACGCTGTCTTCGTCGTTGAACGTGGCGTCCACGCCGAGGCCGATCGACGCGCCGCCGATGCTATCAAACGCCTTGCCGGTCGGGATGTCCGGTCCCTTGCCCATCGATAGGTAGCACTCAACGTTAGCCGCCGTGGGCGCACCATAGGTGCGCGTCTCGCGCGCAATCATGTATGGAGTGAGGTTCAAGTATGGGTTGCGGTCTACCAACCCCGCAGCGAACACGTAGGGCACGTAGAGCCCGTTGCGGTCTACGGTGTTGATCCTCGTGTTCGGGCCGGGCTGCATGGCATACAAGACGCTACCCGCGGCGTGAGTCACCGCGGTGGTCCCATTGTAGCCCCGGACAACGGTGATGGACTCGCTGCCTGGCGTCGTCGTGACGTCGGTGACAAACATCTGCTCGGGGCTTGCGCCTGTCGTGATGTCGCAACAGAACACGACCTGGCCATACCCAAATTCGGAGACGTCGCGCGTCCCGGCCGGAGATGGGTTGTCAGCCGGGATTACCGTCGTCGTCGTCGGCGCTATCGCTAGAAACAGGATGCCGCCGCTGCTCAGGTTGCAGATGACGGGCTGAATGAACCCGCAGGCGCTCTCGCTGGCGTTGGCGATGAGTTGCGCGGGGAGGTAGTCATCGAAGCGGGTGTCCCGCACGTCTAGCCGGAGGGTGCTATTGATCTCCAGCCGGGACGGGCCGCGGGTGACCTTGCCGTCGATCTGTAGGCGCCGCCCGTTGTCGGTGCTGTCGGTCCAATCCTGCTCCAGGTCGACGAGCCAGACCTTACAATCGCCGCCCTCCCAGTGGTAATCATCGCCGAAGTAGTCCCAAATATCATCATCCTCGTCGCCAACGTGGAAGGAAAACGACGCGGTGGGATGCTGGTAGGCTCCGCCGCCGATGCGTTGATCTAACTTGTTCACGCGCAGCGCGCCACGGAGCCGCCCCTCGAACTCTAAAAGCGTCCCGTCGATCTTGTCCGTGCTCATCTCGCCGTACGCAAAGTACAGGTCCGTCGCCGTGCCGGTGGTGACGTCGACAGGCGAGACTTTGACGAACACCTTGACGTTGATGTCCGTGTTCGTAGCGATGTCGGCAAACGCCACTATGATCCCTTTGGGTGCATCGGGATCCCGCGCGCCGTCAGGGTGAAGCTGCGGTAGTCCTCGGGTCCGGCTGCCTGTGATGTCCAGTCGCCGTCGATCGTGCAGTAAAGCGCCTTCTCTGGGGCGCGGTCATAGGCTAACTCTGCCCCGCGCGACAGGTCCAACACGACGCCGAGGTCATCCGCGTCCGCGAGGATCAAGATCGGCTTCTGATCGTGCTGGTGCTGGAACCGCCACAGCTCGCGGTAGGTGTCCTCGTCCCAGCCGTTGAACGGTAGCACCGCGCGCACGTAGCCGCGCGACTGGCCCCGTTCCACTCCCCCGCCGTCAGGCGAACGGCTGGACACGTTGCCGCCGATTAGGGACCACTCCCAGGGCGTGTGGAAGTTGCGCCCGCGCGTGGCTCCGTCGAACCACGCCGATTCAAACAGCCCGCCGACTCCGATGCGTAGCGCGGGCATGGTGGCCTGATCCTCGTCGCCCCGGTAAACGCCAAGCTGCCACCACCGCAAGCCCGCGCCCGCGCCGTCGTCTTCGGGCGTCCAGACGTATAGGTCGTTGAACTCGGATTGAGTGGCCGGGCGCACCGGGCCGACGTAGCTGGCGCCGTTGGTCCAGGCTACGGGGTCGCCGCCGAGGTCGGTCTCGTTGCCGCAGAGCTGGATCCGCGTGTAATCGTCCGTGAGGTTCGTAGAGTAGAAGAACACGCAGGAGGTCGCAGGGACGATGGCCTTAGCTAACCGCCATGTGATCCACTGGTAGTCTTTGACGTAGACCTCATTGTCGCTCGTGTAGGTCTGCGCCCCGGTGTCGTCGGCGGCGGTGCTGAATCCCATGGTCCCGGCTAACGCCTGCACGACGATCCCGCCAGTGTTCCACAGAATATCAAAGGTGGACGACGGGTGCGAAATCGTGAATTTGCGCGCGCTGGTATCATAGGACACGGAGAAGTCGGCGGCGCAGTTGGCTATTAATTGGCCTTGGATCTCGGCTGCGAGGCCCACGCTGGTGTAACCACCGGCGGTCAAGGGGAGGTGATACTCGATCCCAGCACTCGGGTACTTGACGCGAATCTGATTATTCTGCCCCGCCCCACCTGCGCGGATCTGGAAGCTGTCGCCCAACTGCATCACCTTACCCGGCCGCACGTTGTCGAGGTTGGACGAGGGCAGGAGGATGCTGACGCGGCTGCTACTGCTAGCGTTCGCCGGAAGCTTGGAGTCTTCAAACAGGTAGAGACGTAGTGGCTTGGTCATGCTGCCGCTCCCGCGAACTGGCCTTCGCCTGCGCTACGCATGTCCGCGAATTGCTGGTCAACGACAAGCGCAATCTCGCGGCCGTCGAGGATTACCGGGACCGTCACGCGGACAGCGCCGCCGCCTCCCATCATCCCGGCTCTTGCGTTCGCCCCGTCGCCCACGCCGCCGAAGGAGTTGGCCTCGATGGACTTGAGCATACGGGTGATCACCGATGTCCCCGCGGGGTCGAGCACCATCTCGTCGTTGCGCTTGATGACGACCGAGTGAGATCCGCCGCCGGGGATGTTGGCTAGGCTTGCGCCTCGATCTGCGATCACGGTGGGCATAAGCCCGCGGTCGGCCATGGCGCCGCCTAGCGTGGTGACGATCCCACCAGCAGCGGACACGGCGGCGCCAGCCACGCCGCCCACGGCGCCGCCAACGGCCTGCAAGCCGAGGCCGAGGATGCTAGTGACGACCGACGCGGCCGACTTGCCGGAGCGTGCGAGACCAACCATTTGTTGGGCGGCGCTGCCGATGGCGCTGGCGACACCCATCCATTGGGCCTCCATGTCGTCTGTGACTTTTTCTGTCGTGTCGCCGAGGTCGATTACCGTCGCCTTGTTGATGACGATCTCTTCGTTGACGCCCGCTTCACCCGCGGTGGGCGCATCGGGGCCGCCACCGCCACCGCCGCCACCGCCGCCGACGCCCTGGAAGTCCTCTAACTCGTCGAGGCCGCCCAGCAGGATATTAACGAATGAGTTGGCCAGCGCCGTCTGGTCAACAAAGTTCTTCATGTGCAACTGCCACAACTGGAACTGCTCGGCGTAGGACTTAGTAAGGTGTAGCTTTGCGTCATCCAGGCCGAGGGCACCGGTGATGACGTCGCCGCCGGGGAGGCTCTGTAGCGTGGTAATAAAGCCGATGGTCGCCTTCGTGGCGAGGAGTTGTCCCGACTCCAGCAAGAGCAGCGCGCCGCGCACCTCGTTAGCCATGGCGAGGAAGCCAGCACCCAGCCCAGCCGCGCCCCGCGTCAACACCTCCAGCGCAAACCCTAGCGGCTGGGTCCGCTCCAGAAGCGCGGCGAGGGAATCGCGGGCGCCGTCGGCCGTGCCGATCGTTGTGGCCAGCCGCCGATTGAAGATGTTGAGTTGCGGGATCGCTGCCTCGGCTACGGTGTTCGTCCAACCCTGGACGGCTTCGTTTAGCAGCTGCTGAGAATCTACGTAGTCCTCGGCGTTCCTCAGCGCCTCATCGCCGATCAGCGTGTTCCACTCGCGCATCCGGTCGATATTGGCCTCGATCGCCTCCGGCCCCTGGTTCAGCACGTTGATCAGTCGACCGGTCCGGTCGCGCAGCAGCTGCGCTGATAGCGCCGCCTTCTCCGTCTCGGGAATCATCCCCGACGCGAGGTTGGCTGAAAAGTCCTTGAGGATCTCATCGGCTGCGCGGACACTCCCGCCCGCGTCCAGCGCCTCAACCCCAGCCATCTCGAACAACTCGACCGCGGTGGACAGCCCCCGCTTCGCATCTAGCGCCGTCTTGCCGATGTTGAGTATTGCTTTGTCGAATGTCTTGGTCTCGGCGCCTGCGAGATTCGCCAGCGAGCGCCAGCCCTGGAGCTCCTGCGCGTTGATGTTCAGGGCCTTGGACGTCTTGGCGATGTCGTCGGCAATCTCGGCGAACTCCTTGGATAGGTCGATCACCTTGCCGATCGTCAGGTCATACGCCCGGCCCGCCGCGCGCACGGCAGCCGCGCCCAGTTGGAACGCCTGGTTGGCGGCGGTGACGCCTGCGGACAACTTGAGGAACCCGGACTGCGCGACCCGCGTAGACTTGCCTACGCCGTCCATCGCCTTGCCGGTGCGCTTGAGGGCGTTCTCCGCCCCGCGGCTGTCACCCTTGAGTGTCCACTTGGAAGCCACCGCTAGCCCTCCCGTTTCTCTCGCATGATGGCGGCGTCTATCTCGGCATCGCAGCCGCGCAGGGTGGCGAAGGCGTCAAGTGTCCAGGCGTCCTGGTCCATCGCGGCGCCGGGCGCCAGCGACAACTCGCGGGCGTTGCACACGCGGTAGAGGTTGACCGCCCTCCAGATGCGAGCGGGCAGCGTGTCAGGCGTCCTACCGTGCAAGACGTGGCCCTCCCCAGCACGCGGAAGGAACGAACGGGCGCAGGCCGTGGGCGTGTAGTAGCCGTCCGGGTTCCTCGCGCATCGCTGTCTCTCCCTCTCCGTGTCAGAGCCGCACCGCTGCCAGTGGCGGGCAGCTCTCAGGTAGGGCGCTCCTCCTCTTGAACGGTGCCAGACTTGGCGATTGCCGCGGCGATCTCCTTTGCTGTCGCCCCGTCGGGGTATACCGTGTCTTGATAGTCTTCCATCGAATCGCAGACCACCGGGCCGCGGGTGACCTTGATCACGCGCTGGAACGAGTGATCGTAAACCGCCCGCTCCGCCGCCTTCATCTTGTCGATCAAGCCGGACGTCGGCTTGCCCTTCTCCTCGGCCTTGGTTACGTCCTTCGCTGCCTTCTGGAACACCTCGGCCAGCTTGCGGTACTCGTCCAGAAAATCGAAGTTGTCGCCCACGCCGAACGGCCGGAAGAACGCGACGATGCGCTGCGCGCTGTCGGCATCCGCGTTGCCGTTGCTGGTAGGCGTGAACTCGATGCACTGCGGCTCCCACTTCCTCGCCATCGGTTACCCTCTCCCTCTACTCGCCCCGCCTTACAGCGTGGCGAAACTGAACGCCGTGCTTCCGGTGCGGCTGCCCCGGTCCTCGGCCTCGATGGTAGCGCCCACGAACTCATCACCCGAGGACGCCGGAACGGACATCAAGCGAACCATGCGCGGCGCCTCCCAGTACGCAATCGACCCGGCCGACTCGCCCCACTGGATAGCGGCGGGCAGCTCGGTGGCCAGCGCCGCGCGCTGCCAGTCGTCCCACGTCCTCTTCTCCATCCACGTCGTATAATTCACCTTGGCCGCGAGGTCGCTGCTTAGGTTATATCCGGCGTTGATCCATTCGTCGCCGTGGCCCGCCTTGCGGAAAGCGATCCCGCCTGCAATCTCCAGGGTGCCCGACTCACCCGCGCGGAGCGTGGATTGTAGCGTAGTGCTCGCGGCGATCACGACGTTGCACCCTTTCGGGTCCAGGTCCGCGCCGTTAAGCGTCAGCGATGCAGGCTGATACGGTGAGATAACGGCGGTGTCACCGTGCGAGTCCGCGCCTCCTCCGTCCGCGTTGCGGGACATCGTGATGGTGGTGCTCGAGGGTTCGGCGGTCACAAGGATCGCCTCGGCGGCGTTGGCGCCTTCCGCCTCGATGGTAAGTGTCATGTTCTTCGTGAGGTGAAGCCACTCATCGACAACCATAGTTGTGACCGCGTTATTGATGCCGCCGTCCAGGGTGGTGTTGCTGGCCTGGTGATACTCGCGGTATTCACCGGACACCTCCAGCACCGGGCGGTCGTTACTTCCCCATGTCACGCGGTAGGATGTCGGCACGCAGCCGCCCGCCTTCTGCGCGCCGTAGGTCAAGAAGTTCCACAGTGTGAACGACGTCTCAGTGTTCGCTGTGTTCAGCGTGTACGTCTTGGACGCCGTGACCGCTGCCGAGTTCGCTGGGAGGAAGTGCAACGGGGCCTCGATCGTCAACGTATTCGACGAGATAGTCTTGATCCGCCGGCCCCACACGAAGCCATTGGCGTCGGTGAATCCAACCACATCACCGACGGCCATCCCTGCGGCGTTGGCTACGTCGCCGGTGTTGTACGCTGACCACGTACCGTCTACCGTGCTGGCCGTCGGCGTGCTGACCGTCGCGTTCCAGATCCCAACTTTGAAGGCAACCGCTGCGTCCATCTCCGTCGCCACTGCCCCGGACGGGCGCAGCGGGATCATCAGCCGAAAGGTGCCCTCTTTCATCTGCGTGACGGTGCCCTCCTTGGACATGATGCCGATCTGATCCCGGTGGCGCTGCGTGTTGAACCCCGACGGCGGCACGATCTCGATCTCCTCCACCTGGAGCGCATCGGCCGCGACTGGCAGTGTCGCGTCGGTCTGATAGGAGTCGGCGCCCTGGGTCTGGATGTATACAACGCGATCCTTTGGGTGCTCGAATAGGCTGGCCATTAGGTAACTCCTTGGTTCTCCTGGACGAACACGGTAAGCGGTCCAGTAAGCAGCACGGCGCGAGCGGCGCCTATGTCGATGATGGGGTCAGGGTCGGCGGTCAGCCGCCCAAGATGCGACGAGACAACGCGCCCGCCGAGGGTATGCCCAGCCCATGCGGCGCCTGGCGGCTGGGCGTCGAAGCATTCGTGGACGGCGCGTTCGAGCCGCATCACGATCGTCTCCATGGTCTCCGGGTTGCCGCGGTTCTTGCCGACTCCCACGGCCAGCGCGACGACGAAGGTGTAGGCGTAGTTCTGCGCCTGCGGCGTGCGCTCGCCTTCCCAGTAATCGCCCTCGACGAAGAACAGCCACGCGGCCCCGCGGGCGTTGGCGAGCTTGAGCCCGCCGCGGGCGCCCTTGCGTAGCGGGATGGCCCACGCTGCCGGGAGGATCGTGTCGCCCATGTCGGTATTGATGGCGGCGCAGCGGGTGGCGATCCCCGTGGTCGCGTCGGACAAAAACGCCTGGACAGCATCCCGCGCTCGCTCGGCTCCGCGCGCACTCACGATGCCAGCCTTCGCAGGCGGGCGTTGGCGATGAGTTTCGCGTGCTCGCTGCTAACCTTCTCCGTGGTCTCCGGTGCGCCGAACTCCTTGGTGTGCGCGGCAGCCACGAACGGGATCGACAGCATCTTACCTAACTCGGCCTCGTCGCGGCTGTTCAGGTTCTCGGTGCCGAACACCTTGCGCTTGAGGTTGAAGTGCTGCGAATAATCACCCTTGCCCTCGTCTACGCTACCGCCGACGGTCACGCCGTCCGCGGAGTAGCTAAGGATGGGCGTTGCCTTCACGCTGCCGCTGCGGTGCTTGAGGCTGCGGGTGGTCGGGCGCGTGGACTTGCCGGTGATGGCTTGACGCAGCGCCCCGGTGCGGTGGCCGATCCGGGAGTCGTAGCCGTGGCGGTTCTTCCAGGCGAGGTAGCGAGCCGAAAGCGCGGCCCAGCCTTGCCCGCCGATGTGCGCCCCTTGGCTGTCAAACTGCCGCAGCATCACGACCTGACGGACGTATTCCCCCGTCGCCTTCCAGATGTCGGGCAGCCACTCGGCGCGGACCTTGCCGAGGTTGTGGAACACCTGCGCGCGGGCGATCGTGCCGTCGGGGCCTTCGATCCGTATGGCGAAGAGGCCCGCCACTAAATGTCGCCCTCTACGGTGAACTCGTCCAGCGGATTCTCAAGGTCGCTCAGATCCTGATCGGCGTTGGGGTACGACACCGCCAGCGAGTCTACGCGCGGGCCTTTGCGGGCGATGCTCGCGCCCAGCGCCTCGGCGTATTCGTACCCCTGCGCTGGGTCCAGGAACATCGCCAGCAGCCTGTCGGCCTCGGTCTTGAGCCACTGGGTATAGACGTCGATCTCTCCGTTGCTTTGCATCTGGCCCGCGGCGCCGATCTTGTGGCTGGTCAATAGCGCCTCGATGTCCCGGGCCTGCTTCTCCGAGTTGTCGCCGCTGCCGATCGTGATCCCCTTGGCGGTCAGTTGTCCATATACTTCCAGGTATGCAGCATCCCAGATCACCGCGGCCACCGTCGCGGTGGGATAGTCTGACGCGCCGGGCAACCATTCCAGATATTTGACGGCGTTGGTTAGGGTGCTGTTGTACGCCACCGGCTAGCCCCTGCGCGTTGTCGTGACGGTCAGGGTTACCGCGTCATTCGTGGCGCCGTTGTTATTTATCTGGTCGGCGCTCACATAGATCCCCAGGCCCGCGATCGGCGTGTCCTCGTCGGTCCATCCTGCGCCGTAGTCCAGGTATCTGGTTGCAAACTCCTTTGGCGAGTCGGGCACGCTGGTGGCCTCGTCGTCGTCGGCGTTGTCGAACGTGTCATCCACTGACGGTAGATCCACGTAAGTTAAGAACGTGTCGCGGGGTGATGCCGTTGTCCCCTGGTAGAACCTAAACCGCCACTGCGTCCCGTCTCCGCTGATCTGCCTCAGATGGACGTCCCGAATATATCCAACCTTTCCCGCTTGCCGATTGCCCTTTGCGGTGTTGATGAGGATCGTACCGGCTGATTCGGTGCTGCTGATCGAGGTGAAGGCGATACTATTACGGGCCATCGGTCAGCCTCCTAGGCGTTATAGAACGGACACTGGACCTGCGTGCCGTTGACTCGCAGCGTGATAAACCCATCCTCGGTGTCGCTCTCCGGGTTCTTGGTCATCCCATTAACCGACGCGGTTATCCCGCCGTCGCCGCTTGCTGCCGCTTCTGCGAAGTTGTCCATGGCGTCGGCGCTGTAGAGTAAGTTGTGGCGCGCGCTGCCACCGCCGTCGGTGGCGCCTCCCTCGAAGCAGTTGTAAGTGCCGCCACTGTCGCCGGCCAGGGACGTGTTTGCACCCTTGAAGACTGAGACGATCCCGCTGGTGCGGCTGGTGGTCAACTGCGTGGCGCTCGCGTCAACCGCTTCCACCGCCGCGCTTGCGTGGTTGATGGTGATCGCTACGTTCTGAGCCTCACCCGCTGCCGTTAGCGCGACATCCTGATCAACTTGGGAGTCGACGTCCAGATCCTCGCTAAACTTTACCGCCTCGCTGCCGTTGGTGGTGACCAGCGTGACGTAGGCGTTGATAGCCCCGGCGCCGTTCCACTCGCCCAGTTGCATCCCGCTCGCGTTGTTGTCGGGGCAGCCGAACAGCACCGAATCAAGCCCCACGAACTGCCGATTATAGAGGACGTTGCTGGTACGGACCTCCACGTCACCATGGAAGTAGGACGAGCCAGATCCCGTCGCCTTGCTCGCGTTGCCGTCGCGCTTGGCGCCGATGGCCATGTGCGCGAAGTAGGTATCCGTGTCCAGGCTGACGGACGTACCGCCCAGCACCAGATCGGAGAGTATATCAGCCATCGGTGCCCTCCTCGGGCTCGGTGTCTAGCGTCTCCAGGGCAGCCTCGAGCGCCTTGATCCCGCCGTCGCATTCGGCCACGGCGACTTGATGCCGATGGATGAGCGCCAGCGATTCGGCGCGCTGCTGCTGGAACCGCTTGATGTTCGTCTTCAGCACGTCTCGCGTGATCTCCATCGGCTTCCCCTCTCGCCTAGCCGGTCAGTTGATGCCAGGGACAGAAGCCCCTGACACCTCAGATCGGTTAAGTCGGGGCCAGCGGCTGGAGGACGAATACGGCGTTGCCGGCCAAGCCTGCAACGTCGCCCGTCTTCTTGCTGATCACGATATGCTCGGTGGTCCCGATGCGCCGGTGGCTCTCGCCGTTGGTGCCTGCGTCGTTGTCGCTGGTGAACCAACCCGTTGCGTTGTTTGCGTCCAGACCGTCGATCATGTCGTCCGCAGATGACGACCCATCAGTGTCTACGCCCGCGTCGACAGTCGCCGCGCCCGTGGACGCGGTGGTGATGTCGATGCCGAGGTAAACCACGGTGCACGGCACCGCTAGCGGGTTCTCCACGTTGAGGACACCGCCGACTCCAGCTGCGGCAGCCAGTGCGTATTGAAACGCCTGCGCCTGGATGCCGGTGGTGTTGCGTAGAGACAGAATCTTGATGTCGTCCAGATCCTTACCTGCGCCAGCCACCACCGCCTTACTTGCGATGACGGTGCCCGCGGTCACGCCGTCGCCGACGTTGATCTCCGCGGCCGTCGCCGTGACCTCGGCGCCGTCGATGAATAGCGCCCTGTTGTTACCCTTGCGGAGAAGTGTGCTCATGGCTCCCCCCTAGGCGCCGGTGATGATGTAGCCGGCCGCAGCCTGCGACACCTTTTCGTCGGTGTGGTGATTGCCGCGAACGATGGTCGAGTTCCTCGATTCGTCGCGGTATCGCAGCATCTTCATGCCGGTTGCTGCATCGCCGCTATTGCCGCGACTCCAGATCGCAGTGAACCCGAGGCCCGGCGCCTTGAGGGCGGGGCGCGACTTCGGCACGCTGTAGAAGCCAATCACGTTGGCGGTCCATGCTTCCTTCGCCGCGAAGGTCTGGCCGTCCTTGCTGGTGTTCATGGTCTGATCGACCACGACCACGCGATCGACCTGGAGGTACTGCGCGGCAGCCTCCATGGTGACCGCAGCGCCGCCGCCGCCGGTGTACTTCACGCGATCGATCAGGTCGGCGTTCTGGATCAGGTCGTACCACTCCGGCTTGCCCATCGCACACACGACCTCGTTGACGGCGGGATTGAACGTCCCGTTGTCGCGCAGGCTCTCCTGCGCGGTCACGCTGTCGGTCAGCGGGACGGCGGTATCGTGGCTTGACCACGCGGTCGCCGCGCCGCTGGTGTAGGACGAGAACGTCGACGCGGAATCAGTGAGCAAGGCAGCCAGCCGCGCGTGATACGCGCTCATCAACTGTGTACGCACGGACAACGCGCCATCCTGGAGCGGATCCAGCGGGCGATCGGCGTTGGCCTGCTCACTGTCGTCCACCATCACCTGAAGTCCGTACTCAACGCACGAATAGGTGGCGGTGGTGACGTTGTACTCGAACCCTTCGTATTTGGCGCGCGGGGCGCGGGCAAAACGGGTTCTGCCGGTGGCCTCCTCGTTGCCGAACTGCCATTCGGCGCCGTACACGTAGTAGGTGTCGGACGAGTTCTGCACCTGCAACGGCTTGAGGATGGTAGCCAGCGGGTAATTGGTGATCGGCTGCTGTGCAACCGCGAAGCTCGTCAGGGGACGATCGGTGTGAACTCCTGCTTTGTTGGGCATTACTCAGTCCTTCCTAGCTCGTCGCCGCGTAGCGGACATGGCCGCCGCCGACCAGCACGTCGAAGTAGTCGCCACTAGCAGCAGCTTCCATCGCCTGGCCCACAAGGTAGTTGCCCACGGTGGTGGTATCGATGACGCGCCCGCCCGTCGTGCATGTCATAGCTTCGTACTCGTTGATAGCGGTGCCGGCCAGCGCCTTGCACATGCCCATCACGCAGATGGACACCAGATCACCGGATGCCGCGCCGCCGTCGACACAGATCCCGATGATTAGATCGGCAGTGGCGGAGTCGGCGATACCGACGGTGCCTGCTGCGTCCAACTTGACGCACAGCCCGTTCGCGCTGCTCATGTCCTCGGACGAGGTGCGCGAGATGACCTGCGCGCCTTCCTGAACCTGGATAACTCGGGCCATGATTAAACCTCCTCGTCCATGTATGCGGCGTAGAGCGCCCGGTTATCCTGGATCGCCTGTGCGAACGCGGCGGCGTAGTTAGCCGGGTCGCTGTCGATGCCCTTGGCGATCTCGTCCAGCTTATCGGCGGCGGCCTCCTGCGTCAGCGCC
>Ga0209434_1000951_pt1 | contig 13276 bp, 22 predicted proteins | sample ETNvirnome_2_300_FD_184068 | JGI IMG/M metagenome (GOLD analysis project Ga0209434, IMG submission 184068) | Marine viral communities from the Pacific Ocean - ETNP_2_300 (SPAdes) (version 2) | ecosystem: Environmental > Aquatic > Marine > Oceanic | place: Pacific Ocean | collected 2013-06-22
GACCAAGAAATTCAATACTCTTGAACAACGAGTGCTGGCATCTGTGCCTACCGAACTTGACCCCGGTGTCACCTTTGCTATTCGTGGACTTGAGCATACACGAGCAATGAGTACAAAGACATTTGTGGATTCTGTGCTCACAGATCCTAATATTGCTGTTAAGGTTACGAACCCACACATACTTGCTGGAATCAAGAAGGGCGGAGAAGGTCTTTCTCTACCTGCGCTTATGAAAGAATTTGATGAAAGGACAGGAGAGGCACTATGGAAGGCTGGAGAGGAATTGCGTGGTGAGATGAGCGCAAAGGGGCTTGGCGTATGGCGTCCATTTACTCAAGAGTATGGTTCTGTTACTTCACTCACAAAGCTTAAAGTCGGAAGAGAATTTGTGGGAGAAAATGATGAAGTATATAAGATAGTAAAAAGAATAACAAGAGGAAGAAATAAAGACAAAATGAGGGTGAAGAGACTATCAGATGGTGAAGAGATCTTATTTGAAAAGACTACACAAATTACTCCTATCCAGAGTGCTCCTGCATATGTAATGCCAGAAGAATTTATTAAAGAACTTCGCATCGCAGATAATATTATAGCTAATAGATCTGATTCAAGAAAATTCTTTGATCATGTTCGTGGTATTCAAAACGTATGGAAAGGTTGGGCTGTTTTTAGTCCTGGGTTCCATGCAAGAAACCTTTACTCTAATGTATTCAACAACTGGCTTGGTGGTGTTAGGAATCCAGCGACATACGCAAAATCACTTGCTCTTATGTTTAACAAGGGAGATAGTATAGTATTAAAGGGGTCCAAGCTTCCCAAAGAATATAAAGGTAAAGAAATTGTCGATCTTGCGACTGAACATAACCTTGTCCGAACTGGTTTCTTTACGAAAGATATACCAAAAGAAATTGAAGAGGAACTATTTGAAAAGATATACAAGACAAAGGGAGACAAGAAAGAATTTCTGGAAAAACTTTCCAGTCTGGAAGGAAAGGAACTAGACAAAGTTCTTTACGCTCAAGGAGAACAAGGTATTACTCGGAGAGATGTTCTTAGAGGTGCTGTAGAGACTGCTCCAATCAAAGCAGAGCATGGATTTCTTAGAACTGTATTTACACAGGCTAATCCATTCCTTAAATGGAACAGATGGCTTGGAAGTAAAGTTGAGGATAGTTCTAAACTCCAACACTTCATAGAAAAGATTCAAGGCGGGATGTCTGCCGATGAAGCCGCAAATAGTGCTAAGAGATACTTGTTTGATTATGGTGAACTTACTGAGTTTGAACGTGACATAATGAAATCTGTGCTACCATTCTACACTTGGATGCGTAAGAATGTTCCTTTACAAATTCAGGAGATTATGCGTAATCCTGGACGTTATGGTAGACTTACTGCAAAACCCATTGGAGCCATTGAGTCATTGTCTGAGGATTGGAGCAATATACCTACACCTGATTACTACAAAGAGATGCACGCTGTTCGTATGCCTCGTGAGGTAGCAGAGGGTTTTCAGGTTATAAATGAAAAATTTGACGACCTCTATACACGTATGACTGGTGATGCTAAAGTCACAGAAACTGGGTTACAACCTGTATACCTAAATCCAAATTTTCCATTTCAGGATTTGAACCATATTAATTTCAGGGACATTATATCCTCAATGTCACCAATTATTAAACTTCCTATTGAGCTTACTACAGGAGAAGGTGGTCGAGGATACTCATTCTTCAGAGATCGACCTATTGAACGGTATGAAGGAGAACCAGGAGAACTGCCGTTTCTCGGTGTGGGGCCACGCCTTGGGAAGAAATTTGAAGAAGCAATTCAAACTATAGCCCCTCCCCTTGGAAAAGCGCAGCGTATGTTCAAGAGAGGATCGCGTGGTCAACTGGCTGGACAATTTCTAACGGAGTTTGCTGGAATAAAAGGAATGCAGATAGATATAGATGCAGTAAAGAGGGCAAACATATATAAAAGACGAAAGAAAATACGAGAAATTAGAAATAGATATCGTGATCTTGGATTACTTCCGTAGTCTATAACAACAACTCTCTCTTAAATGCACGATAATACCTGTGACCATATATATACATAGACTTGCTGTTTCCACCCCTTAAAAATCGTTTTAACGGCTTCTAACCCGTAGGATTTTTAGAATATTGATACGGCTTAAGTGCTAAAAATTGCTTTCTTGAAAGCCGTTTCCTTCTCTTGATTTTAATAATGTCTGCTACCTGTTCGAGATCCTCCTCCTTGAATAATAATACTATTCCATCTTCTGCATCTTGGTGTAATTTAAAGAGTTGTGGGTAATTCTTTAGTTTAATGTTAGCTGTTTTTGGTGGCAATAATGCTGCAAGGTATTGATTATTATATACATATACTTCATATGTAATATCATAGCGTGGCTTATGTAACACAGTCAAGCCCCATAGACCATCTTCTGTCATATGGGACCAGAATCTGTTATTGTATTTACCCTTTAAATATTCAAAATGGAATTTAATCTGATTTCCTCACGTATAGTTTCTGATTTTGAATACCACGAAACTTGTTTCCTGCGGCAGATTTGAACTTGTCAATATCGAAATTTGAATTATAACGCTTGCACATTGTAATGATACCAGATTCTATCATATCAATCGCATCCTGTATATTAATAGGTCTGTCCTCTCTAACATATTGCAGGATTGAGGCCAAGTCCTCAAAATGTTTTTTGGTCATCCAGAACCTCCTTTTGAAATATTTCAAAATATTTAAGTATCATGCCTCTTTGATATCGAAATACTTGAAAGCTTTAGAATCCTGCTCCCAGTTTTCGAGATGTTCCCTTGCGTCCAGTTCGTCGAGGGCAACGATGCCTTTTCCCCCGATCCATCCGTTCTTGTCTACGCTCTCAGCGTAACGGCTCGCCGGGCCGCCTTCCCCGGCCAGAAACCATCGACCGTTCTTTGTTCTGTATAGATCCTCACAAACATACTCGTGATCCGTTGTATATCCGTATGAGTACGAGGCTACCAACTCGGCAGTCTCTGTGTTGTAACGTAGCCCCTCAATTACAGCTTGCATCTTAAACCTCCTTTACGAATCCATCATCTCTCTCTATTAATCCGATCACCTTGACTTCCTTAAGTTCTGGAAAATTCAGTATGTCTTCATCAAGTACTTCGAATTTGAGAATATCCCCATCATCTTCATTTGCGCCACCCTCCAAATAGATGTCCCAAAAATATGGAACATATCTTGTCTCCCCTTCAAATTTGCCGGGTCTGGATACTGTATATTCGTACCCGGCCACATCTACGAATTCATCGACTTGACGCGCACAATCTTCGTCGTACATCTCACACCTCCTGAAGTTTGTTGCTCAATTAACTTGCCGCCCATCTCCAACCGGAGACCTCTGCACCGCTCCCCAACGGTATCGGTCTGCTCCCTAAGACAGACCTAAACAGAGGCCCCCGATTTTTAGTTTTTAGTTTTGGGCTATACTGGACAAATGGATTTCACTGAAAGGTTTGGGTCTCCAGTGTATATCATGATCTATCTCATAGATCATTGGAATTAATTCCAAATGTGAATTACGAATCTCTCTAGTTACCTTCAGATCTTTAAGCTCACGGAAGCTCATATATCCCCACTCTGCAAAATCTTCCATGCCGCTTAGTCTGGCATATCCGAAGAATAGATCCTTGCCATCAAACTCTGTTATCCACCAATCAGATCCTCCAATGAAGAAGTGCATATGAACTATCTTATCATCAGTTGAAATATCCTCTGTATCATATAGACCCGGTAGGGCATCCAGTTGTTTCTTGGTTGGCTCATTCCACATGATGTCTCACTCCTTCTATATCATACTCTCTATCTTGTCATCTATTTTTTGTTCCTGCTTGCTTTTCTTCATCCCTTCCCATTGGCTTGGCTCTTCTATCTCAAGTTTAGCATAGATACGTTTCTCCATTGCTTCAAGTCTATGCTCCCATAGCTCTAATGCGTCTTCAAAGGATTCAAGTAGGCATTTAATCTCAAGGATATGTCCAGTAGGATCTTCCATAACTATCCTTTCTCGGGACTTTGGACTCCTCTTCTGCAACCAAAGCATCCCTTAAGGAATCAATACTCTGATCAAGGCTTGACAATTCAGATTTTAATATCTCTATTTTCCATTGGATTTCCTTTCTTAGCAAGTCAGAGTCTATAGACATTGTAGTTCCCTTTTGAATTAATTCAAAATCTATTACCCTTATGCCATAGGAAATAACTGATCACAATTACAGGAATAATAAATATGTAATTTACATGTGCTACTAATATGAATACTAAAGGAGTGTAGAATGCTAAACGTTTAACAAGGTGCCACTTATCTATCATGGGCCATGGTAGCCTACCTTCTGGTCTGCGCCATCCTGGATTATTCCTAGAAGCATCACGTACTGCATCAAAGAAAGATGTTATGAATATTACAGCTATCGCAATCCATTCCACGTTACTCCTCCTTTTTTATAACAATATTCTCTGCATCAAATTTTTTGAGTACTTTATCTCTGACTGGAACAGCATTGTAATAATAATGCTTCACAACTTCACAAATACCATCTATTGGATCTTCTCCTTGTTTAGTAAGCATTGAAGAAATATATCCTGCTGCCATACACATACCAAGCATTATATTTTTTGGATCTATTCCTTTGTTACCCAACAGAAAAGCAACATCAAGAATTCCTTCGCATACTAAAACATCATGATGTTTTAATACAGCATCTTCTACTTCATCTTGTATTTGTTTAAAGTCTTTTGCTCCAGCGTCTTGCGCTAATTCATCAAGCTTTTTCTCAAACCCTTCGGAAAGATTATCCAATTCTAGATTTTTCATCCCTCTACCTTTTGATTTCTAATCATGCAACATAACAAAGGCGGCGAATTGTCAAGAGCAACCTTTTTCCAATTGGTAGGATGTATGCAATGAGATCTACTTATAATATCTATTTCATTGTATTCAAAATACATACATCCTGGACATATTCCATACTCCATGTTACCTATCTTCATTATGGTCCTCTCTTACTATGTCCATTGTGGTTTTTATTGTACCACATATTTGTTTATATATCATCTCTCTTTCACTGTCTGTGTCCTCCGGTCTAAATGCTTCTTGAATAAGATAACCTAACGATATAGTCATACCCCTTAATACATCTTCTACTATTATACCCTTTCCATTAAGAAACACAGCAGTATCTTTAAATGCATTCGCGCATGTAGTTGTTATATCATCAAATTCTATTTCATCATCATCTCTTATTTTAGCTATCCTTATATTCTCCACCAACTTTAACCCCCAAGTCTGTAAATGCTCCAACTTTTTTATCGAAGCGAATACGTTGAGTCCCTGTTGGTCCATTTCTATTCTTGGCAACTATAATTTCATTTATATCCTCCTCAAGCGGATGTAAGAATATAACTACATCTGCATCTTGTTCTATCCCCCCTGAGTCTCTAAGGTCTGATAGCCTTGGACGTGAGTCACTCCTGTATTGATTTGCCCTATTGAGTTGAGCTAAAAGGATGGTAGGTATTCCGGTGTCACGTGCTAAGTCTTTAAACATCTTGCTCATCAATGAGACTTCTTGTTCACGTGTATCCTTTTTAGGTGAGTCCAGCAATTGAAGGTAGTCTATGAATACAGCTTTGATGCTTTTACTGCGAATCGCTTTGACAGTTTCAGATATGATACGAGAAGGATTCCGAATATGATCGTCGATATATATAGGAAGTGATTTAAGGCTCTCTTTTTTTTCTTGGATGACTTCATATTGGTCCTCCGTAATTTCTCCTGCACGCAAAAAGTTTGTAGGTATACCAATCTCCGCCGCAAGCATACGTAATGCAATCATTCTCTTGGACATTTCAGCAGATACAATATATACAGGTGTCTCTTTTGATTGCATTGCGGCATGTTTTGCTATTCCAACCATCAATGCTGTTTTACCTACGGATGGTCGTGCTGCAATAATGACAAGTTCGTCTCTCTGAAATCCTCCCAGTATTCTATCAATGAATCTTATGCCTGTGGGTAGTCCACTATACTGACCGGGATTATTGTATGCATAATCAATCTCTTCTGATGTCTTTGTTATTACATTGTTTAGATTGTCCACTCTATCCGTTGGTAGTATTGGAAGGTTAAGGCTACGAGTTTCATCATAGAGTTCTTCGATATCATTGGATTTATCGTGAGCCTTATCTATGATGTTAATTCCTCTATTTATAAGAACCCTCCTATTGTAATCTGATGCGATGATAAAGCAATGATGATCTATATTTGAGGTTGTTGCCATATCTCCTGCAATAGATGCTACCTCACCTGCACCACCAACATCTTCAAGTTGCTTATTCTGTTCAAGGTATGAACATAAGCTTAATGCATCAGGTTCAATATCGTTTGCAACGCAATGCACTATAGCTTCATACATATATTGATGTCTCTTTGCGTAAAACGCTTTACCATCTGACGTTTTATCTTTAACTTTTTCTACTATGTTTCTTCCACCTAAGATACAGGCTGATAGAACAGCTTTCTCTATTTCAATATTTGAAGGTAACACTCTATCCATGTCTCTCCTTTAGGATCTTATCTAAATGATTACAAAAATTAAGTATAGTTTCTGGTTTTAATACTATTTTAGATGGTAGTCTCCTCGAAGTTCCTTGCGTTGAAAGAGTTATAATTTTTGTATTGTAATCTGTCTCGATATATACATCATCACCAAGATGATCCTTAGACATTAAGAAAGTCCTCCTTTGTTATATCTTCTATTCTAGGCACCCACCTTACAGCTTTCCCGCCACGCTTAAGCTTCTTTTTACTCCAGCTCCATAGAGAGATAAGACCCCCACGTTCAAGCCACATGGGAGCCTTATCGTTTTCTAATATTTTAATCTTGTGTTTAGAGTGATTTGATCCTGACGTTACCTGTATAGCTGTAATGCCATCTGGATATATCGCCACAATGTCGGCAAAGCCAAACATGTCTATACGTTTCTGTGCTGGAGCTACCCATCTTTCTACAACACAAGCTGGTATTCCATACTTCTTAAGTTGCGCTAGTGTTCTAGCTGATGGACTCATTCAAGCCTCCCTAGTTAACTGTTCCAATAATTGCTCCTCTCGTGGTTTCAATTTGAATAGATTTGTGACAGCGTGGACATTGTGAGGTTATCGTTTTACTTTTCTTGGGTTCTTTAGTTGCCTCTAATTTTTGCTCTTCGCCTAAGTACTTTCCGTGCTTCTTGTTAAGCAGACAGTCTCTTGCTGTAAGCACTCCAGCATCCTTCATAACCTCCTTATGATTGTTTACGGTAATGATGGGAGCAAGTATAACAAGATTGTCCCACGGTAATTTAACTAGATCTATTACGGAATATTCACACTCAATCATAAGTTTGTCTACTACTTTTACACATTCATTTGCAGATCTTTGTACTAATCCTAGACCACCGGACTCAAGTGGTGCTGTGTAAAAGGACTTAAAATTCTCAAATCCTAGACCTATGTATAATTTTTCATTCTTAATTTTCAGCAGTCGTGCTCCAAGAGATAATTTACTGAGAATAGTATTTGCAATAGAGTCTCTAGCTGCATCATATTCTTGCAGTGTGTTTGTCATATGGGCAAACTATCCTCCCCCTTACTCATTGGATGTATCTCTGCTTCTGGAATAGTAAATCCTTTCTCTTTTGAAGCCTCTATTACAGCAGCCTCAAACGGAGGCCACCATCCCTCAAATTCATTTCTTGTAAGATCATTAGTATCTATCCACATGAGAGCATTAACTGCTTGATTCTCTGTGTACAACCCATTTGATGCCATAAGATTAACAAGCTTACATGCATACTCTTTCTTCTTTGGGTGTATATCTGGTTCTGGAGGTCCAGGTAAATCAGGTTTTTTTACTGATGTAGATGGACTTCCACTGATTTGAGCTTGATCCATACTACTTTCTTCAGGCTCAACAACTTCAGTTTCGTTAAACTGTTCACCTATAGTCTGATCATCTAATCGTTCTGTAACTTCTGCGTTGACCCATACATCATTAGATCCATCACTTTTAGGATCATGCCAAACACGATATCTTACCCTTAATCCCATGTTCTTATAAGGATCAAATTGATACCACTCATCTTCAGTTAGTCTGCGATCAAGAATAACTTCCCTCATCTTTTGCATCTTGGGCATGAAGTTTCCAGTACGTCTCTTGGGATTTCCCCATACGAGATTATAAAATATTCCCACAGTAAAAGGATTGCCTTTATATTCACCTGAAGGTATCTTCTCTGTGAGACTTTCTATACGCTCCATAATTATAGTATTTGTGTTACCGTATTGATTTGTTCTTTCTCCCAAGCATTTCCAAGCGTACAAGATTCCGTCAAAGCGTCCTTCGGGATGTATAGGGAAATCCTTGAATTCTCTAGGTTTACCTTTAATCATCTTGTGTCTCCTTTTGAAATATTTCAAACTGACATGGGCTTTGTATGCCCCCCTTACCCAGAGTCATATAAACTCTAGGCGTCACACACTCAATATATCTGAACGATACAATAGACATCCCCACCTATTGTTGTCTATCATATCTATACACAGGTAAGATTGAGTTCTCTATGGTGACATAAAACATACTCCACCCATGTCAGCACCATTCACGTAAAGTAAGGCATGTTCCAATTTGCAGATGGAGTTTCTATTCTTGAGCTTCTTGCTTGCCAGAATAGGTCTTCAATGGCTTCTTCTGACGTATCTCCAGAACCAGAAATGTCCATCGGCTTACCTTGATTGCCTGTATAGAATTTGGCATTAGGTATTCTAGCTATATGTTTCCCGCTCTGGAGTTCTACGTGTTCCACTTTGAGCTTTGTTAACGCCAGAAAGTCATTAATTTTTTTCATTCTGCCTTAACTCTTTAAGTGGAACTTTTAAGATTTCGGATAACATGAATGCATCTTCTAGTTTATTAACACAATCATACTTCTCCCAACTACACACACTTCTAACAGTTACTCCGCAGTAATCAGCAACGTTAAGAAGTGTTAATCTCTTCTTTTTTCTTGCATCCTTTATTTTCCCCATAATCCTCCCGTTCTGGTAAGTGTATCCTTTTGTTGCGTCTGTTCCATCCTTGGGCTATTTTGCCTCCTGCAATTTGTCTTATAAGCGTAAGTCGCGGATCGCTAGGAGAAAGGTCTGTGTTTGTAAGCCAATACCTTACAAGGTTACACGTATCTTCAGGCCCTATAAGTCCATGAACATCTCCTATGGACACATGTAGTCCCGTAGGTTGTCCATTCGCGTGAAGTTCGTTCTCGGGAAATAAATGCGACTCGACCTTAATGGGATCTTCTGTATCAATATTGAGTTTGAATGTAGTCTTTTCCAAAAGCTCCTTGGCACTAACGGTCTTCAACTTCATGTTCTAGTTCCCCTCTGTTTTATAAAACCTTTTTTAAAGCCCCCGGTGGTTCATGTCTTAGTGTGCAGGGCCACCGGGGGGAAAAGTAGGAGACCCCCTGCACACGGTCAAGCCATATCCTCCTTTCTGCTATTGTGTATTTCTCTCAACTTTTTTTGTGTATCAGCGTCTAATCTAAAGAAGTTCCATTCTATCCACATAGATATATCTACAGCATCTACGCAAACTTCACAGTAACAACCGTTAACAGCTTTTGCCTTTGAACATACGTCACATTTCAATAATTTCATATTAACCCTTGATTTAATTTGAGATAGTATTTATAGTATTATAAATACACCCAAAGGAGGCTGGTTATGAGCAGCACGCGCGAAAAGGTTGATGCTATACTTGAAGAGTGGCAAAGTGGTGAGCGTAATAGAACTGAGATATCAAGACGATTGCGCTCAAAGGGTATTGAATGTGCTGAATCTACAGCACGTAGGATTGTAAGAGAACTGATTGATGATGGATCTATTGAAGAGAAGATTGAAAGTTTATTCGATTGTAGCGGTCCCATCTTTCCTGACAAGCCTACGCCCGAACAAGTTGGATATGATCAGGATCTTGAAGAGAGAATACAAATCCTTGAAGAAGAAAATACCAGACTAAAGTCTCAAATGGAATGGACAACACACTCAGCAGAACACGATCTATCTGGTGGAACTGCTACCCTCAATATAAGCGATCTTCACTTTCATGACAAGGGCCATATGTTATCCTGTTTCAACGCCCTGACTATTAAGACGTTGGAACCTATCAGGCATTTCGCTCCAAGGAAATTTGTAGGTATAGTGAACGGTGATATCATCCCCGGCAGAGGTATATATCGTAACCAAGCAATGGAAACAATTCTCCCTAAAACTGATCAACAGATTGGAGCAGGAGCCTTCAAGTTTTTCGAGTTCGATAAGTCCTTCGAGAAACTTCTTGGCAACACTCCTAGGGAGTGGATTTTCCTGAAAGGGAATCATGATTATAGTATGGGTGAGCCACTTACGCTGAAGTTTGTCACCGCTCTCCGTATGTTAGATGTGAATGCTAGGTATGTCGGAGATGTATGGATTCAGAATATTGCCGATTCTGGAATCCACAACGTTCTATTTGAACATGGATATGGTGCTAGTTCCTACGGCCCAACATCCAACAAGATGGTTATGGAAACGTTTGTCAAGATAGTAGATTTCCAGAAGCGTGGTATCATGATTGAAAGAGTTTCTCACGGTCACGGCCATTGGCAAGTGGTTGGAATAAGAAGAGGCACCATATACTGGGATACCACTGGTGGATTACAACGAAATGATAGATCCAGTATTGGATCTAATACTCGTCCCACCGGATGGATACTTTATATATCCACAAAAGGATCTTCTGAGATATTAAATCCAATTGAAATAATCCCTCCCGAAGAATCGTTAAGAGCAGATCTGGACGATCCGTTCCTTGAGGAGCGTAACAGGAAGGATGCATCCAGATGTCTGGAATCGTTTGGTGAACTAATGCGTGAGAAGAATATAATAGCAGACATTAAGCCATATAGCAGTAACAACGGCAGTGATGATAATGAGATGAGATGATTACTGATGATAAAATAAATGATACAGCAAAAGTCCTCATTGAAAGATGGTATAACTACCTTGGATTAGGTGACTGGATTATTGATATAAGATGGAATACTGATCCTGATTGGGAGAATCAGGGTGATTGCCAGTGTACTTATGGGAGAAAGTATGCGGCAATCACCCTGAAGAGCACCGTAACATTTGAAAATCTTAGAGATACTATCATACATGAGCTTGTGCATGTAGTATTCTGGAGATCATTCAATAGTCCAGTATTACTTGAAGAAGCTAAAATTATACCTAAGAAGGCATACGATTTATGGTTTAAGATGTTCGAGGAAAGCGTTGAGTATGATATAGATTCACTTACGAATGCATTATGTAGAATTAAGTTACTCAACGACGATGACTTAAGGTTCTGATCTTACCTCATATAATATAAGAAATTATATAAATATTGTCAAGGATTAATATTTTAGTCACAAAAACTTTCTTTCCATTCTATATCAATATATGAATCTTCTGAAACTTCTATCAATTCTGACATAGCTTTGTGATCTTTATTCCTTATTTTAAGACCTATGCAGGTCACGGTCTGTCCAGCTTTAAACAAAATCAAGAAGTTCAATGATATCTACAATAGCTCTCATATCTCCGCTTTTAGTCATCTTACACATTTTCCCTCACGTAAGTATCAAGTTGCTCAATGGCGTCCTCAATACGATACACTGTGTTATCTGTTGATTCAATGGATGTACTGATGTCATTAGATTGAGAAGTTTGTGATGAATGGGCCTCATCAATCTCAGTACTTAAATTGATTTCGCTCCTTTTAATCATCTCCTTGAAAACGGAATCAATCGTAACCTCATCTGATTCTACTTCAGCTTTCATAATATTATACTGTAATCTCAGTGATTTGAATGCGCCTTCAAGATCATCGTGTGTTATGTTATCACTTCCTTTTGTGTGAGCATAAAGAATAGCACGTTTACATCCTTCAATAATAAAGGCAGGGGTATATCCTTTAACAGACTCAAGAAGTTCTTCCACTCTGTAATCCATCGCGTCCTCGCATGAAGTTGAAATCATCTTGTTCAGCACATATGAATCAATCTTTCCAATTTCAAGGATAGTATCAATTCTCCCAGGACGCTTCATTGCTTGCTGGATACGATTAACATTATTGGTTGTCATTATAATCATAACTTCTGACGATTTAGATAGAACACCATCAACAGTGTTTAGAATTTCATTGAGATCTGTATCTCGTGTACCTGATGTAATTTGATCTACATCTTCGAAGAAGACTACAGCAGGTGGAAACTTCTGACCAAACTCAATGAGTGGATTGAATACATCACTACCAGATCCCGGCTTGACGTTAATGAAAGTAGTATTGTTCTTCTGGCATTCAAGCGCAGTAAGGTATGCAGTAAGTGTTTTGCCTGTTCCGTAAGTTCCAGACAAGAGTATACTACGTTTAAATCCTGCACCCTTTTCTCTTAACTGTTCTCTATTCCTGATTAATGAGAATATTTGAGCATCAAGGTGTGACTGTTCTTCGAGTGAATACACTATCTTCTTTGCTTGTTCATCATTAAGATGAAGGAAATTGAAATCAGAATCAATGGCCTTACCCTTAAATATAGGATTCTCTGCAAGCCATTTCTTTGTTCCCTCTTCAAGCATAGTCACAAGAGGTTCACACTTAGCCTTATATCCTATATCTATAAGGAGCCTACCTTTAATCTTTGGAAAACCATTTCTTATTTGAATATGAATTTTGATTGGTAAACCAGGTACCTCAACAGCTCCGATGGGAACTGTCATCATCTGGTCTGGGCCAATTTCAATATTTTTTGTTTCTGCTGGTCTCTGAAAGAAACCAAACCCTGTAGGTTTCCCAATGAGTTCACCAAATGTTTCTTCAGTAGCCATAGTAAATGCATGTAATAAATCTGATGGATGTCCTTCAATTTCAATATGTTTATTCTGCTCTTCTTCCATACTCTCTTGATGTCTCCTCAATGCATCAATTGCATTTTCTACATTCCCAAGATGACTAGGAAGAATGATACTGTTACCTTCAAATCTGATTTTCATTGAGGCTTCTGCTCTTACCTCAAGTGCTTCATTTAATTTACCAACAGCAATCTCGACATCATTTTTCTTCAATGACATTTTACTAGTCTCCTTTGGAAT
>Ga0209434_1000952_pt1 | contig 13269 bp, 21 predicted proteins | sample ETNvirnome_2_300_FD_184068 | JGI IMG/M metagenome (GOLD analysis project Ga0209434, IMG submission 184068) | Marine viral communities from the Pacific Ocean - ETNP_2_300 (SPAdes) (version 2) | ecosystem: Environmental > Aquatic > Marine > Oceanic | place: Pacific Ocean | collected 2013-06-22
TTAGAGTAGCATTTATTACCCTGACGAAATACTTATTATAAGTGTTGATGGAGTAGTGTAAGTGCCATACAGTATAGACAAAAAGAAATGCAAGCAAAGTGATGGCGATTCTGGGACTCATGTCTTGTCTTACACAGACGGTGAGGGTAAGGATCATGACAATTGCCATACCTCAAAGAAGGGTGCTCAAGGTCAGATCGCTGCCATAGAAGGAGACAATCTGGCTGAGACCGATGATATGGTCTTCGGCGGTGGAGGTGACCCTAATCCTGAAGATGATGAGGGGTTGGATGAAGCGCTCCTCCGGGAGTGGATAAGAGCGAAGCTATTATTGGCTGAAGAGAAAGCCACAGCTAGCCACCTCTTCAAAAGGGCTGATCGAGTCGCAGCTTACTTAGAGCAGATAAAAAGCGACCCGCCGACTCCTTTTGAGCTAGATGCTGGTGGCACGATCACAATACCCGCTGAGGGTAATGATGCGTTAATCGCTGCGCTCGAGACCGGTGATGCCGGAGCGTTCAACCGAGCATGGAAAGCAGGGGTGAAAACTTCTGATGGAATCCAGAAAGCATCGGGTATCATTAAGAAGACGAAGGCTTTTGGCGGAGAAAGAGCAGGTAAGCGTCTTGACTGTGAGTCTGGCCAGATAGGTCAGATAAATGCAGCGCTCGAAGCCGTCGGCGGCTCCGCTTCAGTAGACTTGGGCGGCCGAGGTGGGGTTGTGCAGGGTGTTACTATTTGTGAGCAAGTTACAGAGAGTGGGAAGGGAGGAAAAGCCCCTAAGGCCGACGCAATTCTTCTGACAGCTGATGGGACTAAGGTCGGCGAACTGTCTTTGAAGTGCGCTGCTACACCGAGTCAGATGTCACAGTGGGGTGGCGTTTCAGATCTTTATGCCGACGGTGTTGAGTATGTAGTCGAGTTCATTAAGGATGTCAAATATCTAGAGGATAAGCTTGGACGCCTGGACAAGTCATACTATAGAGAAATTGATGATATAGCAACCGCTACAAAGATATGTTTCGGCTCCGGCGGCGATCTTTACAGCGTGGGTGCAATCATAGCATCACAAACTCCCATCACGATTGATGAGGATGGTTTTAAAGCAGACCACATCTGGACTTATCCGAATATTCCAGATGGAGACTGGTACCCAACTTTATGGGCAAGATTCTCAACTGGGAGAGGTGGCAGTACAGAGTCGTTGCAGAACGTGAGGCTCAGCTTATCGCCGAAAGGCGCCCGGACAGGTGACCCGCTCCCAGAGAGACCGGTAGCAGAGGAAGTTGAGGCACCACCACCGGTAGAAGTTGAAGCAGCTACGGAGCCTGTACAAGAAGCAATGCTACGAGCTTTTATTAGAGAGAAACTACTCCTCGAAGACCTGACTGGCTCCGACAAATCAGAAATCAAGCGCATGATCAAGAAAGAGCTTGAGGGCCCAGCAAATCGAAGAGAGGTTGACAAGGCTTTCAAGAAGAACTTTGATAAGGATTTGAAGAAGGCTCTCGGCGTTAGCTTCTTTGGAACACCTGGAAAGATCAACAAGTTTGTTGTTGATGAGATTCACGACGAGGTGGATAAGATCCTGGGTGATAAGGCCACAAAAGAAATGGTGGTACAAATCTGCAAGGACGTAATAATTAAGCTTTATAGAGAGCTGAGCTTTACTTACAAGCCGGTGATTCAAAGATTGAAGATATGATTTCAAAAGAAGAGCTTGAAGAGTTAGCAGAAGAATATGATGGTATAGATCCGCTTGCTGATCTTGAACAGCTCATCAATGAGTTGGCGACAGCGCAAGGGTTACATGATACAATTCAGTCACCGGTTCAAAAACTCATTTATAATGAAAGCTATGTCCGTGATGTACTAGGGATTACCGTCCCACTAAATGAGTCCTATCCATATTCTGCAGCCCTTCAAGAGAGAATCTTGGAAGAGCAATTATTACTAGAGGGTTTCTTTGGAGGATTCAAAAAGCTTAAAGAAGACGGAAAGCACTTGGCACTAGCTCTGCGATATATGATGGAAGACGGAAGCAGAGTAAAAGATTTCGTTAAGCAGGCCTACGAAAGTGTTATTAAGGAGCCGCTAACAAAGATACTTGACTTTATTAAGCAAGCACTCGACGTCGTTAAGGGAATCTTCGAGAAGTTTATAATGCCAAAGATTCAAAAGACTTGGGAGAAAATTCAAGAATTTTTAGAGGGCGTTGCCGAAAAGCTTGAGGCCTCCTGGGAATCTATAAAAAGTATGTCAGGATGGAAACAAGCTTTAACAGTTATCGCTTTTGGTACTGGTATTGGTTATCTTTGGAAAAAAATCGATTTGAAGAAAATTGTAGAGACTGCTCAAGGGGTGCTTGAGGAGCTGCTCGAGACCGCAGAAGACTGGGGCGAAAAGCTCGCAGGTATCTTTAAGAAAGCAGATGGTCCTATAGATCTGGCAAAGACCATGACTCTAGCAAAGAAGTCGCGTCTCGGGAAGTTTCCAGAAGGATATGCACCGGCCCTTTCGTCACTTCTTTTGACTGGAGATGACGATGCCATAAATGAATTATTCGGCTTCGGCGGTAAGAAGAAGAAAAAGAAGAAAGACGACAAATCTGCCAGTGACAAGGCAGCCGATGCCGAGGATAAAGTTGATGACGTTTCAGACAAACTTGACAAAGCAGATAAGTGGATGGCAAGACTTTCTGGTGAAGAAGAGGGTCTGATATCGAAGGCAAAAGAGCAGATAATGGCGCTTCTTCAGCCCTTGATTGATGTCATAAAAGGCAAAGTGGTTGATATGTTCCAGGGTGTCATAAAGAAATTAGGTGCAGAAGCTCTTGTTGGTTTAGTTAGCGGTGGAATCGGTCCATTTATTAGTGGTATTAAGAGCGCATTCGGCGGCATAAAGATGGTGTCAGATTTATTTGGCGATGCATTGGGCGCATTTGTCAAGAAAATTAAAGACCCAGAAGCAGAAGCAGAAGAAGCTGAAAAGGGTGAAGATGACCCAACTGAAGCTGTGTGGCATGATAATGAAAAGTTGCTACGTGAGTTTATTCGGGAGAAATTACTAGCAGCTTAAGCGGGGTAGTGTGAATCTAAAATCCATAATGAGAAATATTTGTCTTGTAGCTTTTGGTATGAATATTCTTCTTATGGGTTTTGCGATGATGCTCCCCAGCCTACACCTTTTCATTTTAGCAGCTTGTTCAAGCGTCCTTGTTCTTTATGGATTTTTATTCGGATATTCTGAAGATAACAACGAAGAATGAGAAACATTGGAATGAATTCTATTATTTTTGAATTATGCGAATTCCCGATGAGCGCCAACTATTTCAGAAAGGGGAGCGAGTACTAACTCTCCGTGGTGAAGTGGGAATTATCAAGACTGTTTCAACATGTTCTGTTTATTATGAGGCCCGTCCAATTGCTTCGTATACACAGTATTCATATGGCGTAGAGGTTGATGGAGAAATTCGACATTTGAAATCCTCGCAATTAGTACCCCCAGAATGAAAATTTTTACTAACCTGATTATTATTAACCATGGAACCGAAGCATAAAATAGGGCAGCTAGTAAAAGTGTATGAATACTACGCAGATGGAGACATCGTTAGAGGTGTGTATTACGGTCTGATTGTTGATGTTAACCCTTATCGATTTGAGGGCGGTTGTCACTTTATTTACCATGTTCTGCCCAATGATGCCAACGACCGTCGTGTCGATGGTACAGGAATCCAAACTGCAGAAGAATTTGCTTTAGAAGCTTTGGAGATATAATGAGAGATTTTCTTGCGACAGCACTTGCGCTAGCGATTATTATCGCGACAGTGTGGGGCGCTCTTGCTCTTTTAATAGTGGGTGTAAATGCTGCATCTACTTTGGGCGTCCCTAGAGGTCTTCTTTATTTTAGTGCAGGTATTTGTTTCGCGGCGTCATATAAAAGCGTAGGGAGCTGGTTCGCGGATTATTGTGGAGCTGTGTGGAGTAAAATTTCTAGTTGGGTGGTGTGGCGGTGAAAGTTAAGCCCATCCAACCGATATATCGTTCTTTTGATAAAGATGAGCGCCATGCCGCAGAAGAAAAAAGAATACATCGATTACTGGGATTACTATGTGAGATGAATGTCTCGCAGTCAAGACTGCAATTTTTGAAATTAAAAAGTCAGCGTAAAGAAACTCTTAGGTGGCTGCGAGTTAATCTCGGTATCAATAATTCATATCATAAGAATTTTTCAAGAGCCCACAACTTAATACATTTGCTTTTAAGAAGCGCTGCTTGAGGGTCTAATGAATGCTTACGAAATATTAGGAGTTACTCCTGATGCTTCAGATGACGAGATCAAAAAAGCATATCGTCGCTTAGCGCTTGAATGCCATCCCGATCGAAATCCTACTAATGAGGCAGAAACTAAATTTAAGAATGTAGGTGAAGCTTATTCGATCTTAAGCGATTCGCAGAAGAAGCAAGAACATGACGCTCGTCTTCATATGGGTAATGCTGGTTCTTCACGACATATTAATCATGGGGACCCTATCTGGGAGCAATTTTTTAATGGCGGATTCGGCGCCCGCGGATGGGATGATATGTTTGGACAACGATCCAGACATCGTAACCACGGCCGGGGTCCTGAACAAAGAGAACATCGTAGAATAGCAAACGCCATGGCAACGCTTTCATTAGAAGAAGCTTTTGCGGGAGTTAAGCGTTCATTCCAGGTCGACGCATCGACAATAGATGTTTATATTCCTCAAGGCGTACAGGATGGTGAATTGATCTCCGCCCGAGTTGACCATACGTTAGAAATACGTTTACGTATTAGGATCAGAAAGCATGAAATATTTGAAAGACGAAATCATGATTTGTATGCGCGGGTAGATGTTCCTGTACATATTGCTATGACTGGTGGCGAAATTGAAGTGCCGTCAATGGCTGGAAATATCCTCCTCAAAATACCGAGTAATGTTAATTCACACACAAAATTACGGGTTCGAGGGGGTGGTATGATAAGCGCCGAAGCCACTGGTAATGCATATTACGAAATTCGTATTATCGTCCCAGAATTAACTGGAGTTCAATCAAATCTAATTTACGGGATTATTTCTAATGATTAATCAGATTCGTAAAACGGCCATGTCCGAGATGGGGGCTGCGCAAATCCAGTTCTATCATCTTGCGGATCACGTCCATTCATTAGATCTTGCGCCCGATGGCGATAGGTTTCATGTCGTACCCACATTCTAACAAATGCAGCTTCAGCAATACTTCCAAGTTCTATTAAGTCTGAAGCTCCCATTACTTTTAATTCATTGACTTCATTCAGCGTAAGAGGCGCTTTAGCCAAGCATTTTACGTAAGCTCTTTCTACATCTACTTTTGCCATGGAATATACTCCGAAAGTTGTGTCCTTGTTTACTAAGTATTCTGTACTTTCAATGATATTCTATTAGATTTAATAAAAGGTGAAAGGAGTAACCACGATGGGCGAAATTATAATATTGGATGATTATAGAAAAAAGGTTGAGACTTTAGAGCTTGAGGATTTAAGACGAAGAGTTGATGAAGCAATGTTAGATGCCGGTATATGTTCTAATAACTCCAATGGGATGACTCCAGAATATACATATGTTACGCTAGATGACATCGACACCAGTTCAATTCCTCTTTCAACAGACCTTACGTCTTGGACTGTTCCTATCTCGCTTTATTCTTCATGTGGAGATTATTCCCTTAAGGATGATGATGGATCATAAATTTCGCAGTGCAATATTACCGTCCCCGGGAGATGTATTGATCGACCGCGCGGGAAATGAGATGATTGTTTTAGAAGTTGTTGATAAACATTCTGGAGACTGTTACGCACTTTATAACGGCGAAGTAAAGCTAGTCAATGCACTAAAGAGTTCGATTATTATTGTACCTGAAAAGAAGAATTCAGATAAAAAAAAGAGTCCCGATCATGAAACATCAGGATCATAATCTTGAAATTCTTGGCACACTTTATAGAGACACCTCAGGTGATCTAATGCTATTAAGTGAACACGGCTTACATCACGTGGCAATAGAGAGCGAAGACTCAATGCCATCCCCAGCAAATACTACGTTATATATTGATGCTCATGAAGTGGACTGGGGCGCCGGCGGCACTATTGAGATGTGGGCTTGTGACTTATGGGAAGACCTGCTTTATGATACTAAAAATGATTACGGCGAGGAAGAAGCAGGAAAAATGGCAACAGCCATTACAAGAACATTTTCTGCCGTTATATTATCTACCACACATAGCTAAGGAGAACTAAGAAATGGCTAATAAGATTGTTGTGAAAGAATTTGTTGAGAAGGTCTTGGCTTTTGAAGCAGAAAAGAAGGAATTGTCTGAAGCAGAAAAAGAGCTGTACACAGACTATAAAGATAAACTTGATGTGAAGGCTTTCAAAGCCGCATTAAGAATAGCAAAAATCAGGTCCCGATTGGATAGCGATGTTGAAGCTGAGACGGATCAAATGCTTCAAGTTGTCTATGATAAGGTATAAACGCTTATAAGCAGTATACTTATCACGAGATTTTTTATTATGGATAAAGTGATGAAAGATAGATTTTTTACCATTGCGATGATGTCAACGCTCCTGGGGATATACTCTGCGAGCATTTATCATTTTTCGCTGGATAAGATACATGATAATCTGCATGATGAGCACATTGGCTCTGTATTACCAGAAGTAAAAGTTGACTCCGATGATCTTCACAAGATCTTAGAAGCAGTTAGAATTCAGACACAAGAGACAGATCCAGAAATTACTAATCTGCCCATCCCAGGTGCTGATTGTTCAGTTTCTCTTAGCGAAATACTCACAGATTCTACACCAGAATTTGATGAAGAGATATCCCGCTGTTTGCGTTCTTCATACGCGAGTGGCGTAAGAGAGTAGGCCATGGTTGGCTATCTACTCTCGATTATTTTTACGCTCTTCTTATCAGCTCAAGGACAAACAGTAGAGCCCGGTTTTTATCTTACAGGAAATGGAGCCGCATCGCGTTGTCACACTGTTGACTGTATGTGTCGAGTACAACCGGGCCCTAAGGTAGAAAATTTCACCACGATTTATGAAGCCAAACGCCGATATAGCGTTTATTTTCCTAATGCAGAATATGAAATGACGCCGATACAAACGAGCGCCATGCAAGATTATTTGGGCCGCTTAAAAGACGTGAGCCCTCGTAGCACGGCATCGGTTATAGCTTACACCGACGCGTGCGGATCGTATGACTATAATGTAAAGCTAGCAAATAACAGATTAGGTGTTGCTCGAAATTATGCATCTAGTTTCTTTTCTGTAAATCATACGCTTATTCATCCCGAGGCTTCTACTCAATGTCCGTTACCAGAAGCCAGAAGAGTTGATGTGATCGTCCATACAGACAGTCGCATTACTCGGCTAATAGACAAAATACCAGCTGATGTCTACTTGATAGATGCGTCAGGTTCGATGTGGGAGGGATGGAGAAACTGGGTCGATGTGATAAATGCATCCTACAAGCCTGGAGCTCGAATTTACGTTTCTATGACTAGAGGGTGTAGGTATAATCAAGTTATTAATACAGTCCAACCAACGGGTGGAACCGAGATCTGGTATTCTTACTGGAAAGTACTGGACTTGATGCAGCCCGGCGAAACACTGGCGATAATTTCAGATTTTCAGTCTGATTTTCCATTAAGAAACTGGGAGCGACAAGCTATCGCAAACAAGGTTAGCGCGCGTGCTGTAAGAGTTATCGTAATTAAGCTTTAGCGTTAAACATCACCATTCCTGTTGTTATTATTTGCGAGTTTCAAGCCTATTCCGTTTGGTTGGGTTTTGACAGAAAGGAATATTATGATAACTTCACGTACATTAGATACTGTTAAGATTTGGGGAGTGATTTGTTGCTCTGCTATTGGCGCTTTTCTTACAGCTTTTTACTTAACACACGTTTTCCTCACAATTTTATAAGTTAATTGGTAATAATTCACTTGCTAGTGTATAATAATTATAGAAGCATTTATACAATTGCGAGAGATAGCCATGTCACAAATTCAGGTCGCTTTTTATAAGGGACAAGAGGGTAGTTGGATTCATCGAGTGATTCGATGGTGGACAAAAAGTCCATATAGCCACGTAGAATTAGTGATGCCTGATGGTAAGACATGGATTAGCATAAGCCCTTTTTTAACATCTAGAGTAGCTGCTAGAATAAAATACAAGATTGAGAATCCAGAAGACTGGGATTATCTTACATTTAAATTAAGCGACCGCCCTCCAGTACAAGCATATCAACTCGACCAACTTTATAAATTTATTGATATGACTCAAGGCGCAAAATATGATTGGATTGGCATGTTGATGTCACACTTCTGTCCATATCTGATTAAGAGACGAGATCGGTGGTATTGCTCTGAATGGATAGCTCATGCAATGGTCAATTCAAGAATCATTATGTGGGATGATTTAAGACTTTATAACACCCCTGATTTGTCACCAGGCAAATTATACAATTTACTTAGAACCGTCTGTATACACGGTCGCAAAGAGTCTTAGTATTTATTCATCAATTCTTTTTGGAGAAAAAATGGATAGAACGGATGCTACAAGAGTGCTTGAGGTAAGACGTATTCTTATCGAAGGACACAATCGAATTTTAGATGGCGGTTCAGTACCTGATGTTGCAATGTGTAAGCAGAACGACGTCGCAGCAGTGCTTAATAGAGCTATCCTTGAGCTTGAAACGATTCTTACCGATTCGGGTCAAGTTAGTTTTGATAAAAGATAACAGCTAAATTTGTAAAATGTCCTTCAGGATAGTATAATCTAATTGTCATTAACAAACAAGACTTTTGGAGGTTTACAAAATGGCTAATAAGCAATATCGAAATAATTTCAAGGACATGCGACCACACGTTGCAAAGCATGTTGGACGTGAAATTTTTAATGCAGCCCTGGCTGATAGTAACGCAGAAAATGTTAACCTTGCGTTGCGTCAAGCGGATATTACGAATCCAGATGGCCGAGACGTAGTATTTTCAGACGCGCATCTCAACCAAATGAAGTCAGGAATTCGTACTTTATTTGCGCTTGTACAAGAGACGGCTCCTCATAGAATGCAGGAAGCTTTTGATCTGGTTATTTCTATGCATACCGGTGGATTTTATGGTCCATGGTATGTTGCGCATTATATCCCATATGCTCTTAACACTGGACAGCCACTCTGGATCCCAGTCGGGAAAGCACAGGAGGTTGTGCAGGAGCTAAAGTACGTTCCTACTGATGTGGTTCTTGATTGTGCCCGCGGGCATGCTGCACCGGTCCTAGACATCTAAGAAATCTTTAGCTCCTGGTGATGCCAGAGCAGAGGTAACAGCCCATACTTTTGTTGTGGGTTGATTTATGGGAGCACATGCTAATATGTGCTCCCTTTCTTTGTTGGTTCCGAATTCCGCAAACCATATTAATAAAGATGCTGGTGCTGTTGCGATAACGAGACCTAACTGCGGGAATGAATATAGGTTAGTTTCGCTATCACCAACCACGCTGGAAAAAATATACATCTCTCCCGCAACGTAGACAAGGTCACCGGGGGAGTAAAGCGATTCTTTGATGTTGGTCTCTGATTTTAAAGTTGTCACGACTGTCACCGCTTACTTTAATTTGGACGACACCTAACGTTTCTTCAAGCCACGGAGCGTGTATCCAGAAGTCGTATCCTTCGTCTGCGAAGCAATAATAGAAACAGTTTTCTTCGAAGCTGCTACTTCCCTTAATGCATACTAGTGTTTGATAAGAAAGATTTCCTGTCATAGTACTATCCTTTATCCAAGACGGCATTTGTAAATTTATTATGACGGATGTACAACGCATCTCCCCAGCCGTGATTCGTCATTTTAATGGCAACACCCTTAAATCCACGGGCTTCCAAGAATTCATTAATTTCTGAAATAAGGGCACAATCTTTATACAGATGCTTTGAATTTACTTCGAGGTAGACATAATCTAGAAATTTTAGTTGTTCTTCCATACCCTGAAGTGCTGTTAGCTCTGTACCTTGGATATCAATATTAACGAAATTAAATAGTCTCCTATCGAACCCTTTCTTTTCTATAACTGTGTCGATCTTAAACCCTAGCGTCTGTAATTTGTCTATCATTTTGAATTGTGGATGCTCAATGGCATGCTCTTCAAAATCTAATAATGAAGATGATTGAGTATTATCAGAGATGTTCAGCTCTAGAGTTTTTTTATCTTCGTTAAAAGCGGCACAAAAAATGACTGAAGATCCAATATGATTCACTGTTTCCTGAAGCAACTCGTGAAGTAACGTATGGTTCGCTTCTATCCATATGATTCTTGAGATTCCATGTTTATGATAATCGTGCTGTTCTTCTGCGAGATGCGCGCCAATGTGAATGACCCCACGAACTGGGACCTGCTCGAAGAGCTCGCGCATCATAGATAAAGGAATCATCATATTCTTAATCACTCCAGGTACTATTATTACTGCGTTTGAGCGATTGTATCTTCTATCATCAATTCTAGCATTTGCTGATTATAACCAGCTTGCCAGATATGTATTTCCATATCACTAGTTATAAAAGCAAATGAGGGCCATGATTGTAGCGGCCACCCGGTCGATGGACTTCCGCTTAATAGATCACGTGAGCCCTGAAGAATCGGTTCACTGGTGATGCCCAAATTCGATGCCCAACTTTGTACATCTGCTAGCGTTGGGTCATCACCGGAGAAATTTTCAATAAGAACAGTGACATATCTTACATCATTATCTTTAAATTTTTCTACTGTTTCTTGAACATCGGCACCAGCTTGCTGACATGGGCTGCACCACATCGCACTGAAATCTAGAACAATGACGTTTCCATAAAAGTCGTATAATGAAACTTCTTCGTCGTACTGGTTCAAAAGCGTGAAGTTGCAAGGGTGGTCACCTTCGGCTTGACTACACGTTTCCCATACTGCAAAAGGGTATGGGTTTTCTACGACGGAGTCGTTATCTGTTGATTCCAAATTTGGATGACATGCGGAGCATGCAGTTAGTAATAACGCTGCAAGGCTAGCAATAATTTTGTTAGTTAGATTTTTCATTTATTCCCCCACCAGGGTTTGTACATTATTCGTCACCATTTGTTCATTCCACCCGGCATGCCATTGTCGAACCATGAAGTCTTTGTCGATGTAATAGAACGTTGGCCATGCTTGAACGAACCATTGGTCAGCATTAGCTCCTATCATTGTGCTATTTCCAGCCAAGACGGGCGCTGTGGTGATTCCGTATGCTGTTGTCCACTCAACCAGGTCTGAAGTTTGTGGATCGTTGCCTTGGCTTGTCTCTGTTAGGATGGTGATCGCAACAAACGGATCATTTTGATCGTGAAATTCTTGAACATGGGTTGCAACCGTTTTGCATACGTAACACCACATCGTAGAAAAGTCTAACAAGATTACGCTTCCTTCAAAGTCGTAAAGCTCAACTTCATCTCCATTTTGATCTGTGAGCCGAAAATTGCAGGGCTGTGAAAATGTTTCGGGTATTTCCCAGGGCGACGCGGGCATGATGTTTGAGCATCCTTCATAAGAGACCACTTCTTCCGATGTAGCTTGAGTATCTTGAGCGTCTTCGCTGCTGCTGTCATCATCATCACCAGCGGAATCGTCGTCATCATTGTCTCCGTATTGCGGAGGGTTTTCACTTACAATGCCCTCCCCCCAACCAGCGCTTTCTTCGGCACCGGGTTCGCTTGGTTTAGTTTCAGGTCCCAGAGTATTTACACATCCCATCGCTAAAAAGTACAACATAAGTGTAAGTTTTAATTTCATTTTTCCGTGTCTCCCGTGTCTTTTTCTGAACCACATTCGGCCCACACTGCATAGGTAACGTCTACTGTTGAGCCCTCACCCGGGACAGGAGTAAATGTTACTCCGTTCGTAGTTGCGTCATAGGTCCAGTCGGTGCTAATAATTCCGTCTACTTCGGCAGAAATTGTGTCTTCAATCGGATTGTCACTAAGGAAGAATGTATTAACAGCTAACGACTCTCTTGCTAGCTCTTCCATGGGAGTGCCCCAATCTTCTGCACAGATAGAGAGGAACGTTCCACCTGTCAGGTTTACCAGATCGTAATAGTCTTGGCCCGCCTGCGCACCACCGTTAGTCGAGCATCCCCCGGGTACGTCACCGGCGACTGCATGGGCAACTGACATATCTGATGCGGTCTTGAGCGATGTTAGTCTACCTGCCATCGTCGATGGGCTGACAGTCGAAAAGTCATCCTCATCCGAAAGATAAATCACAACGAGCTTTGCATCATCTCTTAAGAACGTGCTTCCTGGCGCTGCATCTCCGGTAGTCATTGTCGCATTCCACGACATGTCCATCCCTTTTTCATATGCGCTGCCATGACATCCGATACCAGTGATTTGACTGGCTGCCTCAGCGATGGGATCCGCCGTGAGCGGTGTGATAATATCACCTGCGAATTCATAATCATCAGTGGTGATGAATGCTATTTGATAGTCATATCCAGACGCAGAAAGAACAGTAATGAAAGTATCGAAGTTGTTCGCCAGTTGAGTTTGGTTACCGCACATTGATCCTGAGTTGTCTATAACGAAAAGTATATCCGAACCCATCATACCGTCTTGTGTAAAATTGTCAATGACAAGAGATTCATAGGCACCCTCACCTATCTGTGCTGCTGTTTCGACAGGGTTCACAGGATCATTTGACATGATCTCAAAGTAACCGTTATCGTCGACAACATCAAGAGGGACGAAGTCAAGTAATACGTTGATCGAATCACCAGCGGCGATGATCCACGGATATGTACCGTACGTTGTTTCATAATCTTCCGGAAAGAAATCGGTGGGGACAGACGCGTAGTAATCCACTTGGCTGATTTCTAGATCTACATTACCTACATTACTGATTGCTACATCTAGTGTTTCATCGCATCCCAGATACACCATACTAAAATCATGAGATAACGGCGATACAGAGATGATGGGGGCGTCACCGGTTCCGATTAGAGGAATTTCAACGTGATACTCATCTTCATCATTTGAGCGAATGGAGAGGATATCAAGATTATTTTCGTATGTGAAGGGGTCGTAGATAATAGACGCGATTAATTCTTCACCCGGTTCAAGATCAGTGAGGGTTGTTTGAAGCGTAAAATTTTCACTTCCGTGCTGGAGAGATATATCATGTAATTCTAGAGTATCATTTCC
>Ga0209434_1000955_pt1 | contig 13258 bp, 15 predicted proteins | sample ETNvirnome_2_300_FD_184068 | JGI IMG/M metagenome (GOLD analysis project Ga0209434, IMG submission 184068) | Marine viral communities from the Pacific Ocean - ETNP_2_300 (SPAdes) (version 2) | ecosystem: Environmental > Aquatic > Marine > Oceanic | place: Pacific Ocean | collected 2013-06-22
TGGTATTAGCGGGTTGAGTAAACTCACCAATAGCAGGGCTGTCGCCAGCCGTGGTGTTTACTGTAACACCTGTCGCGTAACCAACGTGCTTGATGTACTTGTTGGTGAAAATACCTGTAGACGCCTGGGAAGAAGTTTCAGTGACAACCCCAGTTGTCGAGGCAATATTTATAACCTTGAAGCCATTCTCCGAACGAACAGCTCCATTAAAAGTCGAATTAGACATTGTCCTTATTCTCCTTACGAGAGATTTGCCCTAGAGTCTTCGTAAGCGTCTGCTGGGCCAGTCGCTAGGGCTAATAAAATCCCAGATAACAGGGGGAGGGACGGCGTCCCTCCCCCTTCTTGTCTTATGAAGCGCCTGGAGAACCAAACACACCAAGCGGATCGGAAACGCCAAACGAATAACGCTCGCGGGCTTTATACCGCACGTTACCAGTGTTGAAATCTCCATCCATCGAAGTGTTCATCGGCGCTCTTTCGAAGTGCTTCAGACCATTCGGAACATCGGTGATCATCATCCACGCATTGGTATCCGTGAGATAATGGTTAACCCGATAACCTTCAGGAATCGTTCCATTATTCCTGATGGCATTGATGTCGTTGTCCGCAGTCGCTGGACGCAGATCGCTATCCAGAATACGGGTTGCCACAAACATCAAATCTGGCGGAACAATCAACCGACGCGGACGAGCCGCAATCAGAAGACCACGTTGATCCGTCCACTTGGCAATCTGAATGACAGCCGCCTCAAGGGAGGTCTCATTCAAATCCGCAGCCGTGGAAGGCGTGTTGGAGTTCGTGCCACCAGACACGAGGGGATGCGCGGTGTTGAAAAGCGTTACACCATCACCAGAACTGTATGACCCAGAGGGCATACCGTTATTCAGCGGATTAGCAGCTTTAACCTGCTTGGTGTACGCCATTGCACGAGCCAGCGCCTTGGTATAACGAGCGCTGAGGCTGTCATAGAGGTTATCCTCCATTGCTTCCTCAGTGATCGCAAAACCCATTGCGATGGTTTCGTGGCTATACCTTGCAGTATAGCTTTCCTGCGCATTGTCATACGAAATTGCAGAACCCTCGTTTTTGACGGGGGCCGCGTCGAAACCACTCAAGGCAACCTCTTCCTCGAAGCTACGCTCAGACGATTCCGTCTCGTACAGTTCCTTATGCTCGTCTTCATACTTAGCATACTCCATGCCAAAGAGAGCATTCAGACCCGGCAAGAGTTCTTTCAGCATTTGCGCTCTTGAAATAGCCATTGCTCAAATACCTCCTATATGCCGGTCGTATCTTGCCATTGATGAGAAGCGCAGGAGTCGCCGGTAGCGTCTCCACCAGAATTGAACTTGCAGAGAACATCCGTGTAGGTGTCCCCGACAGAACTATTCGGGCCATCAACAAAGCCAATGATAAGAACAGGTAAGGTCTTAGTCGTCGCTATCGTAGAAGAATCGATAGCATTCTTACTATGACCAATTGAAGTTGAACCAGCCGTTTGAACAACCGCGACATTGTTACCAAGAGCAGTTTGAGCGAGAGTTGCATCTCCCTGCGCCTGAAAAACAACATTCGGGTCATCAACGACATACGCTTTGATATCAGTTGCAGTCGTGGAGGCTGTCCACATCTGAGAGTATGTCGGCTGATTTGAATTGGGATCAGTATAACTGCACCCAACAAAAATCCCCACGGGAGTCATAGTCGTCGTGCCGATGTCTTTTTCAACAGTACCAGCCGCGACAACTTTGACCACATCCCCGTAGAAGATAGAGGTTCCATATGAATTAGTCACCTTCATGTGGCGAATTGAATTACTCCAACTCCCACCACCAAGAAGACCAACTGGACGGAACCCGTGTGGCGTTGCGCTTGTTGCCATATCGTTTTCCTCTTAAAGGATTGAGTTAAAACCAAACAGGAGTATTACTTGGGTTTCATACCCCCGCCGAAGGACACCTGTGTGCGAGACTCATTGAGTTTCGGCATACGAGGATCGTTGTCCCTCATAAAGTTTTGATCGACAGATTCCGTTTGTCTCCTTGCCAACTCGGCATAATACGCCTGCCTACCGCGAACATTTTCTATGCTTGTTTTGCACAAAAGAAGACCGCCAACCTCAACATTGCCCTCAAAGGTAGTTCCCCTATCAGAGGCAATCATTAATTCTGGATGGTCTTCTGCTCGCACCGGCTCCCACCCTTCACGAAAACGCTTGGATACGTTTACCGCATCCTGCGTCCCCATTGTGGATGTTCTGATCCACCGAAAGACATAACCGTCTTGCGGCTGTGGATCAGGTAGAACCTGGGGTGGCTCCCATGCTTTCGCTCTCTCGGAAGACTCACGGGTTTCTGTGTTTCTTGGTTTGCGCTCAGTTGCCTTAGTTTCAGCCATTGGTCATCTCCTTCACAACTTGTGCTGCATACTGTTGTGGCGTAACTCCCAGTTTCTTGGCGAGGGAAATCTGGGATGCAGTCAACTCCACTCTGCGCGTTGCTGCACCACCCCTTTTAGCTGGTGCGACAACGGAGGTTCTTCGAGAAGATGGAGTATCACTGCCATGATTAGTCTTCTCGAAATATTTGGGAAATACTTCCCTTAAAGATTTGTCAATCGTTTCATAATAAGATGGGTCGGTCCTCGGATCGACACCGTTACCCAGTAACTTCTGGTGCAATCCAACAGCATATCCACTTACTTCTTCGTAACCGGGCTGCTGAAACCAGGGATTCTGCTTAACCCACTGAACCGCCCGTGCATCTGGAGGCGGCGCGGGCGCGTATTGTTGAGGCTGCTGCGGAACCTGCTGAGGAACTTCATCGGGTAGCGGGGCAGCGTATATATATTGCTGCTTCTCTGCATGTAACCGCGACAGATTTGACTGTGCATCCACAATCGCGTCCGCGTCACCAGTCTCATATGCCTCGCGATATCTTTGCTTGGCTGTATCAATTTCAGCATCTGTCTTCGCAGAAACCTGATCATAAAGAAGTTTTCTTTGATCCGATAACTGCTGCCTTAAATTTTCATTATCCCCTTGAACCGACTGGGCATATTTAACCGCCTCGGCATTTTCACGAACGGTTTTTTCCTTTGCCCTGCGTTCCTCATTCCATTCATAGCGTAATTTATCTATACGCTTCTGAATGCGCGGTGAGAGGTCTGGAATTTCTTCTTCGTCCTTGGTGGCACCCGCATCCCTCTTTGGGCGACCAGCATCTTCGGATGGTGTGTCATCAACAACAACAACCTCAAGATCGTCTTCGGCTGCTTCCTGAACGGCTACCGCCTGTTCCAATTCTTCACCCAAATCTTCTCTTTCCTCTATTATCATACCCTTACCCACCCTTTCGGCTCGGTAGTGCTGGCGCGGATGGCATCGTCATGTATGAGACTAAACGCTTGGAGATGCCCATCTTTTTGATAAGTGTGACGCTCACCTGAGTAGCGCTTTATCACTATCCAATCCCCCTTCTTGACATAAGCACCAGAGGGAAATTTGATTTTATCTTGATAGGCATCGGGGCCAAAATCCAAAACCAACGCAGTCTCGCTGGCGGCTTGCTCCCTGTCTCTTACGGTATCTGGCATATAAACACCACCATCCGTCTTTTCCCTTGATTCGGGTATGGCAACTAAAACTTGATACCCAAGAGGCCGAATAGGAAGTCGAGATGACTCCCTATACTCATCGAGATCAACAACAGATTCTTTAACCACTATCTTCTCCTGCACGTTTTTTAACTGAAAGTCGGGGATTTAACGGTTCCCCTGCACGCGATTAAGATATCGCGGATACCTGCATGTTCATGTGTTTCACATGAAACAAGATTTAGTCTTCTTCGTTTTCCATTCTGGCTTTGGCTTCGAGCAAATCCAGAAGCTCCCGCTCCGCAAGCGCCAAACCCTCTATGACGCCAACCATTTTTCTGTATTCCTCAAAACTGTGCGCGCCACCACCCGAAACGACATCCGCCATCTCATTCATCTGGTTCCGCAGCGCGCGGCGGTAAACAGCAACTAAGGATTCTTCAGCCAATGTTTATTTCCCCTTCTGTTCAGAAAAGTCTCCTTCACCCCATTCCACGAGAGACCGCGCCGCGTCTGCCGCAAGTTTTGCTTTTTCTAGCGTTATTTTTTCTAAATTAGTTGCTTCTTTCATCCCAGCATCACGTTGTGACTTAGCAATATCAACACCAAGTTTAGCGCCTTCAAGTTCGGCGTTTGTTGCAATTCTGTGCTGCTCAATTTCCTGATTAGATGTAGCTTTTGCCGCATCAAGAGCTAGTTTTGCTCTATCTGTTTCGGCTTTAAGTCTCATCCTCGCCTGATCGGTCTGGGCTTTGCGTTGAATATCCTGCTCCTGCAACTGCAATTCCTTCTGCTGCATCTGGATAATCGGGTCTTGAGCCTGTTGCTGTATCTTCTGCTGCTGCGCCTCAGCGATATCCTGATTGAGCAATCTTTCTGCCGCCTCGGCAATGAGACCAGACAACTGAAATTCAACATCTTCAGGTAACGGCTGATCCAGCGGCGGTAATTCAACGCCCAACTGCTTCTCGATTTCACGGCGATACTTGAAGCCCAGATGTTCTTGGACATGCGCCGCCATCGAGGCGGATATGGTCGTCGCCATCGGAGACTTCGATACAAGCTGCTTGATTTTCGGGTCTTCAAGAGCAGCCATATGAACCCTGATATGAGCCTCATGGTCTTGAAAAATGAATGCCTTGAGAGGTTTGCTGTTTAAGACATCCATATTCTCACTAACAGGATCACGCGGCTTATGATCTTCCGACATGGGAATTATTTTATCCGCGTCCTGTATACCGAGAACATTCAGCATCTGCCGATGAAGTTCTGGCAGGTCATACATCTGCGGAGCAGACTGCGAAAGTTGGAGCGCCGCCTGATATTGCATGATCCTCTGTGACATTGTTGCCGCATTCGGATCACTGACGGGGATAACATCAACCTTATTGTTGAAATCTTCCGCCTTTATAGCCCGCGAATCAGAATCCACATCATATTCATAACGCTCAGGAGCATAATCCCTGACAATATCAGAAATAAGAATAAATTCACGCCGCATGGCCTCGTGTAATCTCGCCTGAATCGCACTCATAACTTTCATCGAGCGTTCAATCAGAGCAAGCGTTGTCCCAACCGGCGCATCTTGCTTCATATCAGCAAGTTTTAAATCGGTAACGGAAGCAAACCTTCTACCCTCCTCGACAATCTCCCCAAGCAGAGAATGAAGAACATTGCTAGGCTCTTTATATGGTAAAAATGTAATATTATCCTTTATGGCCCCGCCAGGAACATCAACATCCCTGAACTCGCCCGGTGAAATTGGAGAATCGTCCCCCTTGATCCTCAATCCCCTCGCTTTCAAGCCGCCCGGTAAATTAGCGAGCGTCCCCGCGTCAACCAACTGCCTCAGCAGTGAGGTCGCGGACTTAGCGATACCGCCTATGAGATGAATTAATCCAAAACCGTAAAACCCCAGACCGGGCATATATTGATAATGTACAAAATGTAGACGCTTCGCGCGCGCATCATCATCCTCGTGCCAATTTCTTCTGATAGAGAGGACTTCCTGCGAACCCTTCGCTATCGTGACGACATACGGAAGGGCGATACCCGTTTTTTCACCGCTGCTATCCGTATCTTCAAACCCCTCCAAATCGAGATCGGCATGAATTTCATATAAAACATATCTATCATCATTCTCGTATGAGGGGGTCTCCCCCTCCAACTCGTTGTATTTTTCCTGAATCTCGGAATAATCAGGAGAATCCTTTTGCAGTTCTACATCGCGGTAAAATCCTGCAACTTGCAGTTTGCGGATGTCGTTTTCCGACTTCCGCATGATATGTGTATAACGGCTTGCGGTTTGAAGGTCCGATGCCCCATAGGAAACAACAAAATCTTCAGCAGGAACAAAATGGGCACAAACACGCCCCATATTCGGATCATAATAAACTTTTTTGAAGGAAGAACCCGCCAGGGGCAGTGAAAAAAGCATCTGCTCCGTTTCAGGGCGGTACTCTGTCATCTTCTCAGTGAGAAGATAGTTCATATGATTCTGGATACGCTGCGCCTGCTTTTCCTTCTCGTCCGTTATTTCCCCGACAATCTTTGTCTTAACAGGGCCACCGGCAGGAAAGATTTCCATTATCGCCTGGGCCTGAAACCTGACAACAGCCTCTGTCAAAATGGGATGGTGAACACCACACGCTCCAGGCCACGGTGCGGTTCTGTCCTCAATCTTCAAACCAAGAAGATCAAGTCCCTTGGTATAGGTTCTTTCCCAGTCCCTGCGAGAACTTCTATCTCCGTCAAACTCGGAAATAAGCTCAGACGCCAAATGCCGCAGGCACTCATCGTCACAAAATTCAGCAAGATTCGCATTATGCTCATCAGCATCTTCCGAATCTTTATCGGATTGTGGGTTGAAATCAATCACCATCCCGCCATCCTCTGTCTCGATAGCGACGGCATCGGGGTTAACGATGGCAATCTCCACTTCTTCTACAGCATCAGGGTCAAGCCCCTTCGGGATTTCCTCAACATTACTAAATGAGGGAGCCTGCGCTATAGATTTTTCAATCGCCATTATTCATCTCGGAAGAGCGACACGAACAATCCCCTGAACAATCTTCAGAGCAATTTTCACAACCGTCTTCGGCACAGGGGCAATTTTCTCCACACTCAGACATTAATTACACTTTCTTGATGTTGGAGACATATTTAGAAGGTGACTTTTGCGCAGTATCCACTGTCTGACCTGCAACCGCGTACCACTTATTACCTTTGGTCGCGGCACCAAAGCCCTTAACCTTAATGTGTTTACGGCTAGAGGGTTCGGGGATTGTTCTTGAAATAATCGGGTTTTGACGCATCTACAATCTCCTGTTCATATTAAATATTGACCAGCTAATCTGTATCACTCTCTTCTTCATCCACAACAGGCTCATCACCAAGGATGAACCCGTAAGAATTACCTCTAAGGAACTCTCTGATCTCAGGAATCGGGCGACTCCAGCCCATATGAGTTACAATATTTCCCCAACCATAGGCCGACACCATGCTAGGAACACCAATCAGTTCAAAGGTATCACGAGGCGAAAAAACAAAGAGGGCTCCTCCTGAATTTCCGAAGACAATTGGGGCGGTTGCCATCCATAATTTTTTTCCATTTTTATCGCGAGCAAAACCCGCCAAAAGTCCTTCCGTTGGAAAGGGAGGTTTCCCCAACCCCGCGCCAACGGCAAAGACCTGCTGAAAAATCCACGGCCCATCATCCTTGTCTTCAGGATAAAGCTCCGCAATGTATGGAAGAGGACGCTCCTTGTCCTGTACTTGCAGAAGCGCAAGATCAAGGTCTTTGTCCCACGCCATAATAACCGCTCGACGGCCTATAGTTCCAATTGCCTCTGAATAATTATTATAGTCCCATAAATCAACATGAACTGGCCGTCGAACTTCTTTTTCAACCTTCTCCTGCCTTTGAGAATCCCATTCTTTTGTTACGTTTATACTCCCTCTAATAACATGCCAATTCGTCAGAATCAGGGAAACCCATTCCTTGTCGCGTAAATCAGAATATATAATCGTTCCAGACCCGCTGGATTTATCACTCCCCCGCACAAGAACAGTGGGATAGAGCATCTGCTCATGTTTTTGGCGCACATCTTGAGATGCTTCATATAAACTGTCTGCCCACACAACAGGCGACAAAAGACATAAAAATCCCAAAATCGCTAAAAATTTCTTCATTTCTTAGCCACCCTCTTCTGCCTTAGAAATTTCAAGAACTCGACCCCCGTATCCATGTCGTGAAAGACTGTAATCAAACCGGGATCATCATCCTCCCGCTCGGAATTAATAATAGTCAGCACCGCTGGAGAAATATTCTGATTTCTTAATCCAAGTTGCTTCGCGTAATTATCATATATCTTGTAGGAAGCCACCCGTATCGCGTGGCTGATTAAACCAGAGTTCGGTTGCTTCACAATCTGGTAACCACTGATATGACGATGACCACTTATTACAACATGGTCATCAATGCCCATTTGAGCAGCTTTCGCAGGCCCGTGTGCGGAGTTCCACTGCGAGTGACCTGTCCAGTCATGCCGTGCATTAATCCTGACCTCCTTTTTATTCGGAAAAATCAGATTAATCCTCGCGCCATGCGCCTGATAAACGCCCGACTGACGACGAACCATCCACTGGATAGGATCACCATCACCAACCCAGAGATCATGGTTTCCGCCAATAATATATAGCCAGTCAATACTTGTTACCAGCCATTCCACCAAACACCATGTTTCCGCTTCGGAGGTGGTCTGATGTGCATGAAGACGCGCCAAACGGCCAACCCAGTGGTTGGCTAAATCTCCAATATTTGCTCCAAACAATCCCTCTGTGTCTTTTATCAAATTCACATGATGTTCAAGCGCATCAATCGATGTGCCTGGATCATCAATATGAGGGTCTCCCATGTGCAAAATGCCAATAGGGCCATCCAGCCGCACCTTGCATTTGATTAAAGACCGAGACCTTTCAGACGCCTGCCTTCTTTTAAATTCAGCGCGGCGCTTGACAAGTATGTCCTGTAAATCCGCCGTCTCATCCACCAACTCGTCTTTGTCGATGAAAAACTCGGAACTCTGAGACATCTGTGGATCGAAAAAAGTATCTTCACCAGAACGAATTTTAAATTCATCCAATCTTCGGCGGAAGGAAGCCCTGGTTAATCCCAATGCGCGGGCTGCTCGACGCTGACTTCCATGCTGCGTCTGTGCTTCAACTACAGCAAACAATTCCTCGTCCGTGTATCGCGCCATGCAAACAACCTCTTGTTATTTAATAATATTCCGCGCGGCGCGGCGTAAACTCCCCCTCATCCTCATCCGATGGAATTTTGACAAATCCACCCTGTCTGAACCTCAGAAGTGCCTGCGTACTGCTGTCAACAAGATCGTCATGCTCTCCGACAGGGAATGACGCAAATTCCTCGATAACCTCTTCTGCCCAGTTTTTATTGGGCGTCCAGACAACCCCCGATGCAAATAAATCACTCACAGCGTTGACGCGGGCAATCTTGTCGTTCCCGCGTGAAGGCGTAAACTCACCCACTGGAATACCCATTTGCCGTAACTCGAAAATCAGCGGAGAGCCTGCTGCCTTTGCCTCAACGATGCAGGCATCGGGTTCCCACTTGACATACATCTTTTGTGCCACCGATTTAAGCTCTGGGAACTCCATCCTGTCCTTAAACGCATCCAAGAGAATGATATTGGCATTATCGATGCCCGTATCGTCCTCCTTGTAGAACACGCCCCATGTCGTACAAGCTGAATAATCTGACCGCTCTGTTTTCAAAAACGCCGTATCCCACGACTGGATAATAAACTTGCAGGATGGGGGATCGTCCTTTTCCCATTTCTTCCACCAGTCACGCTTAATAAGCGCTTGCTCTTCAGCGGTGGGGTCTTGCTGATACTGTGCCGACCATTTACCGGCAGGTAACTCGGCTTTTAGCCTTTCAAGCTCTTCTTTACTCCAATACCCAGGCCACAGCGACTTACCGCTTGGAAGAATAGCTGGAAGCTCAATAATCTCCCATTCATCGCTACCGCCGCGTTGATGCGATGCTTTTAACAGGTGCCCGGTCAAATCGCGCTGGTGCCAGCGCGTCATCACAACGACAATGGCTCCTCCAGGCTGGAGCCTCTGCCGGGGTCCAGAGGTATACCACTCATAAACAGGGTCGAAAATCGCGGGATCGGGCGATCTCGCCTCCTGCTCGGAATGCGGATCATCTATTATAAGAAGATCAGCGCCCTTACCAGTTACCGCGCCACCGACGCCGATGGCAAAATACTCACCTTCCGAGTTTGTGTTCCATCTGCCAGCAGCCTTTGAATCCTGCCTCAGCTTCACGCCTGGGAATATTTCCTGAAAACCCTCGTCTCCAACAAGATTCCTCACCTTACGTCCAAACCCCACGGCCAGTTCGGCGGTATGGGCTGTTTGAATAACCTTTTTCTCGGGATATCTTCCCACAAACCACGCTGGCAGAAGATAGCTGGCAAATTCCGACTTGGTATGCCGTGGCGGCATATTGATAATCAAACGATTGAGCTTGCCATCTGCCACGCGCTCGAAAGCATCAGCCATAATGGCATGATGATCCCCCTCTATAAAAGAGGGCCACATCTTCCGCACAAAGGGTATGAATCTCTTGCAGAGCTTCTCCCTTTCCGTTGCCCTGTCCAATCCCTCGAAAAGACCAAGTATCTGTCTCTGCTCTTCGATGGGAAGAGAGGTTATGCGGTCAATATATTTTTCGACCTGAAGATCAAGTGACACGTTTCAAGGGCTTCTTTTGTTTCCGACGATTTTCTTTCCCAGAAACAACTCTTAAATTACTTTTTGAATTGTTTTTAGGGTTACCATCCTTATGGTCAATATGCTTGCCATCGCCTTTTTTCACCCTCCCCTTGCGAATTGCCTCTCGGCGATTTTTATTGCGGGCGGCGCGCGCTTGCTTTGCCTTCTTCTTCTTGTGGTATTTCTCGTAATCGCCTTTTTTATAAGCCATATTCCCGTTGGTTCCCCTTAAATAAAAGAGGAGCGCCTAAAGGGGGAAGACGCTCCTCTCAAAGAATTTATGATGCAAGGATGTTTTTTTCGAGTACCCTGAACTCGATAAGATCGCTAAGTCTTAGCATATTGAAGGAGTTGACATTTTCTGTCAACAAATATTGACCAGGAAATATATACAAAAAATCCTTACTGCCACACAAAATATGCTACTACTATATTCTCATATATTTAGAGGTGCCCATGTCCAGTAACGGAGAAAGCCACAAACAAATCAACTTTCCGCTCATCAACGTCAGTGAAATCCCATCGCCGTCCTTTTTGCGGCTTGCTGCGGAGATGGAGGGTGGATTGATGTACCTTGCATCCCCTTATTCCTCGGGAGGAATGACAACACCAAGAACAAAGAAAAAGCGTGCGGCGGCAACAGTCGATCTGACCATGAAACTTCTGGATGCTGGCATTTGGATATTTTCCCCCATCACCTATGGCCTGTGTTTTGAAGCGAGGGGCCATAAGCGCGATAATAAATGGTGGATGACGAGGGATTTTGAATTTCTTAAACATTCGGATGTCCTTGGAATCCACTGCCTTCAGGACTGGGAAAAATCTCCCGGTGTTCAGCAGGAAATCGACTGGGCGCTGGTTCTGGGTAAAAAGATTTATCTTCTGGTAGATGATCACGACACACCGCCCGAAGCATCTCAGTGGAGCGAATCAAATGGCCGATACGAACCTTATCAATCAAGGTTTGACTAACCCCCTTATTTATACTTGAAACAGGTATAAAGATGAGAAAAACCAACGACAGCTATCCAACGCCCCACAGCCTTGTCGAAAGGCTGGTGGAAAAATACATCGACACAATGGGAATGCCCGACCATGTCTGGGAACCCTGCGTCGGAGATGGCAGAATTGCCAAAAAATTGCTGGGATGCGGGGTAGAAAGCGTCTCACAGTCGGATATCCAATGGGGACAGGACTTTTTTATATATAAAAAAGCGATTGCCCCCGTGATCATCACGAACCCACCCTTCAAACACATCCGCCCCTTCATCGATCACGCATTTGCCATCGGCGTACAAAGCATGGCGCTCATCTGCGGAGAAAGATTGTGGGCATGTAAAAGGGGAGGAGGACAATTCGAGCGGCACAAGCCGCATATCTTCGCCATGATGGACTGGCGCGAAGATTACTTGGGAAAAGGCGGCTCGCCAGACAGGTCGCTTGCCATCTCAATATGGCAAACCCCATGCGCTGAAAAATGCACCTTTGAGATATGGTCTAAATAAATGTTATCCACCCAATCCCCATACACCAGTGAAACTGATGAAAAATATTAAATAACCCTGGAAAACAGCCATTCTGGTGGTGAAGAGATTGATGAATTAGTGATGAATGCCGGTGAATCTCTGTTGTTGATCATTCACCACCGTTCACCCATAATTCACTATTCACCTATAATTCACTGGCAGGATAGCAGAGTTCCGCAAGTAAACCCGCCCAATTTTGGTCAGTACAATGATCATATTTCCCATCAGTGGTCACTCTAGTGACCAATCCACACTTCTCACACCCCCCTAATATATTTTTAGAGGGGGGGTAGACAAAAATCTCAAAATGTGATATTTAGATTGCTATACTAATTAGAACAATTATACTGATTAGTACAATTATACTGATTAGTACAATTATACTGATTAGTACAATATACTAATTAGTATAATTAATATATATATTATAATAATTAAAATATTATACTAATTAATTGTACTAATTAGTATAATTGTACTAATTAGTACAATGGGAATAGAAAAAAATAAAAAAGGATATTCTTTGGATGAAAATAAAGGCTCGGTGGTTTAATCAGAACCATCTTGTAGCCTAACTTGGCCCAGTCGGCATCCTCCCGTGCTGATTGGGTCTTTTTTTTATTTCTTTAAGACTGAATTTGATTTGATCGGCAAGCCAAACATTGTCTGGAGAGTGTGTTTTTGGTCGAAGACCTCTTGCTTCACACTCAACAATCTTTAATTTATCCAATCGTTTGGTAAATTTGAGCAAATAGTCTTCACACTCCTCGATATTGAGCAAAATATGCCAACCAGAGAGGTAGGTGGTTTTACTTGTGCCATCTTTGACACGTTTTTTGACAGCAGTGAGCCATTTGTCTGTAGGCATTGTTCTTGATCCATTAAGACCATGAAACAATGTCTTTATTTGGTCATTCTCATATTCAATAATTTTGAAGCAGGATTTTATGAATGGCATTATGAGAATTGTGGGATTATTTGAGTGGAATAGTGTGTAGGGGGGGAGGGGCGTCGCGCATCAATAAGGGGGGTGCCCCCCTCCTTGCTCCACCGCTCAGGATAGTGTGGCTAGTCGAGGGGGCGTGGGTGGGGGCGTTTTCTCTCAGCGACGTCGAGGGGGTGGGGGCGTTTTCCTGGGCGCGTGGTCTAGGGCAGACCACGAGCTTCAGCCCTCAGCAACGAGCTTGAGCAGCCGCTGTTCCAGTTCGTCGCGCAGTTGATCGGGCGACAGGTCATTGTCCACCTGTTCGACGCGATCCGTGAACAGCGCGACCTCAGTTACCTTGCCCAGCAACTCCAGCGCTCGCACCCTGCCAGCGTCCGAC
>Ga0209434_1000956_pt1 | contig 13256 bp, 19 predicted proteins | sample ETNvirnome_2_300_FD_184068 | JGI IMG/M metagenome (GOLD analysis project Ga0209434, IMG submission 184068) | Marine viral communities from the Pacific Ocean - ETNP_2_300 (SPAdes) (version 2) | ecosystem: Environmental > Aquatic > Marine > Oceanic | place: Pacific Ocean | collected 2013-06-22
ATTAATAATACAAAACAATATTTAGATGATACATCAATTAAAGGTTCCCCAGAGAAGCCTCTACCTTAAGATCATGCTTCATAGAGTGAAATCTTTCATCAATATATTTCTGAAAAGCTAAAGGCTTTATCCACTTATCACTATCAATATCTACATCTGCTTTACTATCTACAACTTCAAGAGCTTCGATTAAACAACACCATCTTACTAGCTCGTCAAACTCCATGGTTTTAGTTGTACCATCTTTAAGATCAAAGGTATATTTGTTCATATTATAATATTATTATAGCTGTGTTCCTTCAGCATACTCAGAGGTTATCTCTACGTCATCATTAGCTTGGAGCTCTTGCTCTATCTTTCCGGCTACTAAAGCATTACTCTCGGTATATATAGGCTGCGTTAACAACGTGGGGGTGAGGGTTATCTCTACTCTAAATTCATTACTACATTTTTCACAAACATATGTTTCTTCTAAGTTAAGAAAAATATTAGTATTATATGTGTAATTACCACATGGGCATGCTATATTAACCTCACTTAATTCCAACAATTGTTGAATCTCTTGTTCAAATTCCCCGGTAAGCTGTTGCACCTTATTAATTCTAAAAGAGCTATACACAAAAGCAATAATAAACTGAATTATAAAAGCTAGTATAAGTGTCTCCCAAAAACCAAATACATTTCGCAGTCCGTATGCAAACCCTACTGAAATAATAAGTGTAATGATAATCGACCTTAGAAAAGTCATATACCTATTTTAGACAGATCTTCGGGAATATCAAGTATCATTATTTGGGTTATTTTATCTATCTTATCGTGAATTAAATCAATAACCGCGTCTGGTATCTCTTCGCTTTGTTTTGCGTTGGATAGCATATTTCTGATATTAGCTAAAGATACGAATATATTTCCTAAGGCTTGAGTTATTTGCTCAACCTCATGAGGTAAAATAGGTGGTGCTTTTTGATGCTTTTCGTTATCTTTATAAATGTCCATTTGATCTTGAACGTTCATATTAAACGTTATAGGTTTATCATCTGGAGTTATACTATAAGGAAATTCTGTGTCAGGCATGTAATTATTTATGCTAGAGACTAAATAATTTTATGACAAAGTTCGAACGTCGTTTTTTTAAATCTCTCAATGAACAAACAGAAGAAGAGAAGGTAGCTTTTGAAGCTGAACTTGATGATGATACTGATGCCGGGGAGTTTGATGTTAATGTTGATGTTGATGAAACAGTAGTCGAAGATGATCCAAATGTAAAAGCTGCTTTAGCTGTTAGTGAACGTAACGAAGCTATGAGATCCACGCTTGAAGGTTGGGTTGGAGAAATTGAAGTATTTCTAGAATACTTAAATGGTTCGACACCAGACTCTATTCAAACTATTTTAGCTTCATCTGAAGCTGATACAATCTTCGATCGAATGAAAGCTTCAGAACAGCGTAAAATTGCTAGAGTTGCTACTGAACTTGCAGCGCTCAATGAGTCTTTTAAAGGGTATCTTGCACAAACTGGAAATGCTCAATTTAAATACGTCTGATTTCGATATTTTTTAATTTCAGATAACTTTACAATACCTTTGATTCCGTCAAAGGTATTTTTTTCTATAAATTTCCATTTGATCTCATCTATTTTGCATGCTATTGCAATGTCATTAAAATCTTTAAATCTTTTGCCAAATTTTTCCGGCCATATAAACACCCTCTCTCCTTGTTTAAGAAGAGCTTCGGACTTTACTAAGGCTGCTTGATCGACCCACTGTGAGTCAAGGATCCACGTTTTGTCGAAGAATTTAAGCCTTGTATTTAACTGTTCTTCCTGTCGTTGTGTAAATGATTTACCTCGTTCAGTAATACCTGCAACAGCAACAGAATTTTTTGTAAAACATGCATTAATAGGTCCTTCAAAAATGTAAACGCAATCATGATCACTACTTATTCGATCAATATTGAACAAAGTTTTTTCCGCATTTATCTTTCCTAAGTATTTTGGCTTTGTTTTCTTATCTTTATTTAAGACTGTTCTAGTTTGATAAAATTCAATCTCATCACGCTCATTAAAAAACGGTATAATAAGTCTATTCTTATGTACCATATCTGTCAACGATACATATAACACTTCAGGTTTATTTACTGCGGTATCTAACCGCCTTTCGGTAATAAGGTGTCGAACAGCTCTAACAATATTGTTGCTATCGTAATAGTCAAGCTGAAACTTATCAGACAAATTAATAGAATCCTTAGGTAGGGTTTCGACTTTAAAAGTTGGTTTAGTTTTTTCATCTTTTTCAATTATATCTTCTGCACTAGGAATATGCTCCTTTAATTCTTTAATAATTTCCTCATCGCTGCTATTTGATACTTCTTTAATCCATCTTAAAGGCTTTCCAGACCAACCGCAATTGTGACAAAATATATTTTCGTTTTTAGGAATATAATAACACCGTCGTTTTTTACCTAAAGACTTACCTTCTCTGCAGATAGGACAACTGCAGTGATATACATTGTTAAATTTGTTATACTTTGGATAAAGACCTAACTCAAAAAATTTAAGTATAACAAAGTCTTCAGGAAGCGATATCATTTAGTTTATTATAAAGGGTTTTCATAAAAAACAAATTATGCCAGTCTTCTTTTTTATCTAAAATACGCTTAAAAGAATATTCCTCACAGTACTTAAGAAACGTTTTATAACAGGGATTAACTTTAACCTTTAATTGTTCCTTATAATATTCTTTTTCTTCTTCCAATTCATTGTACTTATCTAAACAAAATATATCAGCATTACGTTGAAATATTTTATGTTCTTTTTCTGTTAAGATATACCCAGTATCTTTAAGATATTTTTGAACGGTCTTTTTTCCGAACCCCCGGATGCCAGGCACATTATCAGACGCGTCGCCTATTAAACACTTTGCTGTATACCATTCATCAACGTTTTGATATCCAGTCTGCTCTTTAAAATTATTGTCTTCAAAGAATTTTTTACGTATGGGATCATATAAAGTACACTCAGAACTAACCAACTGCAAAAAATCTTGATCTACCGAAACAATAACCTTGTTACCTTCGTGCTCTTTACAAATATAAGCAACAATGTCATCTGCTTCTAGCTGACTAGGGAAAATAGAGTTAATCCCCATTGAATTCAATATGGATTTAATTACTTTATTATTCTTATGTGGTGCTTGATCCTTGCTCCGATTACCCTTATATTCCTTTAAAATGCTCTTGCGTATATTAGGTGTGTGGTCTTTTTTTTCATCCCATACAAATATAGTACTATCCGGAACAAACTGCTTCACGTAGGAGCTTACAGCGTTGAGTGTAAAGTATATATGAAAGTTACTTACCTGGTACTCCGTGTGTATATTGGTCTTTTTCGACTGGGCTTTTGCTGTATAATACGTTCGGTGTATTAAGTTGTTGCCGTCTATTATCAGAGTTTTCATTTTTATTATACTGAGCCTCAATAACAGAATAAACGTCTTCAGGTAGCTCTTCTACAAATTTAATTATATCACTGTTCCTTCCGCTTTCAAATGACTCTGTCGGGACTTTTATGTTTTTCATCGACGGTAATGATAAGCATCCAATAAAACTTTTATGTATATCAACTACAGCAAACATTTGACCCACATAATCTCCTGTCTCTATGGCGTATATATGTTTTTTACAACAATTCATCTGGTCTCGGAGGTATACCTTTTATTGAGTGAACTTCTGTAGCAAAGTATTTTAATAGGAAAGAATTTAACGCTTCATTTTTCTGTGGGGTGTTAGCTGCTCTTAAATCTATATGTTTTCCATTAAAATCATACCCCAATAATATATAGCTATCTAGATATTCGCATAAAATATGGGATAATCTTGTTGCTAGATCTTGTCTCCTCTTAAATGTTTTACGATCTTTAATATTATCTTTAAGGGCCCGCTCGACCATCTCTCTTAATTCTTCATCTTCTATAGAGTTTTGATCATGGTCCTCTTTCATATTATTATTTATTCAAAAACTGGTTATCTATCTTCTGTCCAACACCCCTTTTAAGGAGCCTTTGAACTACAACTTCGATTGAATCGGTTTTTAAGCTGAAGTTATTGTTAAACAATTGATTACCGTCGTTAAACGTAAATAAATACTCACCTTTAAATGGGGTATTTTCAAAACAAGTAATATATACTGAAGCTCCGGACGGATCTACCAACACAGTCCATTTTCTAGGATCTAGCGCGCTATACTTATTAAATATTTTTAAAGTTATAAAATCATTATCTTTTAATCTTTTAATAAAATATCCCGCGGTTTTTAATTTATTCTTTTTTTGATTATTCATTATTGAGTTAACGCTGAAATTATATATCTTAATTTAATGTCACTGTCCTCAATATCAAATACAACTACTCCATATTCTGTATTTATCTTTACCCTTATATCGTCGTTTAATAGTGAAATAAGTCGCATATTATCTAAATTAATAGAAATTGGGTCTAAACTAAAATCAACTTTACCTAGGCTTAAAGTAAAATTATCAGTATTATGTCTCGCCCTATCTGTAAGCTCGGCCATTAACAGGTTATTTTCAGTATAAAAATATATTTTATTAGTCTCACTAGCAAACGTGCTTCCTTTATAAAGACGTTGTATAGTGGCTTTGTTTAAGTTAAAATTAACATTAAATTCAAATTTGTTAATTTTATCTAAATTAATATTTGGTTTTGTTATAAACCCTTCTTCGTATAAATGATATTTAAACTTTACACCGTTACCGCTATATTGTAAATTATTTGGATTAACATCGATATGTATAGATTCTTCTTCTATAGTATCTAATACATACCTTAATTTTTTAACATCGGGTATATTTAATGTATCCTCAAATTCAAAATCAGATTTATACACACCATGAAGAATTAATGTGCTGTCTAGGCTAGAAACTAAACTAATCAGCTTGTCTTCTTTAACATCTAAAATTACACCAGCATCGTTAATCTTAGATAACGCATCTAAAAATTTTAGATATTCACCCTTGTTTCTTAGCTTTAGTGTCTTTGCCATTATCTAATTTTAGACTAATACCCTTTAAAAGCAAATTTTGCTTTTCAATTAAATTAATAAGCTTATCTATTTTTGAAGGCTCGGTGAGATTAAATTCAAGCTGATCTGGATTTTGTACATTATCTTCTACTACTGGTGTAGACAATGCGGCGATCTCTTGCGCAGCTTGTTCCGGTGTAATAGGAGCTACTTCCTGTGGAGCTACTTCCTGAGGATGTCCTTGTTGTGGATGTCTCATTCGAGTAGGCATTTTTGCAGTTTGTTCAAAAACCTGCTTGAGTTCTTGTGATTTGGGTTGAAGATTACCTGCAGAGCCAATAAGCATTTGATCCTGTTGATGGGCTTGACCATAAGTTTGTCCCATAAACTGCATAACAGCAGCTTTTTCTTCTGGGGTCATTCCTGGTTGCATATTACAGGTCTTTCAACAGTTCGTCAATATCTTCTTCTACCGTATCACTAGCAACTCCAACCGGTTCTGGCTCTGTAGGAGTTTCAGCTGGAGTTGGAGCTGAAGTCACTGGTGGTGTGTCATCAGTCTTACAGTAGTAATGCTCATTAAGCATGCCCTTAAGATCGTCATATGACTTAAGAGTAAACACCTCAGAAAGATCAAACCCTCCATCATAAATATCTTTTTGCTCATCTTCCGAAAGATTAATTTTACCAGCAGTAGTAAATCTTGAAGATACATAAGTTGGAAAATCGCCTTGCTGCTCAACTTTAATTTTAAAGTTTACACCATCAGGCCCAAGATCAAAAATACGAGGACCGAATTCTTCAGCATCTTCACCTTCAATAGCTTCAGTAATAATCTTTTGAAGTTGTTTGCCATAACGAAGAATCTTTACTTTGCCGTTATTATCCGGATTTGCAGGATCGTCAACAACGTAAATATTAACCAACCACTTCTCAAGGCGGCGAATAGCTTGCATTTTTTCTTTTTCTTCTTCAGAACCAGTTCGCAGCACACGAAAGCGCTCTTCAGAAATAGGATCTCGCTCACCAAACGTCTGAGGGCTTAATGTCTGAACATACTGGCCAGTCGCGTAAGAGTTCCATCCATGATTGTAATAATGAAAGAATGTCTTACTGGCATCTTTAGCATAAGGTAAGAGTCTTACCGTGTAAGTGTTACCTGCTTTAGTAGGCATAATCTCGTTAAATGTAGCCGACCCCTTACTCTCAGAACTAGCTAACGCGTCTTTAATTGATTGAAACATTGAAGTATTAAACGTACTCATGCCATAATTATACTACCTACACACTAAACTTCAACAGCTTTTGTTGTATTATTTCAATTCCTTTTTTAGCTTTTTCCTTAAGCGATTTGGAACTTACAAATTTAACCCGGGTCTTGGAATAAAGATCCGTAAAATCTTTTATAAACCAATCGAATATTTCTCTATCTTTATTTTTTACAACTCCATCCATATCAAAAGCATGTAATGTATAGAAATTAATTTTATGATCCTTTAAATGCCAAAATATTTCGGGAGTTGCTCCTTCCCGGGAAATTTGTGCACCGGTTTCTGGAACATATGTTTTATACTCCGTGAGTGTTATTTTTTTATCGTAGCAGTAATTGTAAATAAATTTTAAACACTTTTTAAGTGTATCGATACTTTCTTCACTATCAGGATCTTGGACCTCTTTATCTTTACAGTAGAGCGAATAACACTTTATCGCTTTACGTGTATTAAAGAACGTTAAATCAAAATAATTATCCGGACCATATATCTTGTATGGTGCTATAAAAAAATCACTATAATTTATATGCGTATATTTTGATAAAAGTAAATTTAGCTTCTTTAAGGCTACCTCGTCTTTACTTTCTATGTTATCAAAATTTTGTCTTAGTCTTACCGGCTTGTTTTTTGCCTTACGAGAAGCATATAAATGGCTATTATATATTGACTTCTCTTTTTCTGTAATCATAAGTCTATATCGGAATGGGAATTAAGGAACTTTGTAATATATTTCGATTTGGTAATAGAAGGCTCAAAGTCTATAAATAGTTTAACTACATCAAAGTTAGTTTCAATGGTTAAAAGTTCCTTAAGAATATTTCTTATTTTTTCCTCCTGTAGAACTAATATAAAAATATTTTGGAGTGATAGTTTTTTGCCTTTTAATTGCGCGCAGAATGTACAAAAGCATAATAATAGATGCTCTGTTTCGTCTTTTATAAGAGTGCTAGATGGAGCCTTGGGTGTATTAATAATTAACATGCGGTAAATTGTTTGGTTAAGGTTGCAAACTGCTCCGTTAGTCTCCCTCCCGCTGCAGCAGCATGACCGCCGCCTTGACATAGGTTTTTAGCTAAAATACTTACATCTACATCACAGTTTTTAGATCTTCTAAATGAAACTGCTTTAGCTTGTGAGTTAACTATTATACCGATATCAGCATCATACTTTTTAATTAAAAAATGAGCTAGCTCACCAACCGCGTAGTTAGCAAATGTCGCGACTACATTATAACCTTTTACCTGGCCTTTAAACACGCGACCGCTTTCAACCTGGTCTTTAAATTTTTTAAAATATAACTTAACAGCATTCTTTTCATGTAATGTAAAGTCTCTGTACCCATCAGAAAATGCTGAAATAAACTTTTCCGTTTTTGGGGAATTTAGATTATAGTAAATAGCGTTTAATTTAAGTGATTCTTTATATTGTGTATCGTACCAATCATATGTACCAATATACTCAATTAGCAATAATTGCTCATTGGTTAAATGTAGCAAATGGTCTCCAAACTTATCAATAATTAAATCAACAGTTGACCGATAACCGTGGTCCGGATAACCTTGTATTATAGTTTTAGCTTTACTATATAAGGCCTTATTTTTAATATGGGCTTTATGTGTATCAATAACAACAACATTATCTCTATCCGCTAACTTAATTTGCTCTGGAGTTAGGTTTAAATCAACAATAAAAACTCTATCGTAGTGGTCTAATGATTGTAAGGCGCCTTTAAATTTACCCGTAAACATACATTCCGAAACATCATTAATATTAAATGCTTTGGCATCTTTATATAACCACTTTAATACAAGAGCTGAACCAGCTCCATGTAAATCAGTATCAGTCCATACCTGAATGTTCACTACAATTATTTATAAAAAGTTCCTTATGATGCAAGTCCAACGAGGGCGCTTAGGGTTTCCATACTATCATCCTCAAATTCTATATCATCTGCTTCTTCAATTGAAAGCGTAGGGTAATTTATGCGCATCGCCTGTGTCATTCCTCGAGGGCCATACCGATTTTTCATCATCCCCAATCTTATAATTCCTAATTCCCTGTCTTCTTCATTTTGGAAAATAGACACAATTACATCTGCTGTCGCAGCTAAGCCGATTGACTCTGAAATAGTAGCTAAGTCGGGGTTATCAGTGTCAAACCCTGCTCTGTTTAATTGTGTTGCAGAAATAATAGGGCAATTAAAGAGATAACTCATAGCACGCACCTGCTCTGTAACATGTTTGATCCTTTCATATGAATTATTACCCATTGTTGAGTGCATGAGGTTAAGGTAGTCGAGTATTATAGCATCTAACTCAATACCTTGCTCTTGAAACTTCTTTATAAACCCTTTTAGTTGGTTTGGTGTAATTGTAGCCGGGGGAAATTCCTTAATAAAGATTTTACCCTTTTCTTCACTTATTGCCTGCTTAATAGCCGGTGTATTACCGACCAGCTCTTTCATAGGTACTTTAGTTACATTAGTACAAATACGTCTAGCATATAAAAGCTCCGACATTTCCAATGTTACAAGCAGTACGTTCTTACCTTCTTGCGCAATGTTATGTGCAATGTTGCCTAAAAAGATAGATTTACCAATATTTGTCTCACCAGCGAAAACATACAAAGATTTACCGGCTTCTAAAAACCCACCTCCGAGGTTATTATCCAACCATTCCCACTTACTCGGAATATGACGTTCAACAGAGTTAATATCATCTATTAGTGTATCGATATTAGAATACAAATCTAAACCTAAATCAGTTACAAGGCTAATATTACAAGACTTTTCAAATTTATCTAAAACATCTGATGTATCTACCTTACCGCTTGATACATCTTCCGCCACATTGAGCATTGTATGATAAACAGCCTTTTCTTTTAGGAACTGTTCCGTATTATCATACAGCTCATCATGATCTAAAGTTTTATCAATATCATTAAATGACTGCACTAGTTCCTTAAATGAGTTTTTTTGGTCGTCGGAAACTAAATGAGATTTAATCTCGGTTACTGTAGGGAGTTTATTTCGTTTTTCAGAAAAGTCCTTAATGATACCAAATATGCTTGCTATGGCCTTATTTTTAAAGTAGTCCGGTTGGACGAAATCCGCTATAGAAGCAAGATAAGTCCCGTCTGTAAGAGACTTGTACATAAGGACGTTTTCAAAATAATCTAAGTCCAGTTTGCTCACAATTCAATAATATAATAGCCTACTTGGTTTTCCACTTATTGAGAAACCACTCTTGCCCTTTATTAAACTCTTCGGTGACGGAGGCGAGTCCAGGAGAATTGTGTGTAACTAAAATATCCCCTACACCTACCTTAAACCCGGCTTTGTGACATTGCATAGAATAATCTAGATCATAAAAATGCCATTTTACAGGGCATTTTTCATCAAACCTTATTTTACTGAACACCTTTCGCTTTATAGCCATAAAAACTCCATCAATTAATACAACGCGTTTTGGATAAGTTCCAAAGGACGTCATATGTTTTTTATTTTCGTTACCGTGAGCCACTGCTCCATGCAAATTTTTGGAACCAATCCCACCACCCATTAAATGCCATAGTGCAGGTGGGTTTAAATTTACTTCCGTTGTTCCAGCACAACCTACGACATCAAATTTTGTAAACAATTTATCTAACCTATACTCTGAATAATTTTCTAAGATAACATCATCATGAACTAAAACCAACTTTTGGATATTCTCTTGCATTGCAAAGTCTATAGCCTTATTGTATATTTGATGAAGCGAATCTTTATTATTTTCCTTAAAGGTCACCAAACGACCTTTGGTGTTCTTCCAAAGAGTTGTATTTGTTTCTTTACCTGCAGTTGCAGAAAATATCATTGTATTCATTATATAAAGGAAAATGGTGAATCGTGTTTAAACTTGCATACTTTATTCCACCTTCTGGTTTTAGTGTTAAGTTTCATTAGTACTCCCTCAGGTAGTTCTTTAAATTTTTCACCACCTAACGTCGAATAATCGCCATTATTTTTGTAGTGTAGTAAGGAGCCTGATCTAGCTATAAAAATTTCATTAGTATCACAAAAAACCATACTAAGAGCAAAGGTGCCAGTTAGCATCTCTAAAGTTTTTTTAATAATATTTTTAGTATTTACTATGAGTTTACCCTTTTGTTGTTCTTCTTGGGTGAACTTTTCAAGTAAATTAACTATAACAGCAGTATCAATATTATTTGTTAAAAAGTTACAATAAGTTTGTTTGAGCTTTTTGTGATTTGTAAGGACACCATTATGAGATACTAGCCATGATAAGGATTCGAATGGGTGTGAGGTGTTATATGTCCAAGATCTCATAGCAGAGGTAGGGGCTTGAACATGACCAAGATAGTAATTTGCATCTGGTTCGTATGTGTACTTATCAAAATCAATATTACCTTTTTTCTTACGTATATATAGATCGTCGTCTGTCAAGCTTACTATACTACTGGCAAAATTACCTCTTTTTTTGTTAGCTTCATACAACACTTCAAACATACAAGTATTGAAAGATCCAAAAATAGCGCACATACCTTATATTAATATAGAATCACTATTATTCAATAAAGTTATTTTTCCCAGTCAAACTTAAACCCGGGTTCCCACATATGTGAATTATCTACATATCGACTGCGTAGCCCATCTGGTCCTTCAGCCCTTGTTTTTTCATCTATACGACGCATGCGGAGTTCGTACGAGGTTGGTTCTCCTACAGGATCACGAAACTCTTTAGGTACCCTCCAAAATAAATCAATATTACCGTATCTCTTATCTTTTGCTAAAGAAAAATCCGGATAATCGACACCATCAATAGTATACCACTTTTTCTTTTTCTTTTTGGGCTTTTCAATCCCGAACCCACTTAGCGTTTTCTTTCCTAATCCTCTAACCTTAAATAAATCATTATTATTTCTAAAGGGCCGCATCCCCTTAATACGTTTAGATGTGGTCCTTCCGACTCCAGATAGATTACACAGCTCCTTTTCAGTCATTTCATTAAAATCTTTATAATTCAGCTTCATAGGTATAAATATATTATATGAGTTCCTTTAACTACACCGATGATTTTAGCGGCTTTAATGATTTAATCAACAGGGCAGAATTACTGACAGAAATGGCAGATACGGCAAAAAAAGCGCTCGCTCAACTTGCCAGGACAAAAGATGGTAAGGTGGGGTTAAATGAACTTATTAAACTCTATAAACATAAAAGAACTGATAAATCTCCAGCGGGCTCATACGCAAAAAATATGCTTTGGCTTAGAGCTATGCATGCTAAAGATTTAATTGACGACGACCAGTTTAACGCTATTAACGCAGGTAACATGGGGTCATCAACTGAATTTGCGAAGGCCGTTATAAAGGTCGCTCCGGATGCTCATAAATCTTTATACGGTGATGATCAAAAAAGTGAGGAACTCATTAAGTATATAGGTGACGATGCAGCTCGACTGGTTCGTGTTGCTATAATGAACATGCCTGGTGATCATTATATCGCCCCTGATTTAGAGGACGATGAATTGCAAGATGCAGTAGATGACACGGAAGTAGAAGATGATCTAGCCGATCATAAAGATGAGATTGGTCACGAGATAGATTTGACATCGGAAGACCCGGGGGCGGAGGAAGCCCGTTTAAGATACGCTAAGGGGATAACGAAAAAAGAAGTTGAAGATACTGTTTTACCATTTGATGATATTGATGTGATATTTGGTGAATTACCAGATAGAGACGAGATCATCGCGAAGATGGTAGATAAGTTTAACCAGATGGATCCCAGGATTAAAGCTGGTCGTATGTCGGGAGGTGAAGGGCTTAATATTGAAGTGCCGGCTGGCGCGTTTAATTATAACGATGTTGGTGATCAAATTACTGGGATGGCTCGGAGCCTGTCACCATATGCAAGAAAAATTGCAGGTGATAATTGGATTAGTGTAGATGTGATATCTGACACGCCCAAGTCGGATGAAGATTTCGAAATGGGTGTTGAACCAGATGAATCTAATGAATATGAACAAGGGTTAGACCAAGTTCAGAGTGACGAAGAGGCTGAAGATTGGGCTAAAAAGGCCGCGGCCAGTATTGAGAAGAAAGGAACAGAAGGGGAATTTACTAAATACTGCGATGGTGATGTTACCCAGGCGTGTGTTGATAGAGCTGCTAGAGGAAAATCTACAAAGCGGAAGCGACAGGCTGCTTTTGCTGCCAATATTAGTGGAAACGATAGATTGACATATCCTAAAGAAGAAGAAAGCCAGGAGGAGCTTGATCACTTCTTAACTAAAGAGCAGCCAGAGGATTATATCCCGTCGCCTGATTATGAGGATGTTTTAAATGATCTTGTTAACAAAGATAAGAAAGAGCATGCACTAAAGAAATTAAATGGTGACGGTGAACGGCATCGACACAGTCCAATGCTCGACTCTTATCAGACTAGTACTGCAGGTTATCTTACTGAGCAAACTTCAAAAGATAAGCGTAACAAAAAGTCAGAGGTTAAACCCCAGTCCTTTCAGGAAAAGTATAAGCCTAAGACGCGCTGGCAATTAGAAGAACTTAGACGTTACGGCCTTTAAGCGCATTCTTTGCAGTTATTCTCTTCGTATAACTTATCCAACTTTTCCTGTTGAACATACTTGATGGGGTCGACCCACCCGCTATCCAAAAAACCTTTTATCCTCATACTACTTGATGGTGTAGTTGCATCAGCTAGTTTATCTTCTCTATTACTGTAACAGGTCCAAGTATCTTTAAACTTAACACCGAGTCTAACACCTTCTTCAATAATTTCTTCTTTAGACATATCTAAAAGAGGCGCTTCAATTACAATTCTATTCTCTCTATTGAGATCTGTTATATTGTTAACTACATCCACAAACTCTTCACTGCCGTCCCAGTAACCAGCTAAAGAATCCACTTGTGCAGCTCCATACCAAACA